>Ga0210394_10000364_pt1 | contig 101564 bp, 90 predicted proteins | sample IncBWC12MmetaG_FD_160121 | JGI IMG/M metagenome (GOLD analysis project Ga0210394, IMG submission 160121) | Forest soil microbial communities from Barre Woods Harvard Forest LTER site, Petersham, Massachusetts, United States - Inc-BW-C-12-M | ecosystem: Environmental > Terrestrial > Soil >...
CTGCCGCTCTCGGGTAGGTCTCCATGCCTCCCTCCCGGCTGGTAGCTCTACCCTAACGGCTCGCTAAAAGCGGACATATCACGTGCTAATTCAACCGGACATATCGTCTGCTAACGACATTGGTGTGTTTAGCGGCTTGTCTGTCGGTCCCCGCCTGATTTACCCTAGCAACCCAGCCGAAGGCTCTCTGAATGCTCATCAAAATTCTTGGCTCGGCCGCGGGCGGCGGTTTTCCGCAGTGGAATTGCGCCTGTCCGAACTGCCACGGCCTGCGCATGGGAACGCTGCGCGGCAGAGCCCGCACGCAGGCCCAGATCGCGTTTTCGCCGATGGATGGGGTTTGGTTCCTGGTTGGTGCTTCTCCGGACCTGCGCTCTCAGATGCTCTCTGCGCGAGATCTTTCTCCGTCTCCCGATGAGCGGGGACATTCTCCAATCGCGGGTGTGTTTCTAACGTCCGCCGATGTGGACGCGGTGATGGGCTTGCTGCATTTGCGCGAGTTTCAAAGCTTCTTTATTTTCGCCACGCCCACCGTGCAGCGCATCCTCAAAAGCGAAAATCGCATCTTCCGCGTGCTCGATCGCGCCGATCCTCCCGTGCAATGGCAAACGCTAACGAGCAACCGCCGTATCGGCTGCCACCTGTCGCCAGATTCCGGTGATGCTCCCACGTTTTTCTACAGCGCTGTTCCGGTCGGGCGGACCTACCCTGACTATGCCAGCGAGGAATTACGCCGTAGCGCGCCGTCCGATGACGCTTGCGTAGGACTCACGCTCGAACAAGGAAATAAGAAGCTATTTGTCGCGCCAGCGCTTTCCGGGCACAACTCGGATTGGGCCAAGCAGTCCGCCACCGCGAACGTTGCTTTGATCGATGGCACGTTCTGGTCAGACGAAGAATTGCTCGCCACCGGCCGCACGAAGAAAACCGCGAGAGATATCGGCCACCTTCCGCTTTCCGGCCCCGAAGGATTGTTGGCGCAATACCCTAAAGAAGCGCGTGGACGCAAAATTTTGATTCACATCAACAACACGAATCCAATCCTGAACGAGAACAGCGACGAGCATCGCGAGGTAGTGGAAGCGGGGTTCGAAATCGCCTACGATGGTCTGACCATCGAGCTATGACCCGCGATAACACTGCAAAGCCGCCGCTCAGCGAAAAGGAATTCATCACCGGCTTCCATGCCATTGGAGAAGAGCGCTACCACCACAAGCATCCGTTTCATCTCTTGATGCATGAGGGAAAATTGAATCGCGGGCAGTTGCAGGCCTGGTCGCTCAATCGCTACTACTACCAGGAACACATCCCGATCAAGGATGCGGCGATCCTGGCTCGAAGCAAAGACCCGGCGTTTCGCGTGGCGTGGAGAAAGCGCATTCTGGATCACGATGGCGATGGCAAAAAACCGGGAGGCATCGAAAAGTGGCTGAAGCTGGTGGAAGCCACCGGACTTTCCCGCGAGCAAGCCATCGGCGGAGAAGGAATTTTGCCGGGAACCCGTTATGCGGTGCAGGCGTACGTGCATCTCGTGTCCCGACGTTCGCACCTCGAAGCTGTGGCGTCTTCGCTGACGGAATTGTTCAGCGGCAAATTGATCGCGCTACGCATGGACCGCATGAAACAGCACTATCCGTGGCTGGTGCCGGCGCTGGATTATTTTAAAGGGCGATTGACGCAAGCGCCGGAAGACTCCGACTTTGCACTGGCCTATTGCCTCAAACACGCGCGCACGCGGGAGCAGCAGGACGTGGCGCACGGGGCGCTTCGCGCGAAGTGCGACATTTTGTGGGCGCAGCTCGACGCACTTTATTTTGCGTATGTGGAGCCTGGTTGGCCGCCTCCGGGCGCATTTCGCCCAGCGAAGGATTCAAAATGAAGCCCGAATTGAACGCAACGCCAAAGCTTGCTCCCGGCGTTCGCTTGAACGACAAGAACCAGCAGCCGCGCACGTTGCTGATGCCGGAGCGCGCGTTGCGGCTCAATGGACCGAGCCTGGCGATCGTTGAACTGTGCGACGGGAATCACACGGTTCAGCAGATCGCGGAAGAATTACATGCGATGTATTCTAAAGCGGAACCGCAGCGGATTACCAGTGACTTGCTCGGCTATTTGGCGCTGCTGCACGATCAGCGCGCCATTGACTTTTGATTTGTGACGGCTACTACTCCCACTCCTCTGGCGCTTGTTGCGGAACTGACGCACCGCTGCCCACTGCACTGCGTCTACTGCTCGAATCCTCTTGAGCTCGCGAAACGCGAAACCGAAATGCCGACGGAAACCTGGGTGCGCGTGTTTCAAGAAGCGGCAGCGGCTGGCGTGCTGCAAGCAGACTTCACCGGCGGAGAGCCGCTGGCGCGGACCGACATTGTGGAGTTGGTGCGCGCCGGACGCAGCGCTGGACTGTACGTCAGCCTGATTACCAGCGGCCTGCCGCTCGATGAAACGAAGCTCGCTGCGTTAGTGGAAGCTGGACTCGATCACTTCCAGCTTAGCTTTCAAGGAATCAACCAACAGACGGCGCGCGAAATTTCCAATACGAACACCCATGCGCACAAGCTGAAGGTGCTGCAGTGGCTGAAAAAGCATCGTTTGGGAGTTACGTTGAATTTCGTAATTCACCGGCAAAACATTTCGGAACTGGAGGGAATGCTGGCACTCGTCGAAGAATACCGGCCGGGATGTGTGGAGTTTGCCAGCGTGCAGTATTACGGTTGGGGATTCGCGAACCGCGAGCGCCTGCTTCCCACGCGGCAGCAGGTCGATCATTGCGTGGAAACATTGAAAAAAGCAGAAGCGCGTTTAAGGGGCAAAACGCGCGTGGTGTTTGTGGTGCCGGATTACTACGCAAAGTATCCTAAGCCGTGCGTCGGCGGCTGGGGACGCAAATTAATGGTCGTTGCTCCCGATGGAACCGCGCTTCCCTGCCACGCGGCTACCGTGATTCCCGGAATGTATTTTGAAAATGTGAAACACAAAAGCGTTCTCGAAATTTGGACTCATTCTTCGGCGTTTCGGCGCTTTCGCGGGGAAGAATGGATGCAAGAGCCATGCAAGACCTGCGATCGACGCCAACTGGATTTCGGCGGATGCCGGTGCCAGGCATTTTTGCTGGCGGGCGATGCAAGCGCGACGGATCCGGTGTGCTCGCTGGCGCCTACGAGAACGATAGCCGACGCGGCCCTCGCAAAGATCAATGGTCCGGTTCCCGCTGTCGCGGAAGTAAAATCGGATTGGGTGTATCGTCCGAACCCGATTTGACCTGCCCCGTTTTCGAATGAAATCCGCAATGCTTCCAAAACGAAATAAATTACGGGTCGCCGACCGGCGCTGTCGGCGGCGGTTGAGCTACATGTTGGCGCTGAAATCTCAAGTAACACTTCAAAACTAGCGCCGGATTTCTAACTCGCCGCGGGGACAGGTTGCTCGCTCTTTAGCTTTGCGACGACTCGTGCAAGAAAGACGATGCAGCCGATTAGAACTGCCAGCCCAAAAATAAGTATGGTGTGCGGCGCGCCGATATGTTTCGCCACCACGCCGGCGATGAGCGCGCCAATCGGCATCACTCCCATGAACAAGGTGGCATATACGGCCATCAGGCGGCTGCGCATTCTGTCGGGAACGCGTTGCTGAATAATGGTATTCGTAGCCGCCATTTGAGAGGTGGCGGCAAAGCCGACAAGGAAAAGCACCGCAGCGCAAACCCAGAACGATGTCGCGAACGAAAAAATCAGCAAACCGACAGCGCAGGCGATACCGGTTGAAGCGATCCAGCGCGCCAGCCCTTTGTACTCGGTGCGAGCCGCAAAGTGCAGCGCGCCGAGAACCGCGCCCACGCCTGCGGCGCTCATCAGCAATCCGAGAGTTCTGGCGCCGCCGTGGAGAATGTCACTCGCATAAATTGGAAGGAACACGGAGTATTGCAATCCGAAAAAGCTCAGCAGGCTGAGCAGCAGCAGGGCCGAACGAATGGGAACATCGTTCATGGCGAAGCGGAACCCCTCGATGAAGCTGCGCACGGGAGATTCCTTTGGCCCTCGAAGGTCTGTGGGCTCGATGTGCATCATCTGCAACGCGATGATGACCGCCACGAAGCTCAGACCATTGATGAAGAAACACCAGCCTTCGCCGACCAGCGCGATCGCAAGCCCTGCAACGGCGGGCCCAATAACTCTCGCGCCGTTAAAGATCGAGGAGTTCAACGCGATTGCGTTGGGCAGATCGTCTTTTCCAACCATGTGAACGAAAAAGGCCTGGCGAATCGGAACGTCGAAGGCATTGACGATACCCACAAGGAATGCAATCACGATGAGGTGCCACGTCTTAATGAGGTGGGTGAGCGTGAGGAGGGCGAGAACGAACGCCAAAATCATGGAGACGGTTTGTGTCGTGATGACTCCACGGTGCCGGTTGTAGCGGTCGCCAACGTAACCGCCCATCCAGGCGAGACAAAGCATCGGGAATTGGCTGGCAAAGGCGAACACGCCGAGCAGGGCGGCCGATCCGGTGAGGCGGTAGACCAACCACTGCTGCGCCGTGTTTTGCATCCACGTGCCGACCAGCGAAATCAATTGCCCGATGATGAAGAGTTGAAAGTTCCGGTGCTTCATCGCCCGGAAACGTATGGACCAGTCGAGAATCGGAATCACCAACCCCTTAGATGATTTTACCGGGAAAATGTCGCGGGAGCGTGATTCGTGACTCGGCTTCCGCTTCGACAACTGAGCCAGGCAAGAACGGCTTTAGCAATTGAGGAAATGGGTGAGCTTTTGTAAGGCCCGCCTTCCGAGACGGCCCGTTCCTCGTCGATGCATGCCTACATGGTCGGCGTGTCGGCGCAGTTGAGATCCTTCGGGCCGCAAAAGGCGCGGCCCTCAGGATGACAAGGTGTTGCTGGGTGGATGGGAGGGGAAGTGCGGCACGCACCGGTTCGTGATTCGTGACTCATGATTCGAACAGCGGCCCGCCTCAGAAGGCGGCCGCTGTAGAGGCAACACGGCAAAGGATGGCGTTATTCGTTCGGAGCGTCTGGGGCGCCCACGTGGGTGTGGCTCAAATCACGCAGCATCGATTTTTCGTCGTCGCTCATGCCGCGGGTGAAGTTGGGATCATTGAGGCGCTGATTGCGGGCCGATTCCGGCATGTTCTGGAGTACGCCGAGTTTCTGCTTCATTACCTGCTGGCGGTCCCACGGCATCTGCCGCCACTTGGGAAGCACATCGTTCTTGATGTGATCGCGCTGTTCCGGCGTCAGATTCCGCCAGGTCTGCTCGTTTTGACGAAGATTCGCACGCTGGTTGGGCGTCATGTGATCCCATTGATTGAACTGTTGACGGATTTTGTTTTGCTTATCGGGCGCAAGATTCTGGAAGGCTCGGCTGTTTTGCAGCACGCGTTCGCGCTGAGCGGGAGAGAGATCGCGCATGGTATCGACCCAGGGACGCGGGGCGCCGACGCCCATTTGTTGCCTTGGATTCAGTCTCGCCCCTCCGTTCGGAGGACGGTATGCATTGTTGAATTTCGCCTGCGGCGCAATATTGGCTTGCGGTGCGTGGTGGTTTCCCGAATTCCCTGTGGTCGGTGGACGATTCGGATTTGCCGGAGGCCTGCTGTCATTATGCGTTTGCGGCGGCGGTGCGGCGGCCGGATGTGATTGCGGCGGACGATCCGAGTGAGCTTTTTGCGCGTAGGCATTTCCTGACAGGACGAGCCCAGCGGCCACCGCCAGAATTGTTACGCCGAGTTGGAACCTGGTGCGCATTCTTCGCTTGGTTTGATCCGTCTTGACCTCGCCCGCCAACGCGTTCGCCGCGAACGGCGGCCGCTACAAAACCTGTGTCGGTCTGAATACCGGCGCTACGGCTACATCTGCTGCTGCGAATCCGCGGTAGCATCCGCTTGCACTGGCTGCGGCAATTCCTTCAACGGTTCGAAGTTGGACAGGACGTCGTGATCCTCCAGAACCGGCAGATCCTGCATCATTTGCTCGTCGGCCACCTGGGGATTGTTGCCCCACGGCAATGCCGGCTGAGGCCGCTGATAGAAACCCAGCCACAGCGTGGCCAGCAAAAGCATGGAAGCTGCAAACGCCACGCGGGGCGAGACTCGCACCCAAGCCCACCAGCTCTGCTTCACCGGCTCCGCGGCCACTAGCGCATGGACGCGCGCATCAAACGCGGGCGAAGGCACGATGACCGGCAGCTCATCCAGGAGCCCGGATACGGCGCGGAATTCTTCCACGCGCAACTGGCATGACGCACAAGACGCCAGATGCTTTTCGACATCCTGCCGCTCGCTTTCCTTCAACCGGCCGTCGATGTAACTCAGAATCCGGTTTTCAATTTTTTCGCAACTCATAACAGCCTGCTTTCCCTACCCATGGTTCTTGGCTTGCTGCGCCACGAGCGGGGCTAGTTCCACTCGAAGCGATTCATATGCCCGGAAGAGCAGCGATTTTAGCGCGCTTTCCGAACAACTGAGAATCTTGGCAATCTCCGCGTAGTCGAGCTCCTGATACTTGTGGAGCAGGACCGCCGCGCGCTGCTTTTCCGGCAGCTTGTCGATGGCGTGGCGAATCATTTTCCTTCGCGCGTCCTCGACGAGATGCTGCTCGATATTCGGATGCTTCTCCGGAATATCCAGCGGTCTTTCGTCGCCGTCTTCGGCATCCACCGTGACCGGAGCATCGATGGAAACCTCCAACTTCTGGTAGCGATTATCGCGGACCGAGTTGAGCGCCAGATTCGTGGCGATCCGGAAAAGCCAAGTGGTGAACTTGGCGCTCGGTACGTAATCCTCGCGAGCGCGATACACCCGCAAGAAAACATCTTGGGCGAGATCTTCCGCCTGCTCCCGGTTCCGGACCATACGGAACAGGAAATTGACGAGTGGAGTGCGATAGCGGTGCAACAGAAGCTCAAATGAGGCTTCGTCACCAGCTTTCACGTCCAGCATCAGTTGGACGTCGGTTCTGGCCATAGCACCCACACTGTAGCAAACACGTTTGTTCTCAGAAAGTTGCGGTTCTTGGGGGGGAGGCGAGGAAGGTACGGGGAGGAGCGGTTTCCGGGTCAGACATGAAATAAGAGCTTTAGTATCAATAGGCTAGCTACGCCGATGAAGACGAGAAAGGCCATGCGCCAATTTGGTTCGCGGTTCACTTCGGGAAGAAGGTCAGTGGCGGCGACATAGACGGTCACCCCACCAGAGAGCGGCAGGGCGTATTTGAGCTGTCCTTGGAGTTGGCTGGTGAGAAGCACTCCGGCAAGCGTGGCCGCACCCAGCAGACCCGCGGCGCGAACCGCATTGTGCTTGCCTTGGCCGCTCGCAAGAACGACGGAGGCGATGGTAAATCCCTCCGGTAATTTGTGAAGGAAGACGGCGAGGAAAATGACGACGCCGAGCCAAGTAGAGATGAGGAAGCCTGCGGCGATGGCAACGCCGTCGAAGAATGTGTGGATGGTCATGCCGAGGAGCACGGTGCTGCGTGCGTGGTGGCTGTGCACTTCTTCGGCGTGAACCTCTTCGCCGAAGTGAAAATGGGGAGCGATGGTGTGTTCAAAAAGGTGGATGAGAAAGTAGCCGATGAGGACGAATAGGAGTGCGTTTTCTCCGGCGAGGTGGACGGACTCAGGGATTACTTCGACGAACGCGACGCTGAGCATGTAGCCCGCGCCGAGCGCGAGGAAATATTGCAGATATTTGCGCGGCCATTCGCGGCGCACGACGAAGTAGCCGCCGAGCACATTTCCGCCGGCGGCGACCAGTCCCAGCAGGGCTGCGAGGGCGATGCGAAATGAGAGTTCGTGGGACAACGGAGTTATGAGTAGTAAGTTTTAAGTTCTCAGTAAGACAACGGATTGCTAGATTACAGGCAATGGTTTGTGGCCGTCTACTGAACGCTCTGACTTATAACGGAAAACTTCTTCAGCCGCTGTGACGAAAGAGAATAACGTCGCCTTCTTGGACGATGTAGTCTTTGCCCTCGAGGCGGACCTGGGCTTTTTCTTTTGCGGCGGCGGTGCTTCCGGCGGCGAGGAGGTCTTCGCAACGGACGACTTCGGCGCGAATAAAACCTTTTTCGATGTCGCTGTGGATCTCACCGGCGGCTCTTACGGCAGTGGAGCCTTTGCGAATGGTCCAAGCGCGGACTTCTGGTTCTCCCGCGGTGAAGAAGGGGAACAAACCCATGAGGTCGTAAGTCGCACGTATCAGGCGATTGAGGCCGGGCTCTTTCAAGCCGTAGGAAGCAAGAAGTTCTGCCGCTTCTTTCTCGTCCATTTCCGCGAGTTCGGCTTCGAGGCGCCCGCAGACGGCTACTACGGCGGTGTTGGGGCGGCCTTGCAGTGCGGACAATTTGTGTTTCTCGACGGCCTTGTCCATTTCGGCGGCTTCGTCGTCGCCGAGATTCAACACGTAGAGCATTGGCCGCTGGGATAAGAAGAGAAAACCGCCAATTGGCTTGCGCTCTTCCGGAGTGAGTGCGAGTTCACGCAGAGGCTTTTCCGATTCGAGATGGGCCTTGCATTTCTCCAGAACCGTTTTTTCCAGCTCGAATTGCGGATCTTTTTTCTTCTTGAGGTCTTTTTCCAGGCGTTCCAGGCGCTTGGTGATCTGCTCGTGATCCGAAAGAATGAGCTCCAGGTCGAGATTGGTCGCGTCGCGAAGAGGATCGATGGTCCCTTCGGAGTGCGGAACACTGGCATCTTCAAAGACGCGGATTACGTGGGCGATGGCGTCCACGTCGCGGAGAGTGGCGAGGCTTTCGCGCATGCGTTCCTTCTGTACTCCCGGGAGATCCACGTATTGCACGGAAGCGTAGGTAATTTTCTTCGGGTTGTAGAGCTTCGCAAGTTCCAGAAGGCGCGGTTCGGGAACTTTGGCGACGCCGACGTGGGTCGTTTGCGCGCCTTTGGCTTCGACGTGGGCTTTGGTCAAAATGCGGAAGAGCGTGGTTTTTCCGACTTGTGGCAGTCCAATAATGCCCGTTTGCATGAATCTGGCGATCCCTCACTCGCGATGCGATGTCAGGTGACTGGCTCTTGCTGAGCCAACGGTGACAGTGCACGAATTTGCAGCAGATTTATCTTCATAATTTTAGCACAGGCAGTTTGCGGCACCGCTGTTGCGCGGAGAACCAGCTCTTTCGCACTACAAAGACAATCTCCTTGTATCATGTTTGCTTGCCTGCCGTGACTGACAGCACTTCAACTCCAATGACGCTGCCCTTCGACCTCGCAGAGGCGGTGCGGCACCTGTGCGCCTGCGACGAGCGGTTGAAGCAGCTGATTGCGGAAACCCGCGCGTTTGAAATTGACCTGCTGAATACGCATTCACCCTACGAGGTGCTGCTGAGATCGATTACCTACCAGTCGATTTCTGGGAAAGCAGCGTCGACCATTTTTGGACGAATCAAAGCGCTCGGAGAGAACGGCCATCCACCCACGCCTGAGAAAATGTTGAAGATTCCAGTGGCGAATCTGCGCAAAGCGGGATTGTCTGCGGCGAAAGCTGCGTCTATGAAGGACTTGGCGAAAAAGGCGTTGGCAGGAATCGTACCGACGCATGAAGAGGCGCTGAAACTGTCGGACGAAGAGCTGGTCGAGCGGTTGGTTTCCGTGCGTGGGATAGGGGCATGGACGGTGGAAATGTTTTTGATTTTCCGGCTGGGCCGGCCGGATGTGCTGCCGATTCACGACCTGGGCGTCAAAAAGGGCTGGTCGGTTGCATACGGGAAGAAGCATATGCCGACGCCCAAAGAGTTGCTGAAGTTCGGGGAACTGTGGCGGCCGTATCGCACGGTCGCGAGTTGGTACATGTGGAGGGCATTTGAACGGGCGGGGTATGCATTCACAAACAAAATTCGTCCGCGCAAACCGCGCGGTAAGAAAAGGCGGTCGAGCCAGAAACACAAACGAAAAAGGGCGATTTAGGGTCGAGGGGCCACTTCTCTGACCAGGAAGAACGTCCCGGCTAGGCCGAGGAGCAGGACTGCGCCTTCGTAGGCTACCGAAATGTGGTGCAGGCGGTCAAATTCGAGGCGCAGCGGATCGCTCCCCGGTGTCTTTTGGATCGAGACCATCTGCTTTCTGAGCGTTGCCATGCGGTTGCTGACGGTGAACTGGGATGCGACGGTGAGAATCACCATTAGCACTACACAGAGCGCCGCGGCGGACGTGAAACTTGAAAACTCGCGAGTGCGCGCGAGGCGAGCGACAACAAAGAGCAGTCCCAGAAAAATTCCCGCAAAATGAAGGCGAGCAAGGCAATAGCCGACCATCATGCCGGCGGCGTCGCGGTGCCCCAGGATGGAAAACGCCCCCGGCGCCACGACAAAGCTGAGGAATGTATCACTGCCGAGCCATAACCCGAGGCTCAAGAACTCGATGGTGCGAAGAACGGTCTGCATGCGGCCACTATACAAGACGCCTGCTCGGGCGGCCAAATAGCAACTAGGTCACAAAAGTCTGAGTATGATGCCGCACACACGGGCGCGGATATGGGAGAATTCAGAGGAATGGTGGGCGATAAAGGATTTGAACCTTTGACCTCTCGCGTGTGAGGCGAGCGCTCTAACCGCTGAGCTAATCGCCCGTTTGGAACGGGAAACAAGGTTGCAAGCGCCACGAAACGGCGAGGCAACACAGTTCATCTATTTGTAACAGGAAGAGTAAGGGTTTTCAACCAATGCCGACCGTCACCTCTCGGGTGGTCACACAGCTGCAGCGCTCCATCGCCAAGGCTATTTTCGGGAAAGAAGATGTAATTCAGCTGGCGCTGATTACGCTGCTGGCGCGCGGTCATTTGCTGATTGAGGACGTCCCCGGCGTCGGAAAGACCACGCTGGCGCAAGCGCTGGCAAAATCGTTTCACTGCACATTTCAACGCATCCAGTTTACTTCCGACCTGTTGCCGAGCGACGTGCTCGGCGTGAGCGTTTACAATCCGGAATCGCGCGACTTCGAATTTCGTCCCGGTCCGATTTTTGCCAATGTAGTTTTGGCCGACGAGATCAACCGCACCACGCCGCGCACGCAGTCGGCGCTGCTGGAAGCGATGAATGAAGCGCAAGTCACGGTGGACGGGCGTACGATTCCGTTGCCTCAGCCATTTTTGGTCATCGCGACGCAGAATCCGGTGGAGCATCACGGCACATATCCGCTGCCGGAGTCGCAGCTCGACCGCTTTTTGATGCGCATCAAGATGGGGTATCCCTCTCACGAAACCGAACGGCAGATTTTGCGGAGCCGCGCGACTGACGATTCGGTCGGCGCACTGGAGCCCGTCGCCGGTATTTCCGATGTGATGGCCATGCAGGAAAATGTCGCGCATGTGAAGGTAGACAGCAGCTTGCACGACTACGCGCTCGAAATAGTGAATCGCACGCGCAAGTCGGACCAGCTCGCGCTTGGCGTGAGCCCACGAGGAACATTGATGCTGCAGCGGGCCGCACAAGCGCGAGCGTTTCTCGAAGGGCGCGAATACTGCCTCCCCGACGATTTCAAACAGCTTGCTGTGGCGGTTTTTTCGCACCGCGTAGTGGCCAACACGCGGCACGCTTCCCTGCAAAAGAAGTCGGAGACCACGGAAACGGTGCTCCGCGAGATTGTCGATTCCGTCCGCGTACCCCTGTGAACCTGCGCGCATCGCTCGCGAACTTCCGGGAGAAAACCGATGGTCCCGGAGTGCGCGCATTTTTCCTTTCGATCGCAGCCTTGAGTGTTGCTTTTGTCCTGGCACTTTATTCCGGAGCAGCCGCGAGAATCGGCAGCCTGGCGCTGGCGAGCGCAACGGCGATGTCCGCGTTGTTGGTGGCCGGATGGGTCGGAGTCACACTGGTGCCGGTGCTGGCAAAGCGAACGCCACTGCGCTGGATCACCTATCGCATGGAATACCGGCTGACGAATGAGGGATGGATTTACATTGGCGGAATCGTTCTGGTGGCGCTGGCCGCAATCAACACCGGGAACAATTTGTTGTTCCTGATCCTTGCTTGTCTGATTGCCAGCATTCTCATGTCGGGGCTGCTTTCGTCGCTTACGTTAGCGGGCGTGCAAATGAATCTGGAGTTGCCGGAACATATTTTTGCGGGACAGACAGTGCGCGGTACGGTGGAACTCACGAACGAAAAACAGACGCTGCCGTCGTTCTCGCTGCGTGTAGAAGCCGCGAAGAAAAAGAATGCGCCCGCGCCTGTGTTGCTGGAGACGCCGGTTTATTTTCCGTACGTTCCGCGGCATGAATCCGTGAAGCAATCGGTGCCGCTGCGTTTCGCGCGGCGCGGGCTGTACCGGCAAGAAACATTTCGGATTGTGACGCGCTTTCCGTTCGGCTTCCTGCAAAAGGCGCGGCGGCTCGATCTCACGACGGAAGCGCTGGTGTATCCCTCGGTTGAAGCCACGGCGGAATTTCTGGAGGTTCTGCCGGGAATCCAGGGCGCGATTGAGAGCCTCGCCAAGGGCCGCGGGCACGACCTCTATGCGCTGCGAGATTATTTGCCGACTGACAGCGCGCGGCATGTTCATTGGAAAGCGTCGGCGCGGTTGGGCTCGCTGATGGTGAGAGAGTTCGCTCGGGAAGATGATACTCGGCTATTGCTGGTGCTCGACCCGCACAGCGATGCGGCTCGGCCGAACGCGACGGTTGTTGAAAAAGAGCAATTCGAGCGAACCGTGGAGCTGTGCGCAGCGATCGCGTGGGACTTTCAGGAACGCGGGGCGTTGCTGGAGTTTCGTAGTGCTTCGGCGACTGTTCCGTTGGCGTCCGCTACCGAAAACATATTCCCGGTTTTGCGGCATCTGGCACAGGTAGAAGCGCTTCCGGTCGATGCGGAACAACATCGCCTTAAGGAACTGGCCGCCGAGGCCGAGTCGTTCAAAATTATTGTCACGTCGCAGCCGCGGGGGTCGATTCCCGCGGAGGTGTGGAATTCGTCGTACGTGGTTTTTGCGGGGGAGACACCCGCCTGATACCAGCAGGAAAAACGCGCCGAGTATGCACATAATGGCGGGCCAGGGTTTATGCGCCCGCCTCAGAAGGCGGCCGTTACAAAACCATTGCCTACATAACCGCTTTTCACGCGAACCGAAACGTGCAAGTGTGCGAAACTAGCGGGTCAAGATGCTTAGCGGTCCTGTGCTCGCTCGCTTTCGGAAAAAACTTCTGTGCTGGTTTGCTGAATTTCGGCGGGATCTTCCGTGGCGACGGACGAAAGATCCTTACCGCATCTGGCTCTCGGAAATCATGCTGCAGCAGACGCGCGTTGCGACGGCAATTCCCTACTACGAGCGCTTTCTTGACGCTTTTCCGCACGTGAACTCTTTGGCGCAGGCTCCGGAAGAGGAAGTTCTACGGCATTGGGCGGGGCTCGGCTACTACTCTCGCGCGCGGAATTTACAAAAGGCAGCGCGGCAGATCGTGGCGGAGCACGATTCACAGTTTCCGGATAGTTTGGAAAACGCTCTGGCACTTTCAGGCATCGGCGCGTACATGGCGGCGGCAATTCTCAGCATCGCCTACGGAAAAAAACTGGCGGTTCTCGACGGCAACGTCGCACGCGTGATCGCGCGGCTGGGTGCGGTTCGCGGCGATTTACGAAGCGGCCTACGGTGGCAGCAATTACAGAAAAAAGCCGACGAGTTGCTCGCGTTTCAAGCGCCAGGCGATTGGAATCAAGCGATGATGGAATTAGGAGCGACGGTCTGCACGCCGCGCTCGCCGCAGTGCTTACTTTGCCCGGTGGCCGAGTTTTGCGAGGCCCGGAAATTAGGCCTGACAGATGTCATCCCTGAAAAACGCAGACAGCGCGCCGTCGTTGAAATCACGTTAGCGGCCTTGGTTCTCGTGGACCTGCAGGGGCGGACACTCGTGCTTCCGCACACGAAGTCGCCTGAAGTGCAGGCGGTGACGCACGACGTGGCTACTTTGCTTTCGCGGATGTGGCACTTCCCAACGATTCAGGTGAAAAAGGATGCTGCCAGAGAGCTGCGCGCCTTTGTGACGGGTTCGATCTTTTCCGGCAGCAAATTTCCTGGGAAGCTTCGCGCACTTTCGAAAGTCAGACATGCGGTGACCTACCGGCAAATCACGCTGTTTCCGTTCCGGCTGGACGTTTCGAGACTGCCGCACTTAGGGCGGGCAAAGGCATTGCCGCTCGATGATCTATCTTCGGTGCCGGTGTCGAATTTGACGCGCAAGGTAGCGCGCGCCGCACTGGCGACGGAAAGAATCGGCGTGAGAACGGCGAGTGAAAGCGAGTCGCTGCTTGGCCTCTCGAGCTGACCTTCCGTACCGTTATCCTTTGGGCGGGAGCCTGAGGGCTGGCAATCCCGCGGTGCTATTCTGAGTTTCGCATGGCTTCAGCGATAACAACGCCGAGCGCTTCCCTTCCCGCGGAACCTTTCTACCGCACGGCTCTGTTTTTCCTGGTGTTGACTTCGGTGATGACGCTGGTGGGAACCGGAAAGTTGGACCTGTTCACCACAATCGTTGCTCCGGCGTTGGTTGTCTACCGAGGTGTGCGCTGGTGGCGAGGTCATCCGGCAGAATTGAAGCATCCTGTGGCGACCCGCCTGGTGGTTGCTTACGTTTTCTTTTTCTTCGCGGACCTTTTTTTTATTTCCCGCGCGCTGGCCGCGGACATGCCGAATCCCGGTCTCTATGCCGCTTTGCTCGCGGTGGTGCATTTCCTTTTGTTTGTGACCCTGGTCCGTTTCTATAGCGTAGCTACGGACCGCGATGCGCTGTTCCTGGCAATGCTGGCTTTCGCCGGGGTGCTGGCTTCGGCGATCTTCACCGTCGATACTTCCTTCCTTGCGTTTTTCGTTGTGTTTCTGGTGTTCGCGGTTGCGGTGTTCGTGGGGCTCGAAATCCGGCGTGCTGCCAACGGAGCGGTGTTTCCGCCGGTAAGGGTCGACCTGCCTCGCGAGAAGAAATTTAATCGAGCGCTGTCACTCGCGGCGCTGACGGTGTCCCTCGGCGCAGTGATGATTGGCTCTGTGTTGTTTTTCGTGTTTCCACGCTTCAGCGCCGGATATTTTGCGCGCACCGGGCTGCAGCCATCCTTGATGAGCGGCTTCACCGACAATGTCGAGCTTGGGCAAATCGGGGAAATCAAAAAGAGCAGCGCGGTGGTGATGCGCGTGCGAACGGGCGCGCCTGTGAACTACCCGATGCTCCGCTGGCGCGGAATCGCCCTGACAAACTTCGATGGGCATCGCTGGTATTCCACGGAATCGAAGAGGAGAACCAAGAAACCCGAATCGAATGGTTGGATCTCGCTTATGTCCGGAAAGGAGTTGGAAGGCCGGCCCGCCGTACAAGTTCAATTTATAGCGCTGCTGCAACCGTTGGCGAGCGACGCGCTGTTTGCTCCCGCGCAGGTGATGGCGTTGCGGGGAAATTTTTCCGGGGATGCCGGGACTTATGACGGGGCCGTGAGGCGGAGTTATGTCGCGGTCGATTCCACCGGCTCCATCTACAATCCGTCTCACAATTATTCTCAAATTCGCTATGAGGGTGTTTCGATTCTTCCGGTCGCGCGCCCGACGCAAGCGCGCCTTGCGGGGACCAATTATGCGGAAGAGATTCGAGAGACCTATCTGCAATTGCCGCCGCAGCTGGACCGCCGGATTCCTGAGCTGGCGCGAAAAATGGCCGGTCCGACGGACAATCCTTACGATCAATCGCTTGCGATCGAGAGCTACTTTCGCGCGAACTACGCTTATACCCTGAACCTGACGGGAAAACCGGGCGGAGATCCGTTGGCGCACTTCCTGTTCGATACCAAGGCGGGGCATTGCGAATACTTCGCCACGGCCATGACGGTGATGCTGCGCACGCTGGGGATCCCATCGCGCGAAGTGAACGGATTTTTGCCCGGCGAGTACAACGACGTCGGCGGTGATTACATTGTGCGCGCCAGCGACGCACACAGTTGGGTCGAAGCGTATTTCCCCGGAACAGGATGGCTGACATTCGATCCGACGCCCCCTTCGAACGACGAGGCGACTGGCTTGCTGTCGCGGCTCGCGCTGTACGTCGACTGGTTTCAGCTCACCTGGAACGAATGGGTGATCAACTACGATTTTTCGCACCAGATTTCTCTGGCCAGAAGCGTGGGTCAAACGACGACGGATTGGAAGAAGAAGTGGCGCGACCAGTTTCAGCGTTTTCAGGACCATGGCATGGAGCGTTTGACAGAATGGCAACGCTCGCACGGATTGATGCGGTTTTTGTTTCCCGTTCTTCTGGTGCTTGCTCTCGCCATGCTGCGATTAGGGTGGTTGCGCTCGTTTTTCCGTTGGCTGGGATTCGCATGGCTCGCCAAGATGCCAGAATCGCAGCAAGCCAATCCACAACTGGCTTCAAGGCTGTATGCCGAGTTGCTCCGTTTGCTTGAAAAGCGTGGATTTTCCAGACGTGAAACGCAGACACCACGCGAGTTCGCTGAGACTTTCGCGTTGCAAGGCGGGCTGGCGCCTGCCGTGCAGGAATTTACGAACCTCTACGTGCAGTCGCGCTTCGGTGGCCTGCCCTGCGACGCGTTCCGCCTGCGAGCACTGCTCGAGCAAGTTCGCTCGGTACCACGCCCCCGTTAACTCTCAAAAAAGGATTACAATACCGCACCTTTATTCTGGAGGCTGCCTTGGCTGGATCTTTTTCTTTGCGTCTCTCCGTGCTGCTCTGCGTTTTGTTGTTCCCGTTTGTCGCGCTCGCTCAAAAAGCGAAGCATCCGCTCGATGCTTTGCGGACGGAAGAATACTGGGCCGTCTACGACATTTTGCAGGCCAGCGGGCACCTGGACAACGACACGCACTATGCCAGCGTGCTGCTTCACGAGCTTGCCAAAGACGTGGTCTTAAGCTGGAATGCGGGTCAATCCGTTCCGCGAGAGGCGGACGTAACGCTGATGCGCAAGGGGGTGACGATCGAGGCGCGCGTGGACATTGCCGGGCGCAAGCTGGAGTCCTGGAAGGAAGTTCCCGGAGCACAGGCGCCTATTTTCGTGAGCGAGATTCTGGGCCTTTCCGACACCATTTTGAGCGATGAACGGGTGAAGAAGGCGTTGGAGAAACGTGGAATCGAGGATCTGAATCAGGTTGAGTGCGCGTCGGTGCCGCTCGGCTACTTCGCCTTTCCGGAGCAGGAGGGGCATCGCATTGCTTTTGCAGATTGCGACTTGTTGCACGGTGTTTATCACGGCTGGGGACGAACCATTGGCGGACTGATGATCGAGGTGGACCTCACCGAGAAAAAAATCCTCCGGGTGTTCGACGATGGGCCGGTTCCGATGCCGAGCGCTAAATCCGTAGACTTCGAGGAAGCGCCGGAAGTGATGCGGCCAGGAACCAAGCCGGGAACCATTTCCGAGCCCGAGGGACCAAGCTTTGAAATTAAGGATGGAGAAGTGGCCTGGCAGAATTGGCGATTTCGCTTTCGCCTGGATTCTCGCAATGGCGTGATTCTCAATCTGGTGGGGATCAAGGACGGCGAGCGGCTGCGGTCGGTGCTGTATGAAGGAATGTTGTCAGAGCTTTTTGTTCCATACATGGACGAAAGCCGCAACTGGTCGACGCGCGTGTTTGTGGACAGCGGAGAATTTTATCCGGGTGGAACGCTGCAAACCATGCGCGAGGGATTGGATTGCCCTTCGAACGCGGTTTATTTTGACGGGCTGTCGACCAACGAGAAGGGTTTCCCGGTGCTTCGGCCGCGGCAAGCTTGCCTGTTCGAAAAATTCGATGGCAGCGTTGCGTGGAGGCACGGAGATGAAAATGGCGTGTGGGGCCGACCGGCGCGCAATCTTGTGCTGCGCTCCGCGGCGCTGATCGGCAATTACGATTACTACTTCGATTGGATTTTCCAGCAAGACGGGAGCATCCATGTGGCCGCCGGCGCGACGGGAATTATCGAAATTCGTCCGGTGGCGGCGGAAAGCGTCGGCGGCATGCATGGCGGCGATGAGGTGGAGAAGTATGGCCAACTGGTCGCGCCGAACACGCTCGGCGTTGATCACGATCACTTTTTTTCTTACCGGCTGGACCTGGATGTCGACGGCCAGGACAACAGCTTCATGATTCACCGGCTGGTGCAGAAGAGATTGCCGGAGGGAAGTCCGCGGAAAACGATTTGGGTGCCTGAGCCGTTTGTCGCGAAAACGGAAGGCGACGCGATGATGGACATTCGTCTGGACCAGCCAACGATGTGGCTTTTCCTGAATCCGAACGTGAATGGGCCGCTGGGGCATCCGACAGGCTATGAAATTATGGCTGGCGCGACGGCGGCTTCTCTGCTCGATCCCGAGGATGGCGTGCAAAAAGTGGGAGCGTTTTCCACGCATCAGTTGTGGGTTACGCCGTATCGTCCGGAAGAGCGATATGCGGGCGGGACTTATCCGATTTCCAGCAAGGGGACAGACGGGCTGGCGGCGTGGACCAAGGCGAATCGCAAAATCGAGAATACGGACATCGTGGCCTGGTACACGATGGGATTTCACCACGTGCCGCGAGAAGAGGATTGGCCCGTGATGCCGGTTATGTGGCACGAGTTCGTGATTCGGCCGTTTGATTTTTTCCCGCAGAACCCTGCTTTGGATCTTCCTCACGTGCCCTAACAAGACGAGAGGAATTCGTCGAAAAAGGCGCCGACTCCCTTCGTTCCTCAGGGCAATCAGAAGCCGGCCGCTACAAATGCGTCGGCTCGTTGCTTATACACGACTGAAGGCGCGCGCGTGCTAAAATCAAAAGGTTGCGGGTAGGTGAATATCGCTGCATGCCAAAGGTTGGGTTCATTTCGCTCGGTTGTCCGAAGAACCTCGTCGATAGCGAGGTGATGATGGGCATACTTGCGCGCGGAGGATACGAATTGACGCCGCGCGCGGATGAAGCCGACGTGCTTGTCGTCAATACCTGCAGCTTCATTGAGCCGGCGCAAAAGGAATCGGTGGACGCCATTTTGGAGATGGCGGAGCACAAGAAATTCGGCGCGGCAAAGCGGTTGATTGTAGCGGGCTGCCTTGTAGAGCGTTACCGCGAGCAGATTCTGGAGCAGGTGCCCGAGGTCGACGCGGTGGTAGGGACCGGAGAGGTGGAGCGCATCCTTGAAGCGGTGGAAGGCGAACTGCAGGTGCTTCCCGCAGCGCCGCCTTCGTTTCTGTACCACGATTTGACACCGCGCATCATCACTACTCCGAAGCACCAGGCGTATATCAAGATTGCCGAAGGCTGCGATCATCCGTGTTCGTTCTGCATCATCCCGCAATTGCGCGGTGGCTTCCGGAGCCGGCGGTTTGAATCTGTGGTGCGTGAAGCGGAAAACCTGGCCGCTGCGGGGACGCGAGAGGTCACACTGATCGGGCAAGACACAACTTCTTACGGCGAGGATCTGGGCCTTCGCGACGGTCTTCCACAATTGCTCGAGAAGCTCGCGGGAATCGACGAACTGCTGTGGGTGCGTTTTCTGTATGCGTATCCGAATCGCGTGACGCAGAAATTGCTCGATACGCTGGCAGCGCATCCGCGTCTGTCGAAGTATTTCGATATGCCGCTGCAACATGCCAGCCGCAGCGTGCTGGCGCGCATGAAACGCGGTTCGAACGGCGACGCGTTTTTGAAGATGGTCGAACGAATCCGCAAGACAATTCCCGGCGTGGCGCTGCGCACCAGTTTTATCGCAGGATTTCCCGGCGAGACAAACGACGATTTCGAGGAACTTTACCAATTTGTGGCTGCCGCGAAATTCGATTGGATGGGTGTGTTCGAATACTCTGACGTGGACAATGCCGCGAGCTATCCCCTTGATGGAAAAGTTGACGCGCCGATGATTGAGGAGCGGCGCGCGCGGTTAATGAGCTTGCAGCGGAGGATTTCCCGTGAAAAGCTTCGTGCTTTCCGGGGGCGCACGGAAATTGCATTGGTGGAGGGGCCTTCGAAGGACAATCCGCTGGTGTGGGAAGCTCGACTGCAGGGAATGGCCCCGGATATTGATGGGAAGTTGTACTTGACCGATATCGAACTGGCCGGAGGCGAGGTCGCCGCGACCGGCGACACGGTGAAGGCAGAGATTACGAAGACGGATGCCTATGACTTGATCGGCCGCGTGGTGGAGATTTTTCCGCGACCTGCCGTTCGACCGATAAAAGTCGATACTGCCACCGCGCCGGTGGACAAGTTGACGCGAATCTCCACGGGCGCGTCGCTCCGCGTTCTCGGCTAGACCGGAATGCAGGAAAAGGCCCAAGACAGTTCCTCAGGGGCTGAAGCCCGATTGAATGCCAAGCACCTTAATGTCGGAGCTAAAAAGCTCGGATCCCCCGTGCCATCCGCAGGCGTTATTGGGCTTTTTGTTCCCTGGGCCCTCTGTGGTACAACATCGCCATGAAGCACATTTGTCCCATCTGTAAGAGACCGACGGATTCGGAAAGGGACGCGGAATTCCCTTTCTGCTCCGAGCGCTGCCGGTTGCTGGACCTGGGCGGCTGGTCAGCGGAAAAGTACAAGGTGTCCGATCCAATTTTCGACGAAGAAGCGCTTCCGGAAGCGGACCGACGCGCGCTGCAAGAAAGCAAACAGAAAACCGATGAAACCATCCACTGAGGTGCCGGAAGCCACGGCGGAAACAAAACCGCGTTTTGCTTATGCGATCTCGACGGTATTTGGCATCGGCTATTTGAAGCCCGGACCGGGCACCTGGGGTTCGCTGGCGGGATTGATTATCGCCGTGTTTTCGCATCCCTTCACATGGTTTCTTCTACTCGGCAAAGGAATACAGCTCGGTCTCGGAGCGGACGCTCCGTTGCTTTCCGGGAGATTGGGCGCGCTGGTTATGCTGGTGCCGTCGATCGCAGTTTGGGCGGTCCTGGCCTATCTTGGGGTTCGCTGCGGTTCGCAGGTGGCGGAATTCGCGCGCGTGAGGGACCCGCAGTACGTAGTAATCGACGAAGTTTCCGGCGTACATCTCTCCTACATTCTGGGCCTCGCGCCGTTGGTGACTCCGGCGATGTTTCTGCACCTGCAACCTTCCGATGCAGGGATGTTCGCTCTGTATACCGGCATGAGTATGCTGAGCTGGAAATATTTGCTTGCCGGATTCGTGCTATTCCGTATCTTCGACATTGCGAAGCCTTTTCCCTGCCGACGCCTGGAAAAATTGCCGGGGGGCTGGGGGATAATGGCCGACGATTGGATGGCGGGGGTGTACGCTGCCATTTGTTTGCGTCTCGCGTTACACTTTAATTTGCTATGAAGTTTGGGTTCGGAAGCACGCACGAAAAGAACGGCATCCCGCACATTGACCGCATCTCGCCCGGCGCAGCCCTGCCCGGCGGCGAAATCACGATCTACGGGAGCTCCTTTACAGCGCGGCGCGGCGCGCAACCCTTGGTGCGTTTCGGTGATGTCGAAGCGGCTCTGGGTCTGGCCAGCAGCAGCCGGTTGATTGCACGCGTGCCGGAAAACGTGAAGACCGGTACGATCCAGGTGGTGAACGCGAAGCACGAAAGCCAGCCGTACCCGGTGGCGGTCGCCTTTCAGATTGCGGACAACTTGCATCCAGTTTCAAACCCAGCGGTCGACGCTCAAGGAAATATTTATGTGACCTTCAGCGGGCCACGGGGACAGCGCGTGCCGGTGTCGCTCTACAAGATCGGCCCCAACTATGCGGTGAAGCCGTATGTGACTTCGTTGACCAACCCCACTGGGTTGGCGATCGGCCCGAGCGGCGATCTGTTCGTTTCTTGCCGGCATGACGGCACCATCCATCGCGTGGCGCAGAATGGCCAAGCGGAGGAATGGATCGAAGGCATGGGCATCGCCACGGGATTGGCGTTCGACAAGGCGGGAAATCTGTTTGTCGGCGATCGCAGCGGAACGATTTTCAAGATCAGTCCGCAGCGCGAGATTTTTGTGTTTGCCACGCTTGAGCCTTCGGTGGCGGCTTATCACCTGGCTTTCCATCCGAGCGGAGAGCTGTACGTCACTGGACCGACGACTTCGAGTTACGATCGGGTCTACCGCATCACGCAGGGTGGCGAGGTGCACGTGTTCTACCGCGGATTAGGTCGCCCGCAGGGAATGGCTTTCGACCAGGATACAAATCTCTACATCGCCGCGTCATTTGCGGGGCGGCGAGGCATCGTGCGTATCACACCGCAAGGTCACGCCGAGCATGTGCTGAGCGGCCCGGCGCTCGTGGGCATGGCGCTACTCCCCAATGGACGCGCGATCCTCGCCGCGAATAGCGCATTGTTCACCATTGATTGGAACGTTCGAGGGTTAGCGCTCCTCGGATAGGAACATCTTCCATAGCGCTTTCGCCATCTCTCGCACATCAAGCCGAACTCGACGAAGGCGACCGCCGCAGACGGCGGCCGCTACAAAATCAGGTCTCGACAGGGCGCAGTTTTTTCCACATGACAAAACTAATTTTGTGGGTGAGCTACAATATTGGGCATGAAAGCGGAAATCATTGCGGTGGGATCGGAGTTGTTGACTCCGGATCGAATCGATACGAATTCACTCTTTCTGACCGAAGAGTTAAACAAGCTGGGGATCGAGGTGCTGCGTAAAACGATCGTGGGCGACAACCGTGAGCTGCTGGCGGAGGCGTTCCGCGACGCGCTAAATCGTGTCCCGGTAGTGATCGCCAGCGGCGGGCTCGGCCCCACCGAAGATGACCTGACGCGGGAGACTGTAGCGGAACTGCTGGGACGCAGACTTCAGCGAAACGAAGCGGTCGTCCGCGCTATCGAAGCGCGTTTTCGCAGCTTCAAGAGAGAGATGCCGGCGGTAAATCTTCGCCAGGCGATGGTGCCGGAAGGCGCCGAAGTACTGGAAAATCCGAGGGGCACGGCGCCGGGATTGTGGTTGGAGGATAAGGGGCGCATGGTCGCGCTGTTGCCGGGACCGCCGCGCGAGTTGAAGCCACTTTTCTTGGAGCAAGTGCTGCCGCGCCTGCAGAAGCGCGCTAACGCGGTTCGCATGTTTCATCGCGAATTGCGCGTTACCGGCCTTGGTGAATCTCATGTCGAAGAGCGCATCAAACCAGTCTACACGCGCCACAAGGAAGTGCATACGACGATTCTCGCGACACCAGGCGAGGTCCAAATTCACCTTCGTTCTTGGAACGACGAAGCGGCGCCGACGAATACGCTTCTCGACGAAATCGTGCGCAGCTTCGAATTGGCTTTGGGCGACCGCATCTTCGCCCACGCGGCAACACCGCTCGAGGAGGTGGTGGCGCAACTCCTCGTGGAACATCGCGCCACAATTGCCGCGGCGGAAAGCTGCACCGGTGGATTGCTCGCCGAGCGGCTGACGCGCATCCCCGGCAGCTCGAATTACTTTCTGGGCGGCGTAGTTTGTTACAGCAATGAGATGAAGACATGCTGGGCCGACGTTCCGGCGGAGCTTATCGCGGCAAAAGGCGCCGTGAGCAGCGAGGTGGCGATTGCCCTGGCCGAGGGGATACGCCGGCAGGTGAGAAGCACGCTGGGTGTGGGAATCACCGGGATAGCCGGGCCGAGCGGCGGCAGCGAAGAAAAACCGGTTGGGACCGTACACATCGCCGTGGCCGGACCCGGCGGAACAAAAGAAAAACTGGTGCACTTGCCCGGCGATCGGGAAGCGATTCGGTTCTACGCTTCGCAACTCGGGCTGGACATGGTGAGGATGCACTTTCTTTACAGTTCTCACGCACAGCCGCGGCGCGTTTCCAATTCCTGAAACGAGTTCCCCCGGTGCGCCTTTTCATTGCGATTGAAATCCCAAGCGATGTTCGCAACGCCTTGGCGGCGCTTGTGAAGGAGTTGCAGAAAACCGCGCCGAAGGCGAAATGGGTGCGACCGGAAAATCTGCATGTAACGCTGAAATTTCTGGGATCGACGGAAGAGGCAAAACGCGGCCAGATCGAAGACACTTTGAAAGCGATTCGTAGTCCGCAACCAGTTTCGCTGGAGTTCCGCGGGCTGGGGTTTTTTCCCAACCAGAAACGGCCGCGCGTGTTGTGGGCCGGGATGGAATCTTCAGCGAACCTGCGCCCGCTGGCTGAGGACATCGACCGCAGCATGCACGGACTCGGTTTTCCGCTCGAGGAGCGTCGCTTCACGCCGCACCTGACTCTGGCACGATTTGACCCAGCCGGACTTCCGCCGAACCTTGCTTCAGCCGTTAAGCAACATACTTCTCGAGGTTTCGGCTCGCTCAACGCGCGCGAATTCCATCTCATCGAAAGCAGACTGAAACCCACGGCAGCGGAGTACACTACCCTGCAGTCGTTTCGCTTCGTGGCGGAGACATAGCCTTCGATGGCCGGACTTCCCGTGGCAACTTTGCTTCTCGTTCTCGCCGGGTATCTTCTCGGCTCCATTCCCTTCGGCATGATTTTCGGGTGGCTGTTTGGCGGGAAAAATGTGCGACAACATGGCAGCGGCAACATCGGCGCGGCCAACGTTTCGCGAGTCGTGGGACCGGTGGCTGGAATCCTGACGCTGGTGATGGACGCTGCGAAAGGCGCCCTTGCGGTCTGGCTCGCGGCGCGCTTTGCCGATCACAATGCCGGCGCGATGATCCTGGCGGGTCTGGCAGCGCTGCTCGGCCACTGCTTCCCTGTTTGGCTGAGGTTCAAAGGCGGCAAGGGGGTAGCCACGGCACTAGGCGTTTTCATCGAGCTGTGCCCGACGGCGGCATTGTCTGCATTCGTTCTGTTTCTCCTGGTTGTGGCCTTCTGGCGTTACGTGTCGCTGGGATCGCTCGTGGCCGCGGCGGCGATGCCGCTGTTGATTTATTTTCTTTGGGCGCCGGGCCACGCCCCGCCGCTGGTGATCACGCTCGGTACACTCCTTGCTTCCGCTTTGATTTTCTATAAGCACGACGCGAATTTGCAGCGATTGGTGGACGGCACCGAGCCAAAATATTCTGTAGGGCACTCCGAAGGCGAGGACGCATGAGCAGAATCGCCGTTCTGGGTGGCGGAAGCTGGGGCACGGGGCTTTCCGTCGTGTTGGCTCACAGCCGCAGAAAGCATGAAATCCGGATTTGGGCGCGGGAGCAAGCGATCGCGCAAGCGATCGAGGAAGAGCGCGAAAATTCCAGATATTTGTCGGGAATTCCGATTCCCCCTTGCGTCCATGCGTCGAACGATCTGGGTGAAGTGTTAGAAGACGCGCAGATCGTGATCGGCACGGTGCCGTCGGCGCATGCACGGGCCGTGTACCTGAAGGCAGCGGCGTATCTGGCGTCGGAAACGGCCATCGTGAGCGCGACGAAAGGACTGGAGCCTGCGACGCACCTGCGGATGAGCGAAGTGCTCGAACAGGTTTTTGCTTTGCAATTTATTCCGCGCACGGCTGTGCTTTCGGGGCCCTCGTTCGCATTGGAAGCGGCGCGCGGGGATCCCACCGCCGTTGTGCTCGCATCGCAGGATCGCGCGCTGGCGGCGTTTTTGCAGGAAGAATTTTCCGGTCCAACTTTCCGGCTGTATACAAATGAAGACGTGCTGGGAGTCGAACTGGCCGGAGCCATGAAAAACGTGATGGCGATCGCCGCGGGGGCATGCCAGGGGTTGGGGCTGGGCGCGAATTCTCTGGCCGCGCTAGTGACGCGCGGACTGGCGGAGATGACGCGAATAACGGTGGCTCTCGGAGGCAAGCCCGACACGCTCAGCGGCCTCGCGGGTTTGGGCGACCTGGTATTGACGTGTTATGGAACGCTGAGCCGGAACCGACACGTGGGATTTGAATTGGGGCGCGGGCGTGCGCTGCCGGATATTCTGGGCGAAATGAAAATGGTGGCCGAGGGAGTGGGTACCGCAGAGGCACTTCTAAGTTTGGCGAGAGAGAAAAATATCGAACTGCCGATCGCCGAACAGGTGCATAGCATTCTGCATTTGGGAAATTCTCCGCGCGACGCGATTCGCGCCATTATGGAGCGGCCTTTGAGGCGCGAATAGTACGCTACATGCTTTTTTGTCAGTACTTTAGCTCCAGTGGCATTTGCGTGTCGCCTGTCCCTTAGGCCAGCCCGTGGAAAGCAACTCCGTCCTCTAAGATTTATGTATTGCGATGGCGGTCTCACTCTCATCCCTGTTGACGCGCCTGCGAACCGGCCGGGTACGCATTCTTTGGCTCATGCTCGGGTCGCTGCTGCTTGTCAGCGCGCTGCCGATCGGCTTGTATCATCGCCAAGTGCTTGAGTTGAGCCAGGAAAAACTAGTGGACATGGAGCGCGTGCAGCAGACGGAGTTGACGCGTTCGCTGGCGCAGGAAGTGCAATTCTTCGAATCGAATCTCACTCAACAATTGATAAGCCAGCGGCAGATCCTGGCGCTGACGGGTCTGATTGACAACGTCACCGACCCGGTGGCGGAGCCGAAAGTCACGCGTCTGCTGGAAAACTTCGTGGATTCGAATCGCAATACGTTTATTTACCTGACGGCCGTGGGGCGCGATGGAAAAGGCACAAGCGCTTCGCAGGGAAATTTCCGCGCCGAGCAGGACCCGTTTGTGGCGAAGGCCCTGCAGCGGGCGTTTGTCAGTTCGGTGCAGTCGGTGAAGTTTCGCAGCGATCCCTTGGCGCTGGCGCCGGATAACCGCCCGGCGTTCGTGATCGCCGTGCCGCTGACGGATGCACAGAACAATTTCACGGGAATGCTGGCGGCGGTGGTCTCGCTCGATCCGATTCTGCGACGGTTGCAGGATGCGAGCGTGCGCGGGCGCACCGTTTTTGTTGTGGATCACCTCGGCCACATCGTAGCGCACCCGGAGACAAAGCATTTTGTGCCCGGAGAAGATCTGACGGACAAGTCTCACCTTGTTCGGCAAATCAAGGACCTGCCGCGAGAACTGCGCACCACGGAAACGGTGCGTTTTACGGAAAAAGAGAACAAGCGCGACGTGGAAATGGTGGGGACGTACAGCACCTTTCCGGAAGTCAACTGGGCGGTTATCGCTCAGCGTAGTGTGAAAGAGGCGCGCGCCGATGCCGGGGTGACGGAATTGAACCGGCAGGCGCTGGCGTTCGTCAGCGTGGTAGTGTTGATCGCCTTGCTGTTCGGGTATTTCTTTGCAGTCGGCATTAGCGGGCCGATCCGCGGATTGGCCGCTTCGACGCGAGCCATCAGCCGCGGAGAATTTCACCAGCGAACGCCCGTTCGCGGCGCCGCCGAAATCAGCGAGCTGGCGGAAAACTTCAACTTGATGGCCAGCGACATCGAGGAGTACATCGAACGGCTGAAGGAAGCGGCGGAAGAAAACCGCGAACTGTTTATCGGCTCCATTCGGATGCTCGCCGCCGCAATCGACGAGAAGGACCCGTATACGCGGGGTCATTCAGGGCGCGTTGCGAAGTATTCGACGATCATTGCGCAGGAATTGAAGCTTTCGCCCGAGGATTTGGACAAGCTAAAAATTTCCGCGCTGCTGCATGACGTCGGCAAAATCGGCGTGGATGACCGAGTGTTGAAGAAGCCAGGATCGCTGACTCCGGAAGAATTCGAAATCATGAAGACGCACACCACCAAGGGCGCGAATATCATGCGACCGGTTTCGCAGTTGAAGGACATGCTGCCGGGCATCGAGTTGCACCACGAGCACCTGGATGGTCGCGGCTACCCTTATGGCCTTTCCGGACCGCAGATTCCGCTGATGGCGCGCATCATCGCGGTTGCGGATACGCTGGATGCAATGACCACTAACCGGCCGTACCAGTCGGCGATGGACATCGAGTACGCGCTCGGGCGCATCAAGGCGCTGACCGGATCGAAATTCGACCAGAGCGTGGTCAATGCACTCGAATCGGCGGTGAAAGCAGGAAAACTGCGGCTTTCCGCGGTGGAAGTTCACGTCTAGCTTTTCGCTTCCCTCCCATCTGCTACAATTTTGTGTTGCGCCTTTCGAAGCGCAGCGACTTGTATGATTACGCTTTTTGGCAAACCCGAACCGACGCTGATCGAGCGGCTGAAGGAATCCGTCAGCAAAACCAAAACGGCGCTGGCCGACACGCTGGACAATGTCACCAAGGGCGGGCGGCAGATCGATCCCACGGTGCTGAAAGAAGTGGAAACCGCGCTGCTTTCGGCCGATCTCGGTGTGAAGACGACACGGGAAATCCTGGATTCCGTGAAGGAGCAGATTGCCCGGAATGCGCTGTCCGATGGGCAGCAGTTGAAGAAAGAGATCAAGGCGCACGTATTTCGGGCTCTCAATGTGTATGGCAACACGCCTACTTTGGCGAGTGCGGCGAATGGCAACGATCCACGAGTGATTTTCATTGTGGGCGTGAACGGCGCCGGGAAAACCACCAGCATCGGGAAGCTGGCAAACCGTTTGCGGCAGGATGGGCGAAGCGTGGTGCTTTGCGCCGCGGATACATTTCGGGCGGCGGCGATCGAGCAACTGGAAATTTGGGCGCAGCGCAACGGCGTGGAAGTCATCAAGCAAAAGTCGGGCGCCGATCCTGCAGCGGTGGTGTATGACGCGATGGCCGCCGCGAAGGCCCGGAGTGTCGATGCGGTGATTGTGGATACTGCCGGACGATTGCACACGAAATCGAACCTGATGACGGAACTCGAAAAGATGAAGAGGACCGCCGCCAAGGTAATTCCAGGCGCGCCGCACGACATTTTGTTGGTGCTGGATGCAACGACGGGGCAGAACGGCTTGGCGCAGGCGCGGGAATTTACCACGACGGTAGGCGTAACGGGCATTATTCTCACCAAGCTGGACGGCACCGCCAAGGGCGGAATTGTGGTGGCCATTTCGCGCGAGTTGGGATTGCCGATTCGCTTTGTCGGGACCGGCGAAAAAATCAATGATCTGGTGCCGTTCGACGCGCAGACTTACGCGGATTCGCTGTTCAACTGACGCCTGTGAACAATCACGATTTGCATTTCATGGAGCATGCGCTCGATCTGGCGCGCAAGGGCGTCGGGCTGGCGAGCCCGAATCCCACGGTGGGCTGCGTCGTTGTGAAAGATGGCGCGATTGTCGGCGAAGGCTTTCATCAATACGACCGGCGTGACCACGCGGAAATCGTGGCATTGAAGCAGGCCGGCGAGAACGCTCGCGAGTCGACGCTCTACGTAACGCTTGAGCCGTGCAACCATACCGGGCGAACTGGGCCGTGCGCCGAAGCGATCATCACTGCTGGAGTCTCGCGTGTAGTGGCCGGGATGGAGGACCCTAACCCGAACACGCACGGCGCAGGATTCACGCGGCTTCGCAAGGCGGGGGTCGAGGTAGAAACGGGAGTGCATGCCGCCGAAGCCGAAAAATTGAATGCGGCGTTTGCGCACTGGATTACGACGCATACGCCATTGGTGACGCTGAAGTCGGCGTTGACGCTGGACGGTCAACTGGCGATTCCGAAACAGCGCGGTAGCAGGAAGCGTGTGTGGATCACGAGCGAAGAGTCGCGCGCGGAAGTGCACCGCATGCGGCATGCCTCAGATGCGCTGCTCACCGGAATCGGCACGATTCTTGCCGATGATCCGCTGCTGACTGACCGTAGCGGCTTGGAACGACGTCGCCGTTTGCTTCGGGTGATTCTGGATACGAAGCTGCGGCTTTCGCCGAAAGCCCGCATTGTTAAGACGGCGGATGACGATCTACTGGTGTTTACCGCGACGTCTCTGAAATCGCCGAAAGTCCGCAAACTGCAGGACCACGGGGTGGAGTTGGTTTCGGTAAAAACACGCCACGGGAAAATCGATCTCAATGCAGTAGTAAAGGCCTTGGGCAAACGCGACATGTTGAGCGTGCTGCTCGAAGCCGGACCGCACCTCAACGGCGCTGCGTTGGAAGCTGGTGTTTTGAATGCGCTTTTTCTCTTTTACGCACCGAAACTGGCGGGGAAGACTGGGATTCCCTTGGTCCAGTTGGCAAATGCGATTCAGACCTCGTTCGAAGTTCGCTCGATACAGCGGTTCGGACCTGATGTTGGCATCGAACTTCATCTCCGCCGAGGGCATTCAAAATAATGCGCTTTTCACAAAGCGGGTTTGGCGGGCTTTCTGAAGCGGGCGGGCTTCGCCATCGATCCCGTAGCGGTGGGCTCCAGGCTCGCCGCTTCGAACTAACATACCCAAACTGAACAACGCCCCGCTGCCCTTCTTGCATCAGGGCAAGTAGACGGCGGCCGCTACAAAACCTCCTTCGTGCGACTACTCGCGCCGATATTGGCGGCGCATGTGGCACATCCGTTTCAGAAATCTATACTCAACAAGGCGGAACTCTGCGACCATTTGGCGTCGCATCGAAATGCCGCGTACTTGACCTGGAGGATTTTCGGGAATGCCTGATGCTCCTCGACCCTGGCGTCTTGGCTTCTGGAGCTTGATCGCCACGCAATTTCAGGGGGCGTTCAACGACAACGGCCTGAAATTCCTGATTCTTTACCTGATCATCGGGACCAACCTGACGCCCGATCAGGAAGATAGCACCTCCCTTTGGGTGGGTTTGCTCTTTGCGGCGCCGTTCATCCTCTTTTCGATGACCGGCGGCTACTTCGCGGACCGTTTCAGCAAGCGAAGCGTCACCATCGGCACAAAGGTCTTTGAGATTGCCGTGATGGCGTTCGCTATCTTCGGCTTCGCAGTTCACAGTATGCCGGTGTTGTTGTCCGCTTTGTTCCTGGCGAGCACGCAGGGAGCGTTGTTCGGGCCGTCCAAATACGGCTTGTTGCCGGAGATTCTTCCCGAAAACCGGCTGTCCTGGGGCAATGGCGTTATTGAGCTCGGGACTTTCCTCGCAGCCATTGGAGGAACAGTGGTTGCCGGGCAGCTTCCCGGCTGGTTTGGAAGCAAGCAAGGGTACTCCGGCGTTTTTTTCCTGGTGTGTTCCGTCGTCGGCCTGATGACGAGCCTTGGGATAAGCCGAGTTCCCGCGGCCGATCCAGCGAAGAAGTTCCGTATCAATTTTCTGGGTGATTTGTGGGAGCAGGGAGAGCGCATCGCCAAGGATCACGTGCTCTGGCTCGCTGTCGTTGGCAATACATACTTCTTCTTTCTTGGCGCGTTGCTGCAATTTGACATCGTTTTCTATGGACGCGACGTGCTGCATGTTGCCTCCTCAAAAGGCAGCTTGCTGCAAGCGGCGATCGCCATCGGTATCGGCTTCGGGAGTCTGGCCGCAGGCTATCTCTCCGGCGGGAAAATCGAATACGGCCTGATCCCGCTGGGCGCGACAGGGATCACCATCTTTGGGTTTCTTCTTGCGCTTCCCGGATTGTCTTTCGCCGCCGTTCTTTCGCTGCTGGCGGCGCTCGGTTTCTTCGGTGGATTTTTCATCGTTCCGATCAGCGCGCTGCTGCAGCACCGGCCAGAGGAGCAGCATCGCGGCGGAGTGCTGGCGAGCGCCAATCTTTTGTCGTTCGTCGGAATTCTGACGGCCTCGGTTGCCTACTATTTGTGCAAACATTTTCTGCGTCTCGGCCCAGCGGGAATTTTCTTCTGGGCGTCCGCCGGAACACTGGCGGCGCTCGCCTATCTGCTGTGGCTGCTGCCGGATTCGCTTCTCCGCCTGCTGTTGTGGATTGCGGCTCACACAATCTACCGTCTCGACCTGAAGGGCCAGGAAGTGATTCCCGCGCGCGGCGGCGCTCTGCTGACGCCGAACCACACGTCTTGGGTGGACGCTGTGCTGCTGATCGCGGCGACCGACCGGCCGATCCGCTTCATCATGTTCAAGGGCGTTTATGACAATCCGGTGATTAAGCCATTTGCGAAAATGCTGAAGATCATTCCCATCGCTTCGGATCAGGGACCGCGCGAGATGATTCATTCGCTGCGCGCCGCTTCCGAAGCGTTGCGCGAAGGCGAAGTGGTTTGCATTTTTCCCGAGGGAGAGATCACCCGCATCGGGCAGATGCTGCCATTCCGGCGAGGATTCGAACGCATCATCAAGGGAATCGATGCGCCCATTATTCCGGTGAATATCGATGGCATTTGGGGATCGATTTTCAGTTTTTCCGGCGGGCGTTTCCTCTGGAAATGGCCGCGCACCATTCCTTATCCCGTGCGCATTACCTTTGGCAAGCCGCTACCTTCAACCGCAACGGCGCCGGAAGTGCGGCAGGCGGTGCAGGAACTGGGTGTAGATGCTTTCCAGCGCCGTCGGCGTTATATGAAGCCGTTGTCGCGTTCGTTCATCAAGGCCGCGCGGCGCCATCCGCGGCGGTTCGCGATGGCCGACGGACGCACGCCCAAATTGACGTTTGGCGATTCACTGATCAAAACGGTTTTCCTTGCCAGGCGGCTGCGGCCACTGTGGCGAGATCAGAAAATGGTGGGGATCCTGCTTCCACCCTCGATTCCCGGGGCGCTGGTGAATTGGGCAGCGCTGCTACTCGGCAAAGTCCCCATCAATCTGAATTACACTTCTTCGAACGAATCGATTCTTTCCTGCGCCCAGCAATGTGCACTGAAGACCGTGGTCACCTCCCGCCAGTTTCTGGAGAAAGTGCCGGCGCAGCCTCCAGGCGAAGCAATCTACGCAGAGGATCTTGCGCTAAATCCGCGCTTCTTCGAGAAAATTTCGGCGTTTCTTGCAGCAAAATTCTTCCCTGCGCGGCTTTTAGAGACTTACTTGGGAGTTTCGAGGCCGCCGTCGCTCGACGATACCGCGACAATTATTTTTTCCAGCGGTTCCACTGGCGAGCCGAAGGGTGTGGTGCTGTCTCACTTCAATCTGGCGTCCAACGTCGAGCAACTCGAGCAGGTGTTTCATCTCCACGACGGCGACCGCATCCTGGGTATACTTCCCTTTTTTCATTCGTTTGGATTTACGGGCACGCTGTGCCTGCCGCCGCTGGCAGGGATGGGCGTGGTGTTTCATGTAAGCCCGCTGGATGCGCAGGCGATCGGAGCGCTGGTCAGCAAATATTCGGTCACGATGCTTCTCTCCACACCAACATTTTTGAATACCTATGCGCGGCGTTGTCCGCCTGAGGTTTTTGGCAGCCTGCGCATCGTGATGGCGGGAGCCGAGAAGCTTCCAGAACGCATCGCTCAGACGTTCGAAGAGCACTTCGGGATTCGCCCACTCGAAGGATACGGCTGTACGGAATGTTCCCCGGTTGTCGCGGTAAACACCTACGATTTTCGCGCCGCTTATTTCCGGCAGGTGGGAGCGAAGCGCGGGACGATCGGTCATCCGCTGCCTGGAATCGGCGTTCACATCATGGATCCGGAAAGCGGCGAGAAATTGCCGGTGGATAAACCGGGCCTGCTGCTGGTTCGCGGGCCAAACGTGATGGTCGGTTACTTGAACCGGCCGGAGAAAACCGCGGAGGTACTGAAAGATGGCTGGTACAACACCGGTGACATCGCGACGGTGGATGAAGACGGCTTCCTGCGCATCACCGACCGGCTGAGCCGGTTCAGCAAAATCGGCGGCGAGATGGTGCCGCACATCCGCGTGGAGGAAACGCTGCACGAGTTGATTGGAGCAGACGGGCAGGTGCTGGCCGTAACGGCGATTCCCGACGAGAAAAAAGGCGAGCGGCTGGTGGTAATCCAAACACTAAAAGACGAAGCGCTGAAAGATCTTCTCGAAAAACTTGCGAAGAGCGACCTGCCGGCGCTGTGGAAGCCGCGGCCCGATCAGTTCATCTACGTGGAGAAACTGCCGTATCTCGGAACGGGTAAACTGGATTTGCGGAAGCTGCGAGAGATCGCGATGGCGGGAGGAGTGGCGGCACAGTAAGAGAAGTTGTAAGTTTTAAGTCGGAAGTCGGAATTTCGGATGAGGTTTCATGTTTACGGGCATAATCGAGCATCAGGGGACAGTCGATTCGTTGAAGGTTCATGAAACGGGTGGCCAGCTAACAATTCACGCGCCGACGGTGACGTCGCGTCTGGCGGTTGCCAACAGCATTGCGGTCGATGGATGCTGCCTGACAGTCACGAAGCTGGACGGCGAACGTTTTTCCGCGGACCTTTCGACGGAGACGCTGCGCAAGACTTCTCTGGGGGGATGGAGCAAGGGCACGCGCGTGAATCTGGAGCAGCCGATGACCGCGGGCAAAGAATTTGGCGGGCATTTCGTGCTGGGACATGTCGATACCATCGGGCGAGTAACGCGGCTCGAAGCGGAGGGCAAGAACTGGTGGTATGGCGTGGAGGTGCCGGAGTCCTTCGCGAAATACATTGTGCCGCAAGGGTCTATTTCGATCGATGGCATCAGCCTGACCGTGGCCCGCTGGAACGCTCGCGTAGCCGAAGTCGCTGTCATTCCTTTTACCTACGAACAAACCAACATCAAGAACAAGAAGATCGGCGACGCCATAAACCTGGAAGGCGATGTTGTGGGCAAATACGTGCAGCGCTATCTGGAAGCGCGCGGACCAGGCAAGCCTGTTTCCACACTTAAGATCGAAGAACTGGTGCGCCAGGGCTTCTAGCCTGACCCGGGGTTGTTAGTGCTCCAAGAAAGGCTGGTAGTCCTTCAACGAGCGAATGAGCAGAAGGGATGCGGCCGCTCTAAGAACTGAAACAACGAGTGCTATCGGATCGCGTTTCAGGTCGAAATGAAATAAAGCTTTGCACACTCGCAAACCCTAGCGAAGCCCCGATCAAAAGTAACCGCTCAGGAGCGAGTGTGACAGCTAGGAGAAACAAAATCCCGTGCTTCACCGCGACCCAATAATCATGCGGCGCGCGAAACAAACTGCTAACCGCCGCGATGCCGAAAAGCAGAACGGGTATTGACAGGAACATGTCGCGGTAAAAATTCTTGTCACGAGTCTAGGGCAAATGCATCCCCAACTAGAATTCGCTTCCGATCCGGCACGGCACCCTGCTCGTGTAAGGCTTAGTTAGCTCGTGCTCCTCGCTTCGCTGCTTTTCTGGCGCGCACCGCGCCAGTAGAGAATCAATCCGATCAGAATCGAGGCGAGAGTGCCGCCGACGAGGCGCGCTTCGAAGCGCCATTTGTGAATGGTGTCCCCCGGCGGCACCAGGGAGACAACAATCGCGACCAGAACAGCGACGTAGCCAAGAATCCCGGACAGCCACACGCCGAGTCTACCGCCTGGAACCAAAATGGCGTGGGGATTTTCGCTCCGGTCCTTTCGCGTCGAAAGTTTGATGACCGCGGCGAACATGTACATGAATGGGATAAAATAGAGGATGATGGCGGCGTCGATGAGCAGTTGGTAGGCGGCCTGCACGGTTTCACTCTGAATCTGGCTGAGCAGCAGAATCGCACCGGAAATTCCGGCCTGCACGAGAATTGAAATGTAAGGCGTCTTCCATTTGGAGTGGATTTTGGCGAACGCCGCGGGTAGATAGCGGTCAATCCCGACGACGAACGGGATGCGCGCAACTCCGGCAACCGTGCTGCCGACGCCACCGGCATTGCCCATGGAAACCAGCAATGCGGCGAGGATTCCCAGAAAACCGAGTTTCATGGTCGTCGAGCCGACGGTGATGGCGTGAAACACGCCGCTCTTGGGATCGAGGTCCGCGGCCGGCACCAGGGCAAGAATGGCGAAGGTACCGACGATGTACATCAACGCAATCATGGCGCCCGCGCCAAAGACCGCGCGCGGCAGCGTCCGGCGCGGGTCGCGCACCTCCTCGCTCATCGCCGAGACCAACTCTAACCCCGTAAACGCAAATGCAATCTGCGACCAGAAATTCACAGTATCCCAATTCCAGGTCGGCAGCATGTTGGACCACGTGAAGTGCGTCACCGAGCCATGCTTGAAATAAACGAGTAGGGCGATGCCCGCCAGCATGAGCAGTGGCAAATACGTGGCAACTCCGCCGACGTTCTGGAGCCACTTTCCGATATTCAATCCGATGATGTTCAGCGAGACGGCCACGAAAAGCAGGATAAGAGAAATGACCAGCAGGAAGGTGCGATCCTGGGAGTACCACGCTCCCTTTTCGCCGAGCACATACGCGCTCATCGAAGCGCTCGCCAGCAGCAGGCCGGGAAAATAAAAAACGGTGTAAATCCAGTAGGTCCAGCCGGCCACAAAACCGTGGAAATCGCCGAACGCTTCCTTGGCCCAGATGTACAAACCGCCTTCATCCGGAAAGCGCGATGACAATTCGTTGATGACGAACGCGCCCGGGACGAAAAAGAAAACCGCGGCGATGACCCAGAGACTGATGGAGGAGGTGCCGTTGTGTCCGGCGGCAGCAATCCAGCGAGGGCCGAGGACCGTGGCGATGTTGAAGAGCAGCACGTCCCAGAAGCCCATGGTTTTTCGAAGTTGCGCTTTGGGATCTTGTGGCGGAGCAGCGGTGCTCACAGAGTCACATCCAGAGCGGGGATGAGTTCATCCTGTAGCAGGAAATCACGGAGAAAGGGATCTTTGGAGTTTGCGAATTCCTTCCACGAGCCGAAGACTTGCGCTTTGCCATCCTGGAGGAATATGACGGTGTCGGCGAGGCGCTTGGCCAGATGGGTATCGTGAGTCACGACGATGGAGGTCTTGTGAAAGGCTTGCTTCAACCGCAGAATGAGGTCGCCCATGTGACCGGCCATGATCGGATCCACCATGGTCGTCGGCTCATCGTAAAGAATCGCTTCGGGATTTTGCGCGAGCGCGCGGCCGATGGCCACGGCGCGCTTCATTCCTGTGGACAGTTCGCTGGGAAGTTTTTCAAGAACCTCCTCCACCTCCAGCATTTTGGCAATCTTTAACACGTAAGCGTTGATGTCTTCGTCGGTCAGGCCCGGCTGACGATCTAGAGGAAATGCAATATTTTCGGCAACTGTCAAGGAATCAAACAGCGCGCCGGATTGAAATACCATGGTGACTTTGACGCGAATCTGTTCGAATTGGCGCTCGGTAAAGTCCGTGACGTCGGTTCCATCGATGAAAATACGGCCCGAATCAGCGTGAAGGAAACCCATAATGTGTTTCAACGAAACGGACTTGCCGACGCCGCTGCGGCCCATGATGACGCAGGTTTCGCCGCGCTTGACCTTGAAGCTGACATTGTTCAACACCACATGTTCGTCGAAGGCTTTGCTGATGTTGCGAAACTCGAAAAAATATTCCGAACTCTTCGGCCCGGAACTGGCGGATGTTAGCCCTGCTTCTTGCAGTTCTTCATTCATTGATTTCCGTCTCTAAAATGCGTCGCGCCTGTTCGTAGTCTTCGGGCGTGTTCATGTTCCAAAAGAGTCGGTTATCCGTATCAAATCGTTTCCAGGCCGACTCGTCAAGCACTTCGATGGAGATATGTTTCATGGCTTCGGTGACTTTGCGAACGCCAGCGTCAAATGCGCCTTGAACAGCGGTGACGGCGTCGGTGCGCCAACACGCGCACAGCGGCTCGAGGCCGCTCTCTGATTGAGGCACAATAACCTGCGCCACGCTGAGCGCCGCGCGTTCCCAGAGAAACGCAAAAAATTCTTGCGTCTGAAAAGGCATATCGCAACTGACGATGAGGGAACGCGACCGGTGATCCATGGCCCGTGACTCCTGGAGGAGTTCACGCTCGCGTATGTGCAATAGCACGGTGAGGATGCCGCCGAGTGGGCCTTCTCCCGGCCAGCGGTCCGCTATGATCGGCCACGGCAAATTCGCGTATTTCCCAGGTGGCGCGACAACCGAGACTTCGTCGCACACGCTTGCCAACAGGCCGGCGGTCCGCTGGAGCATAGTCTTGCCGGCAAACTGCACAAGACCTTTGTCGGTACCGAATCGTGTGCTACCTCCGCCCGCTTGCACAAAGCCGTAGCGGGTCATCGCTCGTCGTCCTCTTCCGCGATTTCCTGACCGGGACGGCGAATGCCCAACTCGCGCAAACGCTCCTGCAAACTTTGCCGATGGAGACCGATCGTCGCAGCCGTGCGGGAAATATTCCAGCGATGCGCACCGAGCTGCCGACGGAGATATGCAATCTCAAATTTGCGCTTGGCTTCACGAAAATCGTTTTCGCCCAGGCCAAGGTCCGCGCCGTCTTCGCCGGCCTTTGGCAGAATCGGCGAGCCTTTGACGACCTCTTCCGGCAGATCGCTGACGCCGACTTCGTCGCCGCGGCTAAGGACCATGGCGCGTTCCAGTGCATTTTTCAGTTCGCGCACGTTGCCGGGCCAATCGTAGCGGTCCAGTGTAGCCAGTGCTTCCTTGGTCAAGCGCGAGGTTCGCCCGAGCCTGGTTCCGTAAAGCTGCAGAAACGCTTCGGCCAGCGCGGCGATGTCCTCCTTGTGGGAACGCAATGCCGGCAACTCGATAGTCACCACGCGGAGGCGGTAGAACAGGTCTTCCCGGAATTTTCCGTCGCGGATCGCCAGGAGCAGATTGCGATGTGTCGCGCTGATGACTCGCACGTCCACGGGAACCGATTGCGTGCCGCCCAGCCGTTCGATGGTGCGATTTTCAAGCGCGCGCAGCACCTTCGACTGCGTCACGGGATTCATGTCACCGATTTCGTCGAGGAAGAGCGAGCCGCCATTCGCCTGCTCAAAACGGCCCTTTTTCTGACGCGCCGCGCCCGTAAAGGCACCGCGCTCGTAACCGAACAGCTCGGATTCGATCAGCGTTTCCGGCAGCGCGGCACAATTTACCGCCACGTAGTCTTTGCCGTTCCGTTGCGAGCGAGCATGAATTTCTTGTGCCAGTAAATCCTTGCCCGTGCCGCTTTCGCCGAGAATCAGAACGGTGGAATCGGTAGCGGCGACGCGGTCGGCAATTTCAAATGCGCGGCGCATCGCCGCCGAGCGGCCAATCATCTGCCCGAATTGCCCTTCGGTGGCCAAGCGGCGGCGTAAGGAGTCGTTTTCCTGCTCCAACGTGGCCAGTCTCAGAAGATTTGCCACGCGCGTGCGCAATTCATCGAGTTCAAAGCCCTTCACGAGGTAGTCCGCGGCGCCAAACTGCAAGGCTTCCACCGCAGGCTTGGCGGTATCGAGCGCGGAAATCATCAGCACCGGCAACGAATGGCCTTCGCCGCGCAGCCACTTCAAAAAGGCCAGGCCGTCTTCGTCGGGCATGACCACATCGAGCAGCAGCAAATCCACGGGCTCCGCCGCCATTGTTGCGCGTGCCGCTGCGGCCGAATCCGCTTCCATAACCCGATACCGGCTATCGAGCGCGCGGCGTAGCCCGTAGCGGGCCGCGGGCTCATCGTCCACGATGAGAATGGTTTTCATGGGGAGACTTCCTTCAAATGAAACGGCACGGGAAACGAGATCGGTTGCCTTGCGGCGACAGACGGTGCGTGGCGATCTAGCTCCACAGGACAGAAACGAGATATCCGCCTAACAAAAGCAGCTCGGGCTCGATCGCGTATTTGTACGGCGCGTTTAGATAGGCAAGATGGTATGCGATTGGATAGACAATCAGCGCCGCGGAAAAAAGCAGCCAACCGGGCGGACCCCTGGTCAAGACAAACAGCATCCCGAGCCAAGCCAACGCCGACAGCGGCCAGCACTCCGAAGGCGACCATTCGCGGCGGTGATAGAACAACGGAGTGCCGTCCCAAAACCACCGGGAGCGGTGCAATGCGAGATCGACGAATTCCCGTGGATCCTGGCGCAGAAAATCGAAGGCTTCTTTTTTGTGGTAGGCGACAAATCCGAGTTCGCCCATTTGGGCGACTTGATCGTAGAAGCGAGGATTGCCGTCGGGGTGCTTGCCCATGTAGCCCATGCCGCTGCTGCAGTGGTAATTGCCCAGGGAAAGCTCGAACCAGTAATTGTCGCGAAGGAAAATTCGATAGAAAACTGCCGCCACGGTGGCGACACCGGGCGGACCGCTTGGATTGCGCCGGTTTATCCCTATCTCGTTGAAGGGCGCATCGAAACCTTTTCCGGCCGCGACCGCGATGTGTGCAGCGATTCTGCAAACCTCCGCGCCGAATGGCATCATGGTATTGGCTGAGCGGTCGTAGGTACGGGCACTCCGCACGAAGCCGAAACGCATCATGAATCCCACAAGAAAGAGGAGCGAGTACCAGTTGCGGAGAGAAAATCCGCTCGACAGGCCCGGTTGCGTTGGCACTTCGGTGTTCACGGATGTGGCCAGTTCCAACAGTGTGGAGAACGCGTTCCCGCTGGCGCAAGGCGAACACCGAACATACAGGTCGAGACCGCCATTGCGAGCGGCCTTTGCGGGCTATATCAAAAGCGCATCTCAACACGGCTTCATCCCTTTGTCTTCGTCCGCGCCCACAGGGGCGAGTGGAAGTTTCAGGTAGAAGCACGTGCCGCGTCCGTTTGCTACCGGGCTCTGCCAAGTGAGCGAGCCTCCCAATTCTTCCAGCCGCCGTTGAACGATGGCCAGACCGAGGCCGGTACCGCGAGCCTTGGTGGTGAAAAACGGCTGGAGAACTTTTTCTCTTAAAGAGGTGGGAATCCCGGGGCCGTCGTCTTCGACGGAAACGTGACAATGACCATTCTGGGCAGCGAGCGACAGGCGAACATGTCCTCCGGCAGGGGCAGCCTCAATCGCATTCAGTAGAACGTTGGAGAGAATGTCGTTGGCCACTTCCGCGCCGGCGGCTACTTCCAGCGGCAGCTGCTCCATTTTCAATTCCAGCGCAACGCCGCGTTGTTCCGCCTCACGGCGAAATACTTCCGCCACATCATCCGCTACACGATTTACGTCGCACCGGCCCTGAACGGCACTCCCGCGAGCGCCTGGTTGGCTGAATCGCAGTAATTGATTCAACTTTTCGGAGAGCCGGCGGATTTCGTCGAGGACCATTTGCGTTTCCTTGCGCATGGAAGGAGGCAAATTTGGATTTTCCATCTGCACCTGAAGGATGGTCTTGATCGAGCCGAGCGGATTTTTGAGATTGTGCGAAATACTGGCGGTCATCTGCCCGACCAGTGCCAGCCGTTTACGTTCAGCCAATTCTCTTTCGAGCTGCAGCTTTTCTTCGATTAACCGGCAAAGATCGAATGCGGCCGGCAACTGCTCACATAAAAATTCCAGCGCGGCGAAGGTTTCGCCGGAAACCATCGCTCCGTGAGAACGGACATTCAGCGTGCCCAGGCGCTCGCTTCCGCGTCGAATTTCTACCGATTCCTCCGAGCGGCTCCGGTGCACTTGGGGCGAGGGCGGCGAAGCTCTGTCGCCGTCGAGCACTAAATGGACTTCGGCTAACTGCAACTGTTCGGCGATCCAGCTCTCCGCGAAAGTGCGGAGCCTAGGGCGGTCGCCCAGACGCGCGACTTCGTTGATTGGCCCCATGAGCTTTTGGGCGCGGTCCACTTCGGTCTGCGCAGTCTGCCGCAAAAGGCCGCGGATCAGTCTTTGCAGGGGCTCGAAGAACACCACGGGCAGAAACAGCAGCAGTGCGGCAGTCGCTTCCGGTGGTAGATAAGGCTCGAGCCACTGACCCGCCCTGCGCACGAAACTGAGATAAAGCAGCGCCAAAAACAGGGTGAAAACGGCGTAGATCAAATTCTGCTGGCGGCCAATCTGCAAAAAATTGAATCGCCCCACACTTCCAATCAACAGTCCGAACGGGGCGAGCGCCAGGGCAAGTACGATTGTCGAAATGAGCGTCCAAAGCGGCGGTTCCTGCATCCGAGGCAGAAAGAACAGTCCACACAAAGCCAAAAAGAAGATGCCCAGGCAACTTGCGGTGAGTCTATGAAAGGATTTCTGTTGCGCATCTGAAGCAGCTTGCGCAAACCGTTCCTCCCAATAAGCAGCGAGAACTATGTTGACCAGCACCCAAAGGCGGAACGCGAGACCCAGGCTGTAAGCTAGGCGCTCAAATTCGAATTCGCCTCGCATGCCGAGCGCACCTATCAGGGCCGGCAGAAGTACGACTCCTGGAAGGTACGCGAAAGCTATCCAAACTGCTTTTGAGGATGGGGCCCGAATCAATCCGGATAAAGAAGCGTACTCGACGTGAAGATGGACAAGGAACGGAGGAACAAGGAAGAGTCCGAGACACAGAAACGTCCATGCAAATCGCAACAGTCCTGACGGCGGCGTCGCGTAAAAGAGCTGCGCGTTTAATGCGAGAAGGCTGCTGCCGAAGAAGCACGTCAGAGCGAGGCTTAGGAAGAAAAAGACGCGCTCGAAGTTGCGCTGGCGGCGGTGGCCAAGGATAACCACTATCCAGAAAAAAGGCAGCAGCGTTCCAGCCGTCAGAACGATGAGCCGAAGGTAAAGGAGCCAGTGCATGAAGAATTGAACGCGAGTCTACCGCTCGAGGAATAGTAGGGCAATGACCAAGTGCAAGGCAAATCTGGCACGTCTAAATAATTGATAGTAGAGAGTTTATAATATACAGCATGATATGAATTCTCCATGAAGGCTGTGGATTTGTCCGGAAATGACTTGACTGAAAGGCAGGAACTGCTATATTAGCACTCGGTAGCGAGGAGTGCTAAACACCCTTTCAGCCCTCGAGACCCAGGCGACAATCACGCCGTACTACTCAATAAAATGGAGGTTTTTCCAAGATGGCAGTCAATCTGACACCGCTCCACGACCGCGTCATCGTGAGGCGAATTGAAGAGAAGGAAACCGTGAAGGGCGGAATCATCATCCCCGACTCCGCGAAAGAGAAGCCGCAAGAGGGCGAAGTCATTGCCGTCGGTGCGGGCAAGCGCGAGAAGGGCGAGCGGGTTCCCCTGGATGTGAAGGAAGGCGACCGGGTGCTGTTCGGCAAGTACAGCGGCAGCGAAATCAAGATCGATGGCGAAGAACTCCTCATTCTCCGCGAGGAAGAAATTCTCGCGAAGTTGGGCGGGGCGGCGAAAGCGGCCAAGAAGTAAGTCGTTATAAGTTTTCAGTTGTAAGTTCCGGATCGTGCGCAATTGTTTGTTGAGCGTGATCCGGGTCTCCGGCCCGACATTCGGGTCAGGAATCGGTCGAAAAAATTCAGGAGGAATGAAGCAATGGCGAAGCAGATTGTTACCGGAGAGAATTCCCGCCAGTCGATTCTACGCGGCGTGAATGCCCTCGCGGACGCAGTAAAAATCACGCTCGGCCCCAAGGGCCGCAACGCGGTGATTGAGAAGAAGTTCGGCGCGCCGATCATCACCAAGGACGGCGTGACGGTTGCGAAGGAAATCGAACTGCGCGATCCGCTCGAGAACATGGGCGCGCAGATGGTTCGCGAAGTCGCCAGCAAAACCAGCGACGTCGCCGGCGATGGTACCACCACCGCCACCGTCCTGGCGCAGGCCATCTTCCGCGAAGGCGTGAAGACGGTTGCGGCCGGGGCGAGCCCGACAGCCCTGAAGCGCGGCATCGACAAGGCCGTCGAAGTGGCTGTTGAGGAAATCAAGAAGCTGCACAAGGACGTCAAGGGCGACATGATCGCTCAGGTCGGCACCATTTCCGCCAACAACGACAAGCAGATTGGCGGGATCATTGCCGAGGCCATGAAGAAGGTCGGCAAGGACGGCGTGATCACGGTGGAAGAGTCCAAGACCATGGACACCACGCTGGAAGTCGTGGAAGGCATGCAGTTCGACCGCGGCTATCTGTCCCCCTACTTCATTACCGATCCGGAGCGCATGGAGTGCGTGCTCGAAAACTCGCTGATCCTCATCCATGAGAAGAAGATCAGCTCGATGAAGGACCTGCTCCCGCTGCTCGAGCAGATTGCCAAGCTCGGCAAACCCTTGCTGATCGTCGCGGAAGAAGTGGAAGGGGAAGCGCTCGCCACTCTCGTGGTGAATAAGCTACGCGGCACGTTGCAGTGCAGCGCCGTCAAGGCCCCGGGCTTTGGCGATCGCCGCAAGGCCATGCTGGAGGACATCGCGGTGCTGACCGGTGGTAAAGCCATTACCGAAGACCTCGGCATCAAGCTCGAGAACGTGAAGATCGAAGATCTCGGCAAGGCCAAGAAGGTTACCATCGACAAGGACAACACCACGATCGTGGAAGGCGGAGGCAAGGCCAGCGAAATCGAAGGCCGCGTGAAGCAGATCCGCCAGCAGATCGACATCACCACCAGCGACTACGACCGCGAGAAGCTCCAGGAACGCCTGGCGAAGCTCGTCGGCGGCGTTGCCGTCATTAAGGTTGGCGCAGCGACCGAAACCGAGCTAAAGGAAAAGAAGGCTCGCGTTGAAGACGCCATGCACGCCACCCGCGCAGCCGTGGAGGAAGGCATCGTTCCCGGCGGAGGCACCGCACTCTTGCGTTGCTTGAACGCCATTGACAAACTAAAGCTACATGACGACGAAGCTGTCGGTGTCGGCATCGTGAAGCGCGCGCTCGAAGAGCCCGCCCGTCAAATCGCCCACAACGCAGGCTTTGAGGGCGCGGTTGTCATCGGCAAAATCCGCGAGTCCAAGGACGATAACTTCGGCTTCAACGCGGACACCGGCGAATACGTTGACCTGGTCAAGGCCGGCGTCATCGATCCTGCCAAGGTAACGCGCCTGGCGCTGCAGAACGCGGCTTCTATCGCGGGCCTGATGCTCACCACGGAAGCGCTCGTGGCCGAACTCAAAGAAGACGACAAGAAAGCTGCTGCTGCCGGCGGTCCCGGTGGCCCGGGCGGCATGGGCGGCATGTACTAAGTTTGTCCAGCTAACCCAGAAACCTCAATCAACCAAGGGCGGCCGAAATTCGGCCGCCCTTTTTTTCATAGCACTTCATGCTGTACCGAATCTGTACCAAAACCTGATTGACGCGTTTGCGGTTCGCGCATAGAGTCGCGCTCATTCTAACCAGCTCACTTTGCAGGATGGGAAGCGGGAATTCTTCGACGCTCCCTTTCAACAGCGTTGCCCGTGCGCGCGTCACACGCGAAATTGCAGGAGCGCTATCGGTCGCGTTGTTGGCCAAGAATCAGGAGGGAACGAACACCAGGTCACTCTACCGGGCTAAATGCCGGAAGTTTCCCTTGCTGTGTGAACCGCAGGTCGCGATTCTCCAGACTTATATCTATTCCTCAGACCCAGGTCCCACCGATTAACCCATGTCCAGCAATGACTCGGGGTGTGTTTTGCCCCGCGTCGCCACAGCCTGGAGGGCCTCAGAAAATGAATACGGGTAAATTCGTAGTTCTCGGTACGATTGCGTTGCTGCTTTTTTCTCTCAGCATCAGTCCTCAACTTCGCTCGCAACACAAGGAAAACGGTTCCGGCTCAGACGGCGCCAAGGATCCAGGCGTGCGCGCCGGTTCGGTGAATGCCGGTACGCCGCTCTCCACACTAACCACAGCACAACTTCAATTTTTCCTGGACGGGCAAAGTCGGTTTCAACAAATCGACCAGGTAGCCAACGGTTTGGGACCCACATTCAATTCCAACAGTTGCAGCAGTTGTCACGCGCAACCAGCCGCTGGCGGCACAAGCCCCTCAAGCTCGCAATATCCCAACATTGGCCCGAATCCCCAACTTGAAGCGGGTACAGCTAGCGGCGCATCGAATACCGTGCCGTTTTTCATCACTTCGGATGGCCCGGTTCGCGAAGCGCGCTTCCCTTTTGTCGTCAATTCCAACGGAGCCGTTACGCGCACTCCGGATGGCGGCGTGCACGCCTTATTCACGATCAGCGGCCGGACCGACGCGGCCGGATGCGTCATGCCACAGCCGAACTTCGAGCAGATGCAGCAGTTGGGCAACCTGATTTTCAGGATTCCGACGCCACTTTATGGCGCCGGCCTGATTGAGAACATCGCGGACGAGACTATCCTGGCCAATATGCAGGCAAACACCGGGCTAAAACAACGGCTTGGGATCGCAGGCCACCCGAATTATAGCGGCAATGACGGCTCCATCACGCGTTTTGGCTGGAAAGCTCAGAACAAATCACTCGAAGTATTTTCCGGGGAAGCCTACAACGTTGAAATCGGCGTGACGAACGAACTGTTCCCCAACGAACGCGCGAACCCGCCGGCGTCTTGTCTTCTGAATCCTACGCCTGAAGACACAACCAACTTCTCTCAATCCGGGGACCAGATTCCCAGCGACATCGTGGAGTTTTCCAATTTCATGCGGTTCCTGGCGCCACCAACTCCGTCTGCGACCGGAATTGCGGGTGATCCGCCGCCTGCGTCTATCCAGAACGGACAGGCCGTCTTCAACCAAATTCACTGTGATACCTGCCATACAACGTCGTTGCAGACCTCAGCTTCCAGTTTCACGCCCGGTCTGAACAACCAGACGGCGGCATTATTCTCCGACTTGCTGGTTCATCATATGGGCGCGGGGCTCGCCGACAATGTTTCGCAAGGCTCCGCAGGTGGCGACGAATTCCGCACCGCGCCGTTGTGGGGTTTGGGGCAGCGCATTTTCTTTTTGCATGATGGCCGCTCCGGGCCTGCTAATGGCGGGCTTGTCAACGCCATCGAACAGCACGCGGGTAGCGGCTCGGAGGCGAACGCCGTAGTTACCCTGTTCCATCGCCTTTCAGAGCAACAGCAGCTGGATCTCTTGAACTTCCTGCGTTCCCTGTAACTCCAGTTGGTGTTGTCTCAACGCGCGGGACTTCCGTGTGGTCTGCCGGAGAGCCAGGCTCCTAGGAAAAGACACAGCGTAATCAGTCCGGAAAAGATAATGGGGGCGGCAAAAAAATACCGCCAGCTCAGGGCGGTAACGACAGCGAAACAGATCGCCAATGACCACGCCAGCCCGCGGACCCGCGGCAAAGTTTCTTTGGCGATCCCACCCAGTTGCCACGCCAAAACCGCGGCAAGCAAAAGGAATGCGGTGACGAAGAACCCGAACCCGACATAAAAGTCATAGTAGGTCCGGTTGAAGCCTTGCGCGTCAAAATGGATCGCGCGCATGGAAGCTACAAGGGAGTCTACGCCCCACTCTGGGAAAGTCTTTTGAAAACCGAGAGTGTGGCCGACAGCAAAAAGCACTAGTAGAACGGAAGCGATCCGGTAGACTATCGAGACTTTCATGCTGATTCTCCTATCCTGTTGTTTCATCCAATCTCAGCGCAAAGAAAAACGTCACAACGGCCAGGAACCCGAACACGGTGCGCATTGCGTAAAAACCATTCCGCTTCTGAATCTGCCGGCAAGTGTCCGCACCCACCACTTCGAACGGAGTGGCCATGAGCTTATTGTTGACGGGCATCATCACTAGAGTTCATCGCCAGTTTGCGATCATGTCGAGGCCGCCGAGGAGAAACAGCAGATGTCCCGTACGATACCACGCAAGAAGGCCGAGGACGCGGCCGATCAGCGCCAAAGGGACCTGATTACACTCAGGCTGGGATTACCTACGAGCTCTTCCCACGCTCTTATGGGCGGTTACGGCGGAGCGGCGGTAGCATACGCCAGACTGAATGCGTTGATCCGCAAGGGATGGGCGATGCCGCGGTCGTTTATTTTTCTTCCGCCGGTCATTGGAATGATTGTCAGCCTGATAGTCCGCATTATCACGAATCGTCAGGAACCAGAGGCCGTTAAAAGTGGATCGTTGGTTTCGCCGGCTCCCACTGGTCTCCGCGGGCGCCTACAGTCTTGGTCACGGCATCAACGACGCACAAAAAGGCATGGGCATCATCACTGCCGCCCGCTGGTTGCTGCCGGAATGCTGCAGTCGCTTCGCCAGCCGCCTACCATGGTCCCGCCAGCCATTGCGAGATAACAGCAGATGATTACCAAGGCGGACGCATCATCAAAACGATGGGCCAGAGCATCACGAAGTTGACACCGTTTGGCGGATTTTCCGCCGAAACCGTTGACTCTTCTCGGTACCGCACATTTCGGAATTCCAATCAGTACCACTCACACCTTACCGAAGCCATCGTTGGTGTTGGAGCGTCCCGCCGCCTCACCGCTGTGAGGTGGGGAGTGACGCACCGTATCGTCTGGGCCTGGTTGATGACGATTCCGGACGCAGCGCTGCTCAGCGCGACACTGTTCCGGCTGCTGAGTCCGTTGTTGAAGTGATGTAAGTTTTTGCGGTCCAACGAACAGAATTCCGCTCTAGTTGTGCGCGCTTTTCTGCTTTCTGCCCGAAAGATGAGCCTTGGCGGCAAGCACGTCGATTTTGTGGATTTCCGGATCATTCGCGAAGAGTTCTTTCGCCTGTGCAAACAGTGCCTTGGCGATATTGCCGGTGAGGTGAGCCTCACGGCCGCTCTCCTCGGCGAATGTGTCGAAGATAGCGAACTTAGAAGGTGCGAGCCTTACAGCATACCAGGTGAGTGTTCCTTCCTCTTTTTCTGCAAGCGGTTGGGCGGACTTGAGGAATTCTTCCACCTCCCGTTCCTTGCCCACTTTGCTTTCCAAGACAGCCCAGATCGCGAGTTTAGCCATGGTAATCCTCCTGGAGGGATAGGATGCGCGAGGACGACGGTTCGTTCTGGTGAGGTAGCTGATCAGCGTGGAATTAAGGCGGGTCGGCGACCAGAGAGTGACTATCGTTACCAATAGTCCTTGTAACGTACAAGCGACAGGGTAGTGACATTCCGCTTGGTCGGTTGGGTTTATAATAAGAGGCTAACATGCCTTCTGCTCAAAACGCGTTCTGCAGCGTGGAAGAAGCGGTGGAAGAAATCCGCCAGGGGCGGATGATTGTGCTGGTGGATGACGAAGATCGCGAAAACGAAGGCGATCTGACGCTCGCCGCGGAAAAAATCACGCCTGAAGCCATCAACTACATGGCCAAGTTTGGCCGCGGGTTAATTTGCCTGGCTCTGACCGAACAGCGTTGCGACGAATTGAACCTGCCGTTGATGTCGCCGATCAACACGTCCGTGCACAAGACAGCGTTCTGCGAGGCCGTCGATGCGAAGCTGGGAGTGACGACAGGTATCAGCGCTTCCGATCGCGCCATCACGATTCTCACCGCGATTGACTCGAAGACCAAGCCGCAAGACTTGGCCCGGCCGGGGCATATGTTCCCTTTGCGCGCAAGGAATGGCGGCGTGCTGGTTCGCGCCGGGCAAACCGAGGCTTCGGTAGACTTGGCACGCATTGCAGGTTTGAACCCTTCCGGCGTGATCTGCGAAATCATGAATGAAGACGGCAGCATGGCGCGCGTGCCGCAGTTGATTGAATTCTGCAAGGAGCACAATCTGAAGATGCTGACCGTGGCGGACCTAATCCGCTATCGCATGCAGCACGAACGCTATGTCCGGCGTGTCGCCGAGACGACGCTGCCGACGCTTTTTGGTGATTTCCGGATGATCGCCTATTCCAGCGACGTGGATCACGACCACCACATAGCTTTGGTGCGGGGCGACCTCGAGGGGCCGACACCGCCACTCGTTCGCGTCCATTCCCACTGCATCACCGGCGATGTGTTCGGGTCGGTTTCGTGCGACTGTAGACAGCTGGTGGCGAAATCGCTGGAATTGATCGCCAGGGAAAACCGCGGTGTATTTCTGTACCTGCACCACACCGGTCGGGGTTTCTCGATCGACACACCCGAGGCTCCCGGAACCCTGCCCAAGATTTACTTTCACACGCGGGGGCAGTTGGATCGCGAACCGGCGCGCCAACGCATGGTACAACACGAAAGCGGCACCGGGGCCCAAATCCTGATCGACCTCGGCCTGAAGGATATCCGCGTGGTGACGAATCATCCGAAGAAAGTCGTGGCTCTTGAAGGGTACGGTATTCGCATCGCGGACCAGGTTCCGCTCGATCTGAGCACGCCAAACCGCACGCATCAGTGGAGCTGACGCGGCATGCCGAGATTGTCCGGAGCGGCACACCCTTCACGGCAGCGGAGAAAGAGGCCGTGAAACAGTGCGGTTGCGGCGGGACGAATCCCAAGTAGCGAACTCGTTTTGTACGAGCTAAATCTCGCCAGGTCCGGATAAACTCGCTTCCTACTTTACTTTTCGATTTTGCGACTATACGTCCAGGTGAATGCAGTTTGACACCATGGCTTCACTGAAAGCACGCTTTCGGCTCAACCTATCAGTTCCTGGAGTTCTTGAAACTCTCCTGACGAAGGGCTCTGATTTTCTGTTGAGTGGCCGCTTTTTCCACTATGCCGGGGTGCAGGTCGGCTATTCTGCCTTCACGGTCAACGAGCGTTTCTACGCATACGGAACAGGCTGTATTTGTCTGGGTCTACGGATCCGCCAGGCTTAGGTTTGGGTAGAAGCATCGCGAATAGAAACAAGATGACTGCGAGGCCGACGGCATACCACCCGTAAAGACGTGAGTGGTGTCCGACAATCCGATGGGCGCCCCCGGAGACGAGGGCGATTACGGCCAGCAACACGAGTCTAGATGTCATAGTTGGGAAGTTTGGCTCCAGTAGCGGCACAGTGAGCTCCTATTCGTTTCACTCGCAACGCTTCAAGTTCACACTGCAGGACCAGCATCGATGCCGCGCCGTTTTCTTTGATACGCATTCGAGTAACCAGGAACAAATGAATAGGGGGAGGCCCGATACTGTTCTAGCGGATCGCTCAACTTGAAAACACGAACAGCCTTCCGCGACGGGGAGGAGGCTTCCTCATTTTATGAGCCAACGCGCGAGGCTGAATTTCCAAACCGGACGAAGCCCTACTTCCGAGGTTGGGAGCGGTTCCCTTTCTGGGTTTCGAGCCCGCCCGGTTCAATTCAAAAATTAAGAGCTATATCAATGTTAGTTCTTACTCCAACGATGTTTGGCAGTCTGTTAGCCAGAGTCGCTCTTCGGCTGATGTTCTGGTACGGCGTGAATCACGTAGATTCCACGCCATTCTTGAACCGGGATCTCAGCCACGGGATGATTCTTGAGCGCTAGCATGTGCGAGCCTGACTAGGTTTAGGCGCTGCGGCGTTGTCCCTGGGCGTCATACAACTCCAGATCACCGAAGAGGAGGGCTTGTTCTTCGATTTGGGCGCGGTCGCCAACGATCACGATTTGCATGTTGGCAGAATCGAAGTATTTGCGCACCGCGTACAGAAGGTCGGCGGGGGCCAGCGCGCGCACTTTGCCGCGATACGTTTCCAGATAATCCGCAGGAAGCCCGTTGAGCTCAACGGTAGCGAACTGCGAGAGCAAACCTTCCTGTGTCGCAAGGCCCATGGAAAACAACCCGGTGAGATAGTTTTGCGCGTCGGCCAATTCCGCCGCGGGCACGGGCAAAGAACGAAGTTTATCGAGTTCGTAGAATATTTCGGTGACGGAAGCGGCAACCACATCGTTGCGCACCGCCGCCGAAACCGAAAAGTAACCGTGTTGCCGTAAAGGGGTGATTCCGCTGCGGGGGCTATAGGTGTAGCCTTTGTCCTCGCGGATGTTCATTACCAAGCGCGAATTGAATGCGCCGCCGTAGAGACTGTTCGCCAAACCCAAACGAATCCAGTCCGGATTTTTTCTAGTGATTGCGTGGCAGCCGACGAGAATCTGCGTCTGCACCGAGCCGGGGTTGTGGACAAGGTAGACACGGCGGCCGCTGCATTTCGGCAGGGCGGGCGCTTCCTTGGCGGCAGGCTTTTTCCCATCCCAAGTGCCAAAGGTTTTTTCCACTATTTTCAGTATGGCTTGCGAATCGAAATCGCCGACCAACACCAGTAAGGCATTTTCCGGGGTGTAGATTTCGCGGTAGACGGTTTGCAGGTCTTCCCGCTTGTAGGCTAAAACCTGCTCTTCGCTCGGTGAAACGCGAGCGTAAGGATGCGCGCCGAACAGAACCTTGCGCAAGCGCTCGCCAGCCAGAAATCCAGGGGAGGTACGTTCGAGTTTCACTTCCTCGAGCTTCTGGCGGCGTTCGCGCTCAAATTCCGGCTCGGGAAAAGAAGCTTCGCGCGCCAATTCCCCCACGAGTTGCAGAAGCGGTTCGGCAAATTCGCTGAGGCCGGCGAAGGAGATAGCGCTGGTATCCTGACCGGCAGTTGTGCCTAGGTCGGCGCCAAGGCTACGCAAGTCTTCTTCAATTTGGCGGCTGGTGCGCTTCGCTGTTCCCGTGCGCAACACCGTGGAGGTCATGTCCGCGAAACCTACGGAACGGTCCGACACTAACGCTTCGCCGGCGCGGAAAAACAACTCGCCATGGAATTTGGGAATGGAGTGCGCTTCGGCGAGGACGATTTCCAGCCCGTTCGAAAGCCGCGCGCGTGTTCGCTTTGGCCAGGTGACCGGACGCTCCGGTGCGAGTGCTGGAGCCGCGATTGCAACTTCCGGGGCCCGAGTTGCCATCACGCGGCCTCCTTTTCGTTTTTCATGACGGGAGTTCGGAATACCATGGCGCGATTCTCTGGCCGCAGATGCTTTCTGGCCACGGACTGAATTTCTTCACGCTTCACCGCAAGGAAGCCGTCGATGATGGTGTTCACTAATTGGGGCTCATTATCGAACAGCGTAAAGCACGCCAGCAGGTGCATCAGCCCGTAGCGCGGCATGTAGCCGCCGCGGCCGCCTTCGAGCGTTGAGTAATAATCCGAACGCCATTTCACTTTCAGTTGGTCCAGCTCTTCCTGGGTAATTCCCTTCTCTCGCACTTCGTTGAGGACGGTATCGAACGCCGCGACAGTCTGGTCCGCCGAATACTCCGGTTTGTAAAGGATGCGGGTGGTCATTTGCGAGGGACCGTTGTAGCCAAACGCGTCGTCCACTCCGCCATCCGCTTCCACGGCGATTTGCTTTTCGAGGACCAATTCACGATGGATGCGGCCCGCGCGTCCACCGTGCAGCGCCTGATCGAGCAGTATCATGGCGTACCAATCGGGGGTGCGGCGCTTCGGGAGGACATACCCAATCGCCATAGCTGGCAAGGTGCCAAATTTTTCTTCCACGTAGCCGCGGCGCTCTTCCGTTTGCGGAGGCTCGGTGGGATCGGCGAAAGGCGGGGCGGCCCCGGCGGGAATCGATGCAAAGTATTTTTCCGCCAGCGCCAGGCCTTCCTGAGGATTTACGTCGCCCAGCAGCAGAAGCACCGCATTGTTCGGCACGTAATAGGTGCGGAAGAATTTTTGAACGTCGGCCAGGCTGGCGGCGTCGAGATCGGCAAAATCGCCATAGAAATTGTGCGCGTTGGCCCAATTGCGAAAAGCCACCGGCGGCATATCGAGCCAGGGAAAACCGCCGTAGGGCTGATTCAGTACGTTGACGCGCACCTCTTCTTTGACGACGTCGCGCTGGTTGATCAGATTTTCTTCATCGACTTTGAGGGCGCGCATGCGGTCCGCCTCAAGCCAAAGAACGCGTTCGAGCGCGTTCGAGGGCACGGCTTCGTAGTAATTCGTCACGTCGTACATGGTTGAACCGTTCAAAACGCCGCCGCTCGAGTTGATCAGCTTGATGTGCTGCATTTTCGGGGCGTTCTCCGAGCCTTGAAACATCATATGTTCGAACAAGTGGGCAAATCCGCTGCGCCCCTCAGGTTCCAGGCGAAAGCCGATCTTGTAGTACACGCCGACGGTAACCACGGGCGCGGTGGCGTCCGGCGCAATCACCACGCGGAGATTGTTTTTCAGCGTCTCGCTAACGATTGGAATCTGCAGGTGCGTCACTCGTAGCCCCCTTTGGTTTTTGCAGTAGCAACATTCACGTTACCGGCAATCGCGTCCAGCGCTAGCAGCGTAGCGGCAGGATTGTGCGACAGTACCTGAGCCGCGAGGCGGCTCACAGCATGGTACGCATCCAAAAATTCCGGTTGAAGTTCGCCCAATGCATTTTCGTGCGCGGAAACGACACCAAAATCGCCGCGCGCCAACGGGCCCGTCCAGGCCTTCTGCGGTCCCAGCTTCTCGTAATTGTCGAGTACCTGGCGCGTCAACGAAACCAGGGCACGCACCGCTTCCCGCCGCTTTAACCCCGCGCTCGTCAGCATGCGAACGCCTGCTTCTTCGAGGGCCACGCACAGTCCTGCGGCAAAGCCGCCCGCGGCGTGATACAAGGGTTTTTTCGCCGGGCAAATTCCAAGCGGCACGCCGCCGAGGGAGCGCGCAATTTTTCGCGCCACGCGCACGGCGGGCTCATCGCCCTCAATCGCGAAAACTTTTCCTTCGAGCGGCGGAACGCTCACGCCATTGAACGATTGCAGAGGGTGCATGGAGCCGACGGCCGCGCCCCAGAATTGGAGCGGCAGCAGAATCGAAGCTTCGAGCGCGCCGCTGGTATGCAGCACAACTTTGCCGCGCAGATCTTCTCCGGCGCTATGCGCCAGTTCCGCCGCGACGGTCGCGATCGCGTCGTCCGGCACGGTAAGCAAAATCGTCGTTGCGGCAGCGAGGGTTGAGGGAACACCGGCCGCAGATCTACCACCACCGATGAAGCGCGCGCCGCGTTTTGCGCTGGCTTCCGTCCGTCCGGCCACAACAGTGATGCGCCAACCCGTTTCTTTCAGGCGTCGGCCGAGAGCGCGTCCCACGCGTCCCGCACCGACGATGGCTAAGCTCTTCGTCATCCATGCTAGGATACCCTGAGGCTGGCCTACGACTCCAATCAGCATGCACTTCTTCTGGATTCTTTTCTTCGGACTCGTCGCGTGTTTCTGGACCACCTACGGACTGATAGTCGCGTATGGCGATCTGCGGCTACCCTGGCTAAAGGATTACGCTCCTGCCAAAGACGCGTGCTGTGCACGGATTTCGCTGATTTTCGCGGCTCGCGATGAACAGGAAAAGCTTCCCGCAGCACTCGCAACCCTAGTCGCGATCGATTATCCCGGCCTCGAAATTGTTGCCGTGGACGACCGCTCGAGCGACGCCACGGCCCAGATCCTGGACGAATTTGCCGTACAGCATCCTCAATTGAGAGTAGTTCACGTGCGGGAACTGCCGAAAGGGTGGCTCGGCAAACCGCACGCTTTGCAGAGCGGGTACGAGCTTTCGACGGGCGAGCTGATTATTTTCACGGACGCCGATGTGAAATTTGCGCCTGACGTGCTACGCCGTGTGGTCGCGCTGTTCGGCGAGCGCAAGCTCGATCACCTTGCGTTGCTCGGAGACGTGGAGCGCAGCGGCTTTTGGGACACGGTGCTCATTTCCTTCTTTGGTATGGGCTTTCAACTGGCGACGAATCCCCACAACGTCAACAATCCGAATTCGCGCACGTATGTCGGTGTCGGAGCCTTCCAGATGCTGAGCCGCGCCGCGTATGAAAGAAGCGGCACGCACCGGCGGCTGGCGATGGAAGTCGTCGACGACATGAAACTCGGAAAAATCGTGAAGATGGCCGGGTTTCGTTCGGGTGTGGCTGTAGCGCAGAGCTACGTGTCCGTCGCGTGGCACTTGGGCCTGCGGAATCTGGTGCGCGGCGTGGAGAAAAATTTCTTTGCCGGGGCGCAGTTTCGAATTTCCGTCGCGGCCACGCAAATATTGGGTCTTCTCGTCATGAATGTGGTTCCGTTCGCCGGGCTGATTTTCGCGCATGGCTGGGTTCGCGCGCTCGCGGCGGTGTCGGTGCTGATCGGGTTGTGTTTCCACCTGGGTGTGGATGTGGTGATGCGCGTTTCGCCGCTCTATTGTCTGACACTTCCGCTGGGCGCAGGGATTTTCGCGTACATGATTTTGCGCTCGACGATTGTCACGCTGCGTCAAGGCGGGATTGTATGGCGGGGTACTTTCTACCCGCTTGAGGAATTACGGCGCGGCTTGGTCTAGCGCGAAACCCGCGATTCAGGCGTTCGCTGCCGCTTCCGGTGAGTCTTTCCCGAACAATCCGGCAAGGTCTTGCTGCTTGAGGGATTTAATGCGGTCACGGAATTGCGCCGCTTTTTCGAACTCGAATTTCTTCGCCGCCTCTCGCATTTGGCTCTCGAGCTGCTTTAGAAGTTCCGCGAGTTGCTCTTCGGATTTGACGGAAGCCGCCGCAGCATCCAGGGCTGCAGTATCCAGAGGAACGGTCACGTAGTCGGCTTCCACGATGTGGGCCAGTTCCATATCCACGCCCTTGATGATCGATTCCGGCGTGATGTTGTTTTCCTTGTTGTAGGCCAATTGTTTCGTGCGCCGGCGATTGGTTTCGCTGATGGCTTCGCTCATGGATTTCGTCCGAACGTCTGCGTAGAGAATAGACCGTCCTTCCACGTGACGCGCGCAACGGCCCATGGTCTGGATCAGTGAAGTGGTGCTGCGCAGGTAGCCCTCTTTATCCGCATCCAGGATGGCGACAAGGGAAACTTCCGGCAAGTCCAGGCCTTCGCGCAACAGGTTGATGCCAATCAAGACGTCAAACTCGCCTTTGCGGAGATCGCGGAGAATCTTGATGCGATCGAGCGTTTCGATCTCAGAGTGCAAATAGCGGCAGCGCACGCCAATTTCGCTGAAGTATTCACTCAAATCTTCCGCCATGCGCTTCGTCAGTGTAGTCACCAGCACGCGCTCGTTCTTCGCGGCACGGATGCGAATCTCCTCGAGTAAATCGTCCACCTGACCCTTCACCGGGCGGACCTCCACCTGCGGATCGATCAGCCCTGTCGGACGAATCACCTGCTCAACAAAGAGCCCGCCGGATTTCGTCAATTCGTAGGGCCCGGGCGTTGCGGAGACGTAGATCACCTGATTCATGCGGTGCTCAAATTCTTCGAATGTCAGCGGGCGATTGTCCAGCGCGGACGGCATGCGAAATCCATAGTCCACCAGGGTTTGCTTGCGCGAACGGTCGCCGTGATACATGCCGCGAACCTGTGGAACCGTGGCATGGGATTCGTCTACAAAGAGGAGATAATCCTGCGGCACATAGTCCAGCAGCGTGGGCGGCGCTTCGCCCGGCAAGCGTCCGCTCAGGTGGCGCGAATAATTTTCAATGCCGTGGCAATAGCCGATGGTGCGCATCATCTCAATGTCAAACATGGTGCGCTGGACGACGCGTTGCGCTTCCACGAATTTTCCCTGCTTCTCCAACTCTTTTTTCCACCAGTCAAGTTCTTCCTGAATGCCAACGATGGCGCGGTCGCGCTGGTCCTGCGGCATGACGTAATGCGTTTTTGGATAGACGGGCACGCGCGCCAGATCTTCCTGGCCTTTGCGAATCTCTCCCGTCAGTGGATCGATCTGGCGGATGGTGTCGATCTGGTCGCCCCACATTTCAAAGCGATAGCCCTGATCTTCATAAGTCGGGTAGATCTCGATGATGTCTCCGCGGACGCGAAATGTTCCGCGCCGAAGATCTTCGCTGCGCTCGTATTGGATATCGACAAAACGCCGCAACAGCGCTTCGCGCGAAGTTTGCTGGCCCTTTTCGACCATAACGAGCATTCCGTAATACGCTTCCGGCGAGCCAAGGCCGTAGATGCAAGAGACCGAGGCGACGATCACAACATCACGGCGCTCGAACAACGAGCGGGTGGCGCTCATGCGTAATTTATCGAGTTCGTCATTGATGGTGGCTTCTTTGTCGATGTAGAGGTCGGCGGAAGGGACGTAGGCTTCGGGCTGGTAGAAATCGTAATAGCTGACGAAATATTCGACAGCGTTGTCGGGAAAAAAGCCCTTGAACTCATGGTAAAGCTGGGCCGCAAGCGTTTTGTTGTGAGCAAGCACCAAAGCAGGGCGGTTGGCCTCCGCAATCACTTTGGCCATGGTAAAGGTCTTTCCCGATCCAGTGACACCAAGCAGAACCTGGTTCTTGTCTCCGGCTTCCAGGCCACGGGTGAGGTGGTCGATCGCGGCAGGTTGGTCTCCACGGGGCTGATAGTTGCTGCGCAGCTTGAAATTCATCGGAAGGGTCTCCTGCTGGCTTGCTGGCCTGTGCGGAAACCTCCATTATAGCGCGTCTCGCAAGTTTGATTCCTGGCCAGGCGGTGAGGCGAGAGCTGCACAACCGCGCCGCGCGCTTGCGTAGCCTTGGACGCGGTTTCAGGGACCGGAGGACCGGCCTGGTGTAACAAGAACCGTCTCGAAATGGCTGGTCACATCAATGAGATATTGCACCTGATTGCTGCCGTCTTCTTTTGCGATGGTCACGTCGAGGGATTGCTGCACGTCCTCGCTGCCGCGAACAAGCAGGCCCGTTTTTCGCGAAATGTAGACCACGGTTTCGTTCTTGCCGGTGGCGGTTCCCGAGGTTTTCAACTGGTGGAGTTTGTAATCTTCGGGAGTCGCGTCTTGCGGATTTGATTTTTGCCGAAGCGTCGCAGTGGTGAGAAAGACGGCGCACTGTTCACCAGGAAGAATTGGGCAGTGATCGTCCTGGACGTAAGTGGTTTCGCGCTCCCAAACGAGATTGGCGATCGGCGCGGGCGTTTTTTCGATTTCCATGGACTTCCATTTTTCGCCGGGTTTCACGCCGGACTCCGGCAGCGTCCAACCAAACGCGAATTGCGCAATCCAAAACTGCCAAGCCAGGCGCTGCTCCGGTTCGAGGTCGTCGAGTCCGTCGGCGTGTATCAGCGTGCCATCGCCGCCGATCGCGAAGCCGACTTTCAATGGGCGCGGTGAGGTGTCGCCGGTGGTTGCTGTTTCCGGTGTGAGCAGTTGCGTTTCCGCGGCCAGCATCGGGCGGCGATCCATGATGTGAAAGTCCTGAATGGAGAGCTGCAGAGTGGTGGAGAAGTCCGCCAGCAGAGGCCTGGGCTCAAACATGGTAAGCACGTTGCTTTTGGTTTTGACGGAGCGTTTCAGGCGCGCGTGGCTCTCATAGCGCAGGGTGTCGCCATCTTGCAGCTGCGGAAGCAATTGGATGCGGTCGTCGCTCTTTGCCACCGCGATCAAGACGGCGGCCGCCCCCAGCAACAGCGCGGTGAGCGTGCGCATCCGCGGGCTGGACGCTCGGCTCATTCTTGCGGGGCGCCGAACTGACGGTCAAAGAAATCGCTGGTCGCTTGGTAAGCTTTCAACCAGTTTCGATTGAGCAGAAAGTCATGGACGTCGTCGGGTAAGACCAATTGTTCGATGGAGACGCCTTGGGCACGGAGCCGAGCAACCAAGTCGACGGTCTGCGAGAACATTACGTTGCGATCGTCGTCGGCGTGAATGAACAGCACCGGCGACTTCCAGGTGCTCACCGCGGATACGGGGGAGGATTCGTGAGCCAGTTTCACGAGTTCCGGCGGAATATGCTTCCCTTCCCAATTGTCGGCCGGCCAATCGTGCACACCGTGAAAATCCGCACCAGCGGCAAACACGTCCGAGTTGCGGCCCAAGCCCAGCGCGGTTAAATAGCCGCCGTAGCTGCCGCCCCACAGGCCAACGTGTTTGGCGTCGACATCGCCGCGGCTCTGCAGATATTTTCCGGCGGCCACGACATCCTGATATTCAGAAGCGCCGCGCCCGGCGCGGTTCAAAGCTTCGCGAAACGCGCGACCGTAGCCGATGCCGCTGCGGTAGTTGATGGCCAGCACGACGTAGCCACGATTCGCCAAATACTGATTCATGGCGTAGGCGTTCGCGTAGTAGTACATGTAATGCCAACCCAGCAGCATCTGGCGCATGGGACCGCCGTGAAGAAAAATGAGGGCGGGACGCTTTTCTCCGGGTTTCAGATTCCTCGGAAGAAACAGTTGGCTGTGAATTTCCAAGCCGTCACCAGAATGAAATGTGACCGGCTGCGGCACGACTAATCTATCCGAGGGGAACTGCCCTTCCCAATTGGTTGAGGAGACCTCTGCGACTGCGCGGTCGGCCGAAAGTGTAGAGCGAAAGAGCCTGCCGGGATCTGTGGCGTCGGAAGCGATGTAGAACAAGTCGTGGTTGTTACTCAGAACAACGGGACTCCACTCAACACCGGTGTCCTTAGTCAACTGCCCCAAATGCGCTCCGTCTACCTGAGTGCTCCACAAATGCCGGCGGTCAATGTCACCGCAATTGGAATTGAAGAAAACGGTTTTCTGATCCTGCGAGAACGACCATTGTTCCACTTCGCAGTTGCCGGGAGTGAGCAGCTTGGCCGCGCCTCCACTCGAAGAAATGGAATAAAGATGCTGCCAGCCGTCAGCTTCACTCGCCAAAACAAGCCGGCTCTCACCGGCCCAGTGGACTACGCCACCGCCTGTATCCTCAGCCATGTAGGGAAACGAATCCTGCAACGCCGTTCCGCTGTGCCAAACCTCGCGGGCGCTTCCACTGTCCGTATCGGCCACCCAGATGGACCACGGATGCGCGCGGTCCGGTTCGATGAAGTAGCCGTCGGGAGTATCGCGCGGAATTGCCGGCTCACGAACAAACGCGACGCGCTTGCCGTCGAGCGACCAGACAGGATCCTTGTCCGAATCGACCGATGGCGTCAGAAATTTCACGGTCCACGCCTTCTCGTCGTAAATTCCAATGAAACTGTGGTCGCCGCGATCGGTGACGAACAGCAGTTGCGTGCCGTCCGGCGACCAATCGGCGGGATGGTTCTTTCCACGGACAACAATCTGTTTGGGCTTTTCGGCCGGATCGAGCGAGGCCACCCACAGTTCGCCGCTGCGCCCGTAAGCGATTCGCCCTTGCGGCGAGATGGCGGGAGAGGTTCCTGCATCGATCTTCACAGGTGCGCCGCCATTCCACGCAACCGCCCACACCGTCTGCTGCTGTCCTTCAGGGTTGGTGGTTGGATTCGCATAGTCTCCGGCGGAATCCTTCCCTTCTCCACGAACATACACAATCGTGTTGGCATCCGCGGAAAATTTCAGATCGGACAATTCGCCGCCGTCGTCCTGTTGATAAGAGGTCAATTGTCGCGCGGCAAAATCCGGCCCTTCCGCGACCCAGATGTTTCGTTTTCCTTCTTGATTAGACGTCCAAGCAATACGATTGACGCTCTTGGCCGCCACCAAATTCGAGTTAAATGGCGCGCTCAATATCTGCTCGATGGTGAAAGTTCCTTGCGCTGAAATGGCTTGAGCACATAAGAGTGTGGACGTTACCACTGCAACATGAAAGCGAATCATGGTTATGCCTCGAACCTCAGAATTTCGCCGCCTTTTTTTGAATTCCAAGCGACTAGGCTTGAAACATATTCTACGAAATCCGAGGTCCGCACGAGTGAGGAATAGCTGGTGCCTCGCCCCGCCGGCCTGCGACAGGTTCGAGATGACATTCGCTGGTAGACCTAGTGCTAGAAGGCGGCCCGCCGCAGACGGCGGCCGCTACAAAAAAATGGAGGATCATGGGCGCACTTGATTTGTTGCAACCGGGGACACGGCCACCGCTGGGTTTTCGAGTTGCCCACTGAGGCGCAATTCGCGCGCTTGCGAGGTCGTGCGCGCACCGGTCGCCACGCGCGGCCGTGGCGTGAATGCCAAATTGCCGTCCATGCCAAACGAAATGGTTCCCGCCAATTGCGTTCTCTGGTGGGGCGCCTCGAGCCGGAATCCGTCCAAATGCACTTGCTGGTCGCTCAGTTGAAATTCTCCTTCTCCGGTGGTCCACCGAGAGGCGCCCGTGGACGGTCCGCCCGATTGAGCGCTTTCTTCCACGTCCCAGCCACGGAATTCAATGTTGTTCAGCTTTAGGTCGCCGCCGCCGGCCAATCGTTTCAGCAAATCTTCCCTGCCCACACCGTTCGTGCTCAGATGAATTTTCCCTCTGCCAACGCCGCTCCACCGTTCGCCCCAACGCGGCGGCCAAGGCAATTGCGCTAGATTGACACCGTCAATCTGCGCCTCCATCTCATACCTCGGCAGTGGGGAAAACGAGGCCTGCATTCCCCCATGCACTGCTCCTCCGGCCCATTGCGCCTCCGCCTCGCGAACATCGAGATGCAGCGCGTGAAGCGACAGAGAAGCGTGAACCTTCGACAGTTTGATCTTTTCGATGGTCAGCAGGTCCGTGGTCAGTTCGCCTTCGGCAGAGACCCGCCGCAATAGTTCGCTGGCTTGCGCGGCGTTGGCGTTCCCTAACAGCGAAGGCAGCAAACGCTGCAACCAGGTCGGACGCGATCGCGGTCCAACCCAACGATCCAATTCCGTTGCGTCGATATGATCGGCATGAAGTTGGAACCGCCAGTCGCCGTCTTCGCTTCCGATTCCGTCGGTATTTTCGGAAATTGTGCCAGACCAGGTCGATCCGAACGCGTCCACTTTCGCGATTGCGGCGCTTCGGACTCCGTCTTTCCATCCCAGGCGCGCATCATCCACCTTTATCGGTTCATTCAAGCCCGCGACCTGCAAACGCGCTTTCGTCAATTCCAGAGCGCCACTGCGGCGCGCATCCTTCGGATGGATTCCCCAATTCCATGCCAAGTTCCCGGAAGCGCCGCCCTGGTATTCCCAGCCTTTGTTTATGGGGTAGCCGAGAGCCGAGGTCAGCTTGAACAAGGAAGTCACGTCCAACAGATGCAGGTTCAACCGTAACGCGCCCGAACGAGCCGTCGCATCTTCGGTCAACGCCGCTTCCACATTGCTTTCCAGTGCTACATTGACTCGCGTTTGGGCGGTGCCTTTTTCATTCGCCGATGGCGCGGCACCATCGGCTGGCAGCCTCAAGCGGAACCCCTCGATATTGAAGGCTCCGTTTCGCACCGATCCATGAAACGGGTCAACCCGCGCCACGGTCTGGCCCGGAAGGTGGAGCGCGCCGTTCGAACTCTGAATCGCGCCGTCTTCCCATCGCAGGGGCCAGCCGCTCGCCGTCACTGTTCCTGAAATCAAATCCGTAAACGCCACATGTTCCGAAATGTTGGGCTGAAAGGAGCGATACCATGCCAGCAAATCCTCGCCTTGCACCACCATATTCTGGAAATGCGCCTTCCAGTTGGCGGGACCGGCAGTTTGCAGAACGGCCGTGCCCGTCATCCTTGACTGCGGTAATTCGACGCGCACTTCCTCCGCGCGAGCCTCGCCTGCAGCAAATGCCCACAGCCCTTTCACGCTTACGTTGACGCGCGGATTGTCGTCGCGCTCCGTCAGGTCCCAGCGGTGAATGTTCTTCGCTCGCGCCTGCAGCACAAACCGCCATTCGCTGGAAGGCGCCTCCGACAGCGCAGTTCCCATTCCAATGCTCGCATTTCCATCGACCGCGAGTTCTCCGCGCACGCCCGAGTCGTTTCCGGTGATCAGGCGGAACAAATCCGCAAGCGATACTTTTTCCCAGTGCAGGCGAATTTGCGCGGGCTGCAAGCGAGCCGAAGTACCCGCGACATATCCCACAACCTGCAGCGTGCCGGTGGATTGCAGCGCCACGCCGCTCCGCCACGGCGTGGCCTCCAACTGCAATTGCCAGCGGCCGGAAGAAACCTGCTCGACGCTTCCGGAAACATTCGTGAACGCGAATGGACGTTTTTCGTCCCGTAATTTGAAATTGATACGCCCTTCGTCGAAGTCGATTTTCTGGAGCAGGTGCGTAGGCTCCGCGCGTACGTTTTGAGGCACCGGCGAAACACCGCGGCTCCCGGCAGGCCGTGCGGGTGGCAGCCAGCCTTCCAGGTTCCACCGCCCATCGGCGTTGCGCACAAGAATCAGGCTTGGCCGAGTAAACGACATGGTGCCGAACTCGAAATGTCCGCGAAGCAATCCTAGCCAGCGAAAGCGCGCCGTCATGTGCTCGGCGCGAAGGAAATATTCATTCCCGAAGGCGGGATCCTCGCCGATGGTTACGGCGTCGACATCCAGCTGCGATATCGGCAAAATCTGAACGGCAAACCGCCCAGCTTGCACCGGTCGGCCGAATGCGGTGTTCAGATGCGCGATCAGGTAGCGGCGCATGCCCTGCGTGCGCACCAGGAGTGAAATACCTGCCTGAACGCCCAGAATCGCGGCCATGAGCAGCACCGCGATTCCACCATACTTGCGAAGGCGATTCATCCCGAGGTGAGTCTCTCAGACATGGCAGGAAAAGTGTAGTGCCGCCCCGGCCACCGGAACTCAGTGAACGGTGTGCAACATTCGGTTCCAGCGCGTTCGCGCCGGAAGATGGATCAGCGTGTCAAAGATGCCCAGGATCCTCTCGCCAAAGTTAGCGGTGGCGTAGTCGGCGCTGTTTGCGTTGATCGACCAGTAGATCAGAAACGGACGTCCCATGATGGCGTCGCGGTCCACAAAACCCCAATAGCGGCTGTCAAGGCTGTGATCCCGGTTGTCGCCCATGGCGAAATATTCTCGGGGCGGCACGACGAGTTCGTCGCCTTGTATGTGTTTCCGGATGTCGTGGGCCCATTCCTGTTGCAACGACGAAAGGTACATCTGGTTGCCGACGGGCGGAAAGTTGTAATTCAGCGGATCGCCGTATCCTGAAGTGGGATCATGCACGACATACGGCTCGTTCAGGGGCTTTCCGTTCACATACACCTGTTGGTCGACGATCTTCAGGTGATCCCCGGGCAAACCGATCACGCGCTTCACAAAGTGAGGGTGGTCCTGAAATGGAAACTTGAAAACAATGATGTCGCCGCGTTGCAGCTCGCGATAAGGAAGAAACTTGTCGTACCAGGCGCCACGTCCGCCAAAAATGAATTTGTTCACCAGTAGGTGATCACCGACCAGCAAAGTGCGTTCCATGGATTGCGAAGGAATCTTGAACGCCTGCACGACAAAGCTGGTGCCAAAGAGAGCCAGAATCACGGTGACCAGCAGCGATTCCAGATACTCCGACACCGTCGTTTGATTTGCGTGCGAGTGGGCTTCGTGCTCCAGGTCGGCGTGGGCGGGAACGTTTTGAGTAGGCGCTTCTTGTGCCACTAAACCTTCCGGTGTGAGAGTCTCATCCGGCATTCGGCCCGACCTCTTCTTTTTCTTCCTTGGCCTTCACTTCCGCACGCCGTAGCTTGTCGAGCGCCTGGCGGGCCGCCTTTTGTTCCGCTTCTTTCTTGGTGCTGCCCTCGGCGCTCGACATGCACTCCCCTCTGACCCAGACCTGCACCAGGAACGTCTTCTGATGGTCCGGCCCACTCTCTCCTGCTAGCCGGTACTCGGCCAATTGACCCCCTCTACCCTGCAAAAATTCCTGCAAGGCGCTCTTGCGGTCAGATTCGGAAATGCTCTCGCCATCCTCGCTGGCCTGAACCAGCACTGTCTTCTTCAACAGCTCGCGCGCCGGATCGAGACCGCCATCCAGATAAATGGCTGCTACAACGGCCTCAAACGCATCGGCAAGAAGCGCGGGCTTTTCCCGCCCGCCGGTTTTTTCCTCGCCGCGCCCGAGGCGCAAATGCTCGCCGATGCCGAGGCTGCGCGCGGCAATTTCCAACGAATGAGCGTTGACGATTCGCGCGCGGCTCTTCGAGAGTTGGCCTTCGGTCCATTCCGGGAAATGACTGAGCAGGAACTCGCTGGTGAGCAATTCCAAAACGGCATCGCCCAAAAATTCCAACCGCTCGTTGTCCTGAACCACGGAGCCCGCAAAGGCAATGTCTTCGCCGCGCGCGGCGCGCAATTCCGGCACCGCCGAGCTGTGCGTCAGGGCCCGGTCCAGCAGCCCCGGGTTACGAAATTCGTGACCCAGCCGCTCCATCAGACGTTCATCGTCACCGCGGACCATGGTGTGCGCTCCTGCGGCAGTCGGGCGCGGCCGGTTTATTTCGGCGCGCTAAGCTGCGTAGTACTAAGTTTCTTGGCTTCATCGATTTGCGACTTGCAGGCCGCCTGGATGGCGCCAGGAATATCCGAACACTTCGTGAAGTCGGTGACCGCGTCATCAAAGTGCGAGGTCTTTTCGTTGCAGATGCCCAACACGTAATAGTTCACCGGGTCGGGCTGCGGATCCAGTTGGATCGCTTTCTCGAAATGTGGAATAGCGTCCGCATATTTTCCCTGGCGGAACGCCACCATGCCCAGGCCGCTGTAAGCGAGGGCCGAGGTCATGCTCTTTGCTTTGGTGAACTGCTCATCGGTCATGTTGTCCGGTTTGGCGATGGTCGGGATCAAATCCAGAGCCTTTTGGGAATATTGTTGCGCCTTCGCGACACGTTTTTGAGGTTCCGGCGTGCTCGCACTGATGGCGCGGGGAAGCGCCGAACCCATGATCGCGAGGGTTTGCACGTCGTTTGGAGCGAGTTCGAGCTCCTTGTCGCCGGCAACCTCCATCTTGTCGATTTGGCCTTTGCTGAAGTAATAGCGAACCTGCCAGCTATAGAGTTCCGCGCGGTAGCGGCTCTGCGGATATTTCTGAAGAAAATCCACCGCAGCTTGGTCCTTCTTTGCGGGATCATCATTCCCGGCGTCGTGAAACGCTTTGTAGGCGGCTTCCTCGTCCGCGGAAACCGGCGGAGGCGCGCCCTGGAGCGTCAGCGGCGCGGCTTGGGTGTCGCCCGGCTTTTGCTGCTGCCCCGGATTTTGCGCAGGCTGCGACGTTGTCGCCTGTCCGAACGACGCCGAGCAACCGAGCAACGACGCCGCGAGGATGAGAGTTATGCTGAACCGATTCGCATTCATACCTCGTTCTCCTTTTTGTTCCGTTTCATGGCCGTTCCGATGGCTTTCTCTTATCCAGGTCGCCCAACCCTTGTTGTGCCGCCTGTTGGGCCTGCGGGGGAGCTCCCTGGACGTTTAGAACCGCTTGATACTCCGACTTCGCTCGATCTAATTGCCCTTCGTCGGCAAAAACTCGCGCCAGGTAGATGTGCGACCACGACATCACCAAAGGATCCTGCGAAGCCGCGTATTGTCCTGTCGTCAATCGACCGAAAACCTCTTTTGCTCGCTCCGCGTCGTGGTCCAACACGGCGACCATGCCCAGCCCGTACCAGGCACGGGGTTGGTTCGGATACTTCGCCAGGACGCTCTTAAAGGAAGCCTCGGCGGCGCGCGGATTTTTCGCCGAGAGTTGCTTTTCGCCCATGGTCAAAGCTTCAATCGCCTCGGGATCGTCCGGAAGAGTGGTCACGTGCTGGCGATTTTTCGCGACAACTTCGCCGCTCAAGTCCTTACCCTGCTCCGAGCCCTGCGCGGCCTCTTGCGCCGGGGCGAACTTAGTGGCCGCGACGCGCGTCTGCTCGGTCTTTACGTCGATCGCGCGGATAAGATCCGGAAAGTAGTTGCGCAACGTCGGTTCGGACTTCTCATAATCAGCCAATCCCATAAAAATGGGCCGGACGAGCACATACCCGCCGGCGTCGTTACTCTGCAGCGCCGCCTCTCTCTCACTGGGCGACATCTTCTTCAGCTTGATCTCGACGGCCCGGACGAAGCACTCGCCAAACCAGGACGGGAAATCATCTTTTAGATCAGGGGCCAAGCGCGGCGCTTTAGCGGCGAGCTCATAGAGCGGCCGCTTCACGGCGATCACATGAGGATATTGCAAGGGAAGACCATCGAGGAGGAAATGCAGGTACGCATGCCTCACCACATCGCTGGGAATCTCTTCACTACCGCTCAAGATAATCGCGTAGTGATCCAGAAAGTTTCTGACGTTGGTGATGCGGCCAACCAGCGGCTCGACGACAATCGTAAACGTCCTCGGCGTCGCAGGGTCTACAACGGTCCGACAATAGTTGCTAGCCTGGAAAAGGATCTGTGAGACAGGCTCGTGTAGTCTTTCGATTTCGCGATCGTACAAAGGCTGGACGCTCCGCCAAAGTTTCCCGATGTTCTGCTCGGTGTAGTAACTGGAGAGAATGTCGCTGAAGCCCTCGAGATCCAAAACATCCGGCGGAAGCTCGTCTCGCCGCAGCACCGGCCGGAATTTCGGCGCCGGGCCGGATACCAGGCCGAACCACACGAATCGGGAGAGCATTGCCGCCGGATCACGAAATTGGTGGCCTTTGTAGAATTCTTTCAACGCATCTACAGCCGGACCCTGCTGCGCGCGGAGCTTCTCCCGCATCTGCGAACGATAGGCGTTCCAGTCGTCAGGGTTGATATCACCTTCATATCCGGCGGCGTAGAGCGCGCACATAGTCGCGAACATGGCTTCGCTGGTGTCGATGGTCGCGGCGGTTGCTGGGGCGACTCTCGGGTTCGGTCTTGCGACTGGAGCGGCTGGAGCCTGAGCTTGAGCTTGAGCAAGCGCGGCGCACACAACCGCAGAAAGCAAAATCGCACAAAGCGTGGCGCTAATTTTTCTCGGCATCTGTCATTTGCTTGGCGCGACCGCTCCCTGGCACGAATCGCGCGCGCTGGCAGGTTCATGAGGCTTGGATGGCGGTATCACTGGGTGATACGGACATTCAGGAATCACGCTGCCGTGTCCTTTAGCCAATGTACAGGCGCCCTTTCCGTGAGTCAAGGAAGCGTCTTTGGCGAGAGAAGCCCACGGCCGGGCGACCTGGAACGCTGTGCCCTACTCTAATGGAATGGATGAATTGAGCGGCTGAAGTGTTGTCTCGGCTCCAAACGATGCACGGGCTTGGGCTTGCCAGCCCGTCTCCATTTTGTTACGAATAATAGGCCGCCCGGCAAGGATTCCCTCATGAAACCGATGCGTGCTTTTTTTCTTCTTTCCGCTTCTTTTGCTTTGTTGAACTCGTCCGGCCACATGGCCGCGCAATCCACCAGCAATTCGCCCTCAACGAAACAGGTCGAATCCAAGAGCTTCACGCTGGAAGGAGGAAAAGTTTGGACGGACACGGGGATCAACCTGGAGCCCGGGCAGCGCGTCGTTTTCAAAGCAGAGGGCAATCTGCGCTATTCCGATGCCAAAGCCGACAACGGGCCGGAGGGCTTGACTCGCAATTTTAAGGACTTGATCCGCATTCTTCCGTTCAACGAGGCCGGACGAGGCGCGGTCATCGGACGAATTGGAGACGCGGACATCGCGCAGCCTTTTCTGATTGGGGCCAGTAAAGACCTCACCGCGCCGGTCAGTGGCAAACTCTCGATCGGTATCAATCAGGCGGAGAGCGACACCGGGGACGGTTCATACACGGTGAAAGTCACCGTGTATGCCGGTGATGGCGCAGCCAGAGAAGTGGCGCACAACGTTCCGTCCATGCCGGGAATTGACAATACGCTCTTCGCCAAAATTCCGCGTCGCATCGGGGACGAGCAGGGCGATCCCGGTGACATGGTGAATTTCCTGATCATTGGCGACGAAGATGGAATGAAAAAGGTTTTCACGACCGCCGGCTGGGTCAAAGTGGATGCGGACGTGAAGTCGACCATTCTTGCCGGAGCGCTGGCGAGTTTCTCCAAGGAGTCTTATCTGACCATGCCGATGAGCCCGCTTTACCTATTCGGGCGCCATCAAGATTATGGTTGGGCGCACGCGGAGCCGATAACCGTGGTTGCCTCTCGCAATCACCTGCGCATCTGGAAGGCGCCGTTCACTGTGAAGGGGCAGACGCTGTGGGTTGGCGCAGCCACACACGATATTGGCTTTGAGAAGGATCAGCGCAACAACGGCCTGACGCACAAGATCGATCCAAACATCGACCTCGAGCGCGACTACGTGGAGAAGACCCTTTCGAGCACCGGCCTGGTTGCCGAGGTGATGCACTTTCTACCGCAGAACCCAATGCAGGAAGCCAAGACTGCAACGGGCGGCAGTTTCCATTCCAATGGGCAGGTCCTGGTTTTGAAGCTGGCAAGCTCGGCTGGTGTTTCCTCGTCCACCGCTTGGAATCGGTAGCCGGACGGACGGCGAGCGCTAAAGCCAGGTGGTAGCTGAAATCGAGGAAAATCCAAAACCCACACGCAAACCGGCGTATGGGGCATCCGGAGGGTGCTGTAGCTCAGGCTTTAAGGCCTGAGGTTCTTCTTGCCCTGCTCAGCTGCGCATGCACAGTGGAAAGCCTTACCCTTGGAAGGGGTGAGCCATCGGCGTGAGCCATCGGCTCTGGGGTCAGTGAGCGCCTTTGGCAGCCGGCGCGGCTTTTAGGCATTTGCGATTTAGCAGGGCGGTTCGGCCGTAGTGCTCGCCTTCGAGGATCCGCACTTCGCAGGAGCCATCGATCTCAGCTAGTGCAAGGAGCCGCACGGTTTTGCCCGCTTGTAAAAGAAGAAGACGCTTCTCGGTGATCATCATTGATATGCCGACATCGTCGTTCAGCGCGAGCAACCGCTGCCACTCTTCCTGCGCCTTACCATCCACAGGAGCCAGCACGCACTCGGTGCCTTCTTCCGCGACCAGCGTGAAGACCTTTCCTTCCAACGGGTGCGCGGCGGTCTTCACAACCGGCATTCCTTCGCTTGCCTCCACGGTCGCCATGAAACGATAGCCTCGCCGCGGCAGCGTTTCCACAAATTTGGAATTGGTGGCGCTGTCTCCCAAGGCCAGGCGCAATTTCTTGATGGCGGTATTCAGGCTGTGCTCGAAATCGACGAAGGTATCCGATGACCAGATCCGTTGGCGCAATTCCTCACGGGTCACGATCTGGCCCGGCTTTTCCAGCAAGGCCAGGAGGACCTGGGTAGGTTGGTGCTGTAATTTGATTTTTTTCCCGCGACGGTACAGCTCTGCGGCATGGGAATCGACGACAAAGTCCGCGAATTTTATGACGCCGCTCTGATTTCCTGACGAAGGCATGCCCGGTTTCCCTGGAAGCAGGTGAAAAATATAGCAAACTTCCTGGCGGTTACGTAACCGCCAAGATTTGACAATATGCTGGGCTGGTTCCCCCTTGCGCTTCGACAGGAGAAGCGCTATGTTCATGTAGAAGCTAAAGGGGGAAACCAATGTCCGAGCAAACGATCGACCTTCCGCAAGGCACTCTCGATCTCTTGATTCTCCGCACCTTGGTTCCTGAGCCCATGCACGGATGGGCGATTTCGGAGCGCATCCATCAGGTCTCTAGCAGGGTGCTGCAGGTGCAGCAAGGCTCGTTATATCCGGCGCTGCATCGATTGGAGCGGCGCGGCTGGATCAAGGCGCACTGGGGGGCGTCGGAAAATAATCGCCGCGCGAAATATTATGAGCTAACGAAGAGTGGGCGGAAGCAGCTTGAAGTGGAAGAAGGCGAATGGAAGAAGTTGGCGGCAGCCGTCGCTCAAGTGCTGGAGACCACCTAGAACTTGTCACATAAATGGACATAAATGGGCTCGGCAAGATGAGAAGAGTTCCTCAGGGGCTGAGGCCCGGACTTTCTTGGCTCCAAATGTCGGAGCCGAAGCTCCGTTCTCTAACCGGCATTTATGGCATGGCTTCGGGCGATATTCCGGTAACCGACAGGGAGTGAACGATGTTCAGCGACATTCTCTACCGACTCCGTTCCGTATTCCGACGAACTGCGGTTGAAAGTGAACTCCACGACGAACTGCGCTTTCATTTCGACCGGCTGGTAGACCAACACGTACAAGGCGGCGTGCCGCTGCCGGAAGCGCAGCGCCGGGCGCAACTCCAGTTTGGCGGAGTCGATCAGGTTCGCGAAGAATGCCGCGATGCGTGGGGGACACAGTTTTTTGACACGCTAATGCAGGACTTTCGTTTTAATCTTCGCATGCTGAGGAAATCGCCCGGCTTTACGGCTATCGCCGTGCTTACGCTGGCTCTTGGAATCGGCGCAAATACCGCCATCTTCAGCGTGCTGGAATCTGTACTCTTGCGCTCGCTGCCGGTGCGCCACCCGGGGGAATTAGTCGTGGTCACGGACCCTGAGCAGCACGGAGCATGGTTTGGCGGTCAAAACGGGAGCCGTTCCTTGCTGGCGTACGTGGAATTTGAGTTTCTCCGTGATCACAACGAAGTGTTTTCCGGAATCTTTGCCGCGGACAGCAATTATCCAGAACTCGAAGTCACTCTAAGCGACGCCTCGACCAGTGCTGGCAACAAACAACAGGCGCGAATCAAGCTGGTCAGCGGCGCCTATTTCAGCACCCTTGGGCTGACGCCCGCAGCCGGCCGATTTTTTGACGCCGAAGTGGATCCGGCACGCGGCGCTTCGCCGGTGGCGGTCGTCAGTTATTCCTTCTGGAAGCAGCGCTTTGGCTTAAGTCCATCCATTCTCGGAGCGACCATGCAGATTCATCACACACCCTTCGAGATTATCGGCGTTGCACCTCCCGGATTTTTCGGAGAAACAGTGGGCGAGGCTGACGACGCTTGGGTGCCTATGATGATGCAAAACGCCCTGTATCCGGGTCAGGATTACCTGAGCCCGTCGCCGCAGGGCATCATGAATCAACATATGTGGATTCAAGTTATGGGTCGTCTTAAGCCGGGAATTTCCTTGGCTCAAGCCAACGCTGGAATGAACGTCCAATTCAAGCGCTGGGTCGAGTCGGCGATTGGCAGTTCGATGACCGCCGAGGAGCGTAAACGGTATCTAGATCAGCATCTCGATTTGCGACCCGGTGGTCGAGGCTGTTCCACGCTGCGCGACGGCTTCGGCCAGCCCCTTCTATTTCTTATGGCTCTCGTGGGGCTGGTTCTGCTGATCGCCTGCGCCAATGTAGCCAATCTGTTGCTGGCCCGCGGCGCCGCCCGTCAGAAGGAGTTCGCCATGCGGCTGGCGATCGGCGCAGGGAGAAAACGATTGATCCGCCAACTTCTGACGGAAAGTCTTTTGCTGGCGACGCTGGGAGCGGCAGCGGGAATTACTCTGTCCTATTGGGCGGACAAGCTTTTGGTGAGGATGGTTTCAGGCTCACAGGCTGCTGTCGAATTGGATCTGCATCCCGATCTGCGCGTGCTCGCTTTTACTTTGGGAGTCACGGTGGTGACAGCGGTTCTTTTCGGATTCGTCCCTTCCCTGCTCCTTACTGGTCTCGACCTTTCACCCGTTCTCAAGTCCACTACGCAGACCATCAGGAACGACTCGCGTCCCGGCCGGCTCGCTGCAGGGAAACTTTTGGTGATTGCGCAAGTCTCCATTTCTCTAGTGCTGTTGGTTGCTGCCGGGATGTTCGTGCACAGCCTCGCCAAACTCAGCGAAGTCAATCTTGGTTACAACCGCGAAAACCTGATGCTATTTCGCGTGGATGCCGTGCCCACCGGCCTTAAGGGCCCGGAGATCCTGCGTTTGATCCAAAATTTGCAGGATCAGATCGCGGCAATTCCCGGCATACGCGCCGTGACCGTTTCGGGGAACGGACTATTTCAGCATTCCGAATCGGGCGACCCAATCGAGATCGAAGGCTATACGTCGAAGCCAGGCGAGAGCCTGAATTCACGCATGGATCACGTCGGGCCGCGTTATTTTTCCACGGTTGGAATTCCGATCCTGATGGGACGGGAGATTGAGGCGCAAGACAGCGGAAACGGGCTACGGGCCGCCGTCATTAATCAAACTTTTGCGAAGCGCTATTTCCCCAACACCAATCCCATTGGAAAACGCGTTCGCGACACCTATCCTGGGAATCCAGCTGACTTGGAAATTGTCGGCATGGTTGCCGACGTGAAGTACAACAACTTGCGCGAGAAACCGATCGAGCGTATTTACGCGCCGCTTTTCAATCCAATGTGGGAGCAAACTGGGGCGGCATTTGAAGTCCGGACATTCGCCGATCCCTCCACCGTGAGCGATTCTATTCGCCAGACGGTCCAAGCGGCCAACGCTTCGATTCCTCCCATCCGAGTTGCGACGATGTCTGGCTTGGTGGACGACTCGCTGCAAACGGACCGTTTCATCAAGCAGCTATCTGAAGCCTTCGGGATTCTCGCGATGGTTCTTGCCGCCATTGGACTTTACGGCGTTATGGCGTACACCGTGGCTCGGCGTACGCGCGAGATTGGGATTCGGTTGGCTCTCGGGGCAGAGCCGAACAGGATTCGCTGGCAAGTATTGCGTGAGACTCTAAGGCTCGTGCTGATCGGAATTCCTATCGGGGTACCGATTGCGCTGCTAGGAGCGTACCTGGTTCGCAGCATGCTTTTTGGAATGGGAGTCGCCGATCCGGTGACGCTGGGGCTTGCGACGATTGTTCTTTTCGCGGCCGCGGCCTTGGCGGGACTTCTGCCTGCGCGACGCGCTTCGCGGGTCGACCCAATGGTAGCGCTTCGTTATGAGTAGTTGGACTTATCGTGCTTAATTTCAACTAGTTACAGCCATCCACAATTCACCTGTGGTCCACCTGCGGTTCACCCGCAGTGCATTGTTGTTCCTTTCAGGTTGGTGCAAAGTGCGGCTTGTAAGTCAGCAATCGTCCACCGGAAGGGCGCCGCAGAACACCACGTGGCGTGGCTGAGGGCAAGAACGTGAACGCAATGGATTGCTTTTATTTGGCGGCACCGGAACTCGGCAAGAAACGCAATGCGCAAGGCTTGTCGACTGGGGATTTCCGCCAGCTTCTGTCGGACCTGAAACAGCGGCCTCCGTCCCAGCAGATGTTTTTGCGCAAGCTGTTGCATCGCGCCATGGCAAACGGCCGACAGACAAAGTTCCCCGTAACAAACCACGCTGTTCCTGACCCCGTTAGCCCTTCCTAAACGGCCCACCACCGGAGGTGGCGTGTTTTCCCTGGCGCAACCTTCGGAACCCTGAACCAGACGAAGCCCGGGGTAAATTCCCGGGCTTCGCTCTTTTTGGTGGATGCTTGGCGGCGTGAGTTTGTGCAACGAGAAGAAGTCGACCACGTAAACCATGTGGCGGCAGCAGGGCTGCCTCTGAACATTGGGTGGCCGTGCAACTGAGCGGCCCGCCGCCCTTCGTGCCTCAAACCCAAGAGCTGCTTACGAAGCTGTCGTGGCGGCGAGTTCTTTGATGCGGGAGGATTTCCAGAGTTCGATGTACGGCTTGAGTTCTTCCATCATGCGGGCGAACTGGCCGAGTTCGAGAGATTGCGCGCCGTCGCTGATGGCTTTTTCGGGAGCGGGATGCGCTTCGATGATCAAGCCGTCGGCGCCGATGGCGACGGCGGCGCGCGCCACCGCAGGCACGAGGCTGCGTTTTCCCGTAGCGTGGCTGGGATCGAGGATGACGGGAAGGTGCGTGAGTTCGTTGAGCACGGGAATCGCGGAAATGTCGCAGGTGTTGCGCGTGGCGGTCTCGAAGGTGCGGATGCCGCGCTCGCACAGGATGACTTCCGGATTGCCGTGCGCGGTGATGTATTCGGCGCTCATGAGCAATTCCTTGATGCTGCTGCTCAGCCCGCGCTTCAGCAGCACCGGCCGGCCGCATTTGCCGAGCGCCTTCAGGAGCATGAAGTTCTGCATGTTGCGAGCGCCGACCTGCATGACGTCCGCGTAGTTGGCGACGAGGTCGACGTCGCGGTCGCCCATGACTTCGGTGACGATCGCAAGGCCGGTGGCTTTTTTGGCTTTCTGCAACAGTTTCAGACCTTCTTCTTCCAATCCTTGAAAATCGTAGGGCGAGGTGCGGGGCTTGAATGCGCCACCGCGCAGAAGCTTGGCGCCGGCTTTGGCTACCGCTTCCGCGGAACGCATGATCTGCTCTTCGCTTTCCACGGAACACGGGCCGGCAATCACGATAAACTCATCGCCGCCGATTTCCATGCCGTTCACCTTGATGCGCGTTTTGCCTTTGCGAAATTCCTTGCTGACGAATTTGTAAGGCGCGGAAATGCGCATGACGTTTTCGACTTGCGGCATGGCTTCCACGGATTCAAGGCAGGACGTCACATCGCCGACACCGACGACCCCGATGACGACGCGCTCTTCGCCTTCAATCGAGTGCACTTTGTAACCGAAACCTTTCACGATCCCGCAAATCTCGTCGATTTCCTGGCGCGTAGCATGCAGCTTCATGGAGATGATCATGTCCTCTTCCTTCTTCCCTTCCCGGATGAGCGGGCACAAATAAAAAAGCCCACTCATTGCGAGTGGGCCGAATGTCGGTGAATTCGACTTGCTTAGACTACGGCCCCTCGCTTCCGGAAGGTGCGGTACATAAATCGCCACGAATACGAGTAAACACTGAATTTCATGGGACCCAGTGTAGCGGGTCCTGTGGAAAAGGCAACTGGGAATTCCTTATGGCGGGTATTAGCGGCGCATGGAGCCTAACGATAGGATCGAAGAGGGATTCATTGCGCAAAGAGCGCGCGATGGAGCAGAGGTCCTCGCTTCGCAGACTCCGCTCAGAATGACAGGTGTTGTGCCGAAGCACAGACAAACAGAACGACTTGACTTTGAGGCGGCCGCTAAAAGACTAGAAAAGCAGGATGGCGATGCGGAAACTGGCGAACTGCGAGGAGCCGTTGGCGGCGCACGCTCCGACGGCAGCGGAGTGATATTTTCCCGAGTTGACTTTCTGTGTGACCTCAGCGGGAAGATTGTTCAAGTCGGACATTTCATAACGGAGGACGATAGCGGGCTTCGAACCGGACCAGCCTTTATCGAGTTGGCAGGTTTTGCGGGCGTCCGGCGTTCCAGTCACTACAACCAGGCCCTGCGAGTCGAGTTGAGAGGCGACTTTGCGCTCCTGTTGATCCTGGGAAAACGCGGGCACGGCCGTGGAGAAGTCTTCGACGGCGAACAGCATGTTGCCGGACTGGACCACGGAGATACCGACGGAGTTTAGCGTGGGATCGAGAAGATTGGCGCGATGCGGAGGAGAGTTCATCCATTGATTGTGAATGCCGCCGAGGGTTGGGCCTTGGGCGACGTTTTCGGCGATCGTACTGAAACGCGCGCCCGCTTGGCGAGCGCGATCCTGCAAAGATGGTTCACCGGGAAACTGGTGAGAGAGTTGATTCATCTTGGCCATGCGTAGGGCATGCTGGTGCGCGGCGGTGGCGAGCGCGGGATCCCATTCGAAAGGAGCCAAACCTTGAGTGGCGCGATCCTTGTTGGCTGAGGCCAATAGTGATTCGTCTGCGACGCTGCCCTGCGGACGCGCGGTGACGATTGCGGGAGTGAGAAAGAGTGCGAGAAACGCGAGGAACGAAAAGGAACGGTGAGCGCTGGACACGGGAAGCTCCTGGTCTCATTGAACACTAAATGCGGGAAAAAGGTGTGAAAAATTGGTTGGGTATGATGCCTCACTCAAGTTCAGGAGACCGTGCGGACATGAGGCGCAGGAATCCGGCGTCCCTACGAAGAGGAGGGAGGCAAGACGTAATGACTGAGGTCCCTGGCTTCGCTCGGGTCGACCGATTTTTTATTGAGAGGCAAACTCCGCTCGGAATGACGAGTGTTTTTGCAGTGTGAAACACAAGAGCACAGGCAAAGTGCGTTTGACGTAGGGTGGCAATTAGCCGCGGACGTGGATGGCGCTAAAGCTGAGGACCACGTGGCCGCCGGCAGTGGGACGGCCGAAGCTCAGCATGGGACGGAAGCGGGAGAAGATCAGCATCTGATCGAGCTGATGATGAACCTCCGGTGAATCCAATCCGGCAATAATGTTGTACGTAGTCATCTGACCATTGGCGTCGACGATGACATCGACCAGGAGGTCGTTCTGGAGTTCCAAGTCGGGATGCTGCATTTTGGCCACAACCGCATCGGGATAGCCGGAGAGAGAGATCAACTCCGCGGGCTGCAGCAAACCTGTCGGAATGTCGTTGGGATCGGCTTGCACGGTGATGCCAGGAACGATCATGTGCAGAACAAAGACGAAGATGATGAAGGCGGAGAACAGACCGCCAGTGGCGGGGACGGTGAGTGGACGAAACACGTTGTCCAGCAGGATTTCGGAGCGGTCCTTGATACGCTGCCAGCGGCGGGCCCATCCCTCTGTTTCCTGGGCCTGGGCAGCGGCTACCTTGATGCGCACTGCCAGGTCGACAGGCGGAACGGCGCGCGGCATGCGGGACAGAAGCAAAGAAAGTCTGCGATAGCGCTGCAACTCTTCGCGGCAACTTTCGCAACGATCCAAATGGCGACCGATATCGCGGCGTTCCTCAAGTCCGGGAGCGTTTTCCACCGCATCATCAAGATACCCAGCGAGCCGAGTTTGTACCGTCTTACAACTCATGTTCGGTCCTCTCGCGTCTGGCGAAGACGTAGTGTCTCCTCGGTTCCGGACCAATTCGTCCGCACATAGGCAGCTTGCAAACCGATCTGCGCAGCGAAGCCCGGCCGAGCGGGGTGCTCGCGTGGCGCCGCACTGGGTAGCTTGTGCGCCGCTGCATGCCGTTCACCGAGCAATGGTTCGAGAATTTCTTTGAGAGCGCGGCGGCCGCGAAGGATGCGGGACTTCACCGTGCCTACGCTCACTTCCAACACTTCGGCGACTTCCTCGTAGCTCAAACCCTCGAGGTCTCGCAGGATCACCGCGCTGCGAAAGACCTCCGGAACCTGCTGCAGAGCGACCTGCACCGCTATTTGAATCTCCTGGGCTGCGAGCCGATCGAAGGGAGTAGCGCTGAGGTCCGCGACGTCGATCTGGGCAAAACCTTCTTCGGGCTGGGCGTCAATCGAGACATTCTTCTGCAGGTGGCGCTTGAACCAGCGGCGATGATTGAGCGCTTCGCGGATCGCGATACGGTAGAGCCAAGTCTTCAGGGAGCTGCCTTGTCGAAACTGGCGGATGCCCTTGAAGGCTTTCAAGAAAACTTCTTGAGCGGCGTCGGCAGCGTCAGCGGTATCGCCGAGCATGCCAAGAATCAAGTTGTAGACGGGACCGTGGTAGTGGGTGACCAGCCAGTCGAAAGCCGTTTCTGAACCGGCTTGCAGCTCGGTGACGAGTTCCGCTTCATCTCTGCCCCACGAGAGGGCGCTGGCCCAATCGGACACGGTCTGCCTTTCTTCGCTTAGCCCAAAACCGGCGTTGGCGAACTGGCCCGAGACGGTCGGATCGAGTGCCTCCAACCTTTGTCCGCTCTAAAGATTAGACACCGGAAGAGGCGAACCGGTTCCTGCCGGTGATCGGCCCGTACAGTGGACCCGTTGGTGATTGTGGCACCAAGAGTTTGCGAGCGCAATGGGAGGAAGGTAATGGGCAAGGCCTGCAATATTCTTCCCACGCGTAGCGCCGCGTTTGACGGACAAGAGCCCTAATGTACTGCAACGCCCGGACTTGCTTCGCAGAAAGGGGATCCTCCTGAAGGCCACCAGCCGGTGGGCGGCAGGCCCGGCGATAATCGGCGCCTCGGGAGGAACCGTTGGCGAGAGGGGCGATTTCAGAAAGGAGATTGTCCTGGCCAGAAGCGCGGGGGCGGAAAGTGCCATGATGGAAGCAGAGACCGTCGAAGGAGGGGTGTGTGCGTGGCGGCGATCGGCGAAGGTGAAGCGGCAAGTATCAGGAAGATTTTCGCGTTTGCCAAACAGGCCTACTGTTAATCATAAAATTACTATAATTATGCTTTAAAACTAAGAGGAAGTGGTTCCAAGCTGAGGAAAACTCCAGACCCCGAACGCGGAGCCGTCGTCGCGTAGGGGGCACGCGCATGTTCCATTGGACGACTTGCGAGAGGCGTGAAGAGCGCCGGCCCTGCCTACGACAGGACAAGCTAGAAGCCTGCCTTAGCAAAAATGGGGCACCACGAGAGCCGTCGATTCGAACGCTACCGTACCGTGGGTTTGTAGTCGCGACACTTACAGTCGGGAAAGAAGCAAGGATGGCGAAGAGCGCCTTTCTTGTCGCGCTCAACACGATGAATGGATTTTCCGTGACTGCAACGGCAAGGTTGCTTTTTCTTTGGATTGGTCATGGTTTATTGGGAGCATTCTACACTCGCGCCGTGGAAATCAACGAGAAAATTGCGATGGCTATTCCGATTTCCGGCTGGTTTATACTTGGCGGTGACGTCATAAACTCTTTCTTACCGTAGATGAAGAGTAGGCGCGACCGAAGGCCAAGGTATATGCTTGTGGCCTGAGGGTCTTTCGAAAACCACATTGGAGTGAGGACAAAATGAAAATAAAACTGCTCGTTCCTGCAGTGTTGCTGCTTGCGGCATCGGCGAGTGCACAAACAGCTCCCGCCTCCGGGCCGACGAAGGACCCGGTCAGCAGCGCGTTACGAGACATTCTGCCCGGGCGGCAGAAAAACACGGTGGCGGCGGTGGAAGCAATGCCGGCGGACAAGTTCGATTACAAGCCGAGTGCGGACCAGATGAGCTTCGGGCATTTGGTGGCACACATGGTGCAGGCGAACAACCTGCTTTGCAGCAAGGCGGCGGGTATTCCGGCGCCCAAGGTTGACGAAGTGAAAGACACGGATTCGAAAGACAAGCTGGTGGCGGCGCTGAAGGCGTCTTTCGATTTCTGCGCCGAGACACTGGCGAAAATGGATGATTCGAAGCTGGGGGAGATGACGGAAGGATTCGGTGGAAAGCAAGTGACGCGTGCGTGGTTCAGCCTGGTGCTGGCCAGCAATTGGGCTGACCATTATGCGGAGGCGGCGATGTATCTGCGACAGAATGGTGTGTTGCCGCCGACGGCGAAGAAGTAGTGTAGATGGCGAGCAATGGACTGTTTCACCGCAGGGGTTAAAACCCCACACCTCCTGGCCCTTTCGGCACCGCCCTTCGAAGCTCAGGGTGAACTGAAGCCGTGCCCTCCCGAGGTCGCGCTAGTTAGACGGTGTGGCCCGTGCTTTGGCCGGAGGCGCGGGCGCGGTTCAGGAGCAGTTCGCGTTCGCGGGCGTTGCGCGTGAGGGAGGCGGCGCGTTCGAAATCGGCTTGGGCTTCGGCAAAGCGGCCGAGCTTGAAGAGAAGATCGGCGCGGACGCTTGGGAGGAGATGGTAGGACTGGAGAGAGGGATCCGACGAAAGCGTCTCGATGAGTTCGAGACCTGCTGCAGGACCGAAAGCCATGCCGACGGCAACGGCACGATTGAGTTCAATCACTGGAGAGGGCGTCCGTTTGCCCAATTGCTCATAGAGCGAAGCGATTCGTCGCCAGTCGGTAGTCTCTGCATCGAGGGCGCGCGCATGGCAGGCAGCGATGGCGGCCTGGAGCGCGTAAGGACCGGGGGTGGCCACTAACGCGCTGGCGCGATCGAGCGCAGCGAGACCGCGACGAATCAAGAGAGGATCCCAGAGAGCGCGATTCTGCTTGAGGAGAAGAATCGGTTCTCCGGAGGGTCCGGCACGGGCGGCGATGCGGGAGGCCTGTATTTCCATGAGGGCGACAAGACCGTGGACCTCGGACTCTTCGGGAGCGAGTTCCGCAAGAATGCGTCCTAAGCGAAGAGCCTCTTCGCAAAGCGCGGGGCGCATCCAGTCGTCGCTGGCGGTGGCGGAATAGCCTTCGTTGAAGACGAGGTAGATCACTTCCAGGACGGAAGCGAGACGAGGGGCGAGCTCAGACTTGCGTGGGAGTTCGAAAGGGATGTGCGCTTCGGCGAGGGTGCGTTTGGCGCGAACGATACGTTGGGCGACCGCCGGTTCTTGAATCAGGAAGGCGCGGGCGATTTCGGCGGTGGTGAGTCCGCCAAGCAAACGAAGCGTGAGAGCCACGCGGGCTTCGCTGGAAAGAACAGGATGGCAAGAGATGAAGATCAGGCGGAGAAGGTCATCGCCGACGTGATCGTCCATCGCAGATTCGAGGTCGGGCATGGCCAACTCCTGCGTCGCGAGCTCGCGCTGCAGTTCCTCGTGTTTGCGCTCGAGGAGTTTTTTGCGGCGCCAGAGGTCGATGGCGCGATGCTTGGCAGCGGCGGTCAGCCAGGCGGCTGGATTATCCGGAACGCCCGAGTTGGGCCACTGCTCGAGGGCAGAGACCAGCGCGTCCTGGGCGAGTTCCTCGGCGAGCCCTACGTCGCGCACGATGCGGGTGAGGGCGGCGATGATTTTCGCGGATTCCATGCGCCAGATGGACTCGATAGCTTGATGCGTGAGGGTAGACATGACGTCTACCCATGACAACATCTTTATGCAGAGAGGCGCAAGCGGGACTGGGGAGACTGCCGTTAACGGCAGTCGGCGTGATTAGGACTTGGCCGCGCCCTGAACGCACTGAGGGGCTTCGTAAATTTGACGAAGCTCGCACTCGCCGTCGCCGGCGACCTTGAGAAAATCCTTGGCTAATTGAATGACCTCTTCCTTGGACTTAGCCTGAAGGATCGCGAATCCACCGACGACTTCCTTGGCTTCGGCGAAAGGTCCGTCAGTGACCGACATTTTGCCGTTGTTCATGCGGACGCGGGCGCCCAAGGCGCTCGGGAGGCAGCCCTCGGTGGCGAGCAGCCAGCCGGCTTTCATGCCCTCCTCAATAAGCTTGCCCATGGTGGCCATTTCCTCCTGAGAGGGAGGAGTGTTTCTCTCGACAGTCTTGAAAATGCTGAGGTATTTCATCTGGTCTCTCCTTTTTTCGTAGGTGTTAGGTATTGACAACATACTGCCGAATTCTCCGGAGCCGTATTCATTCCCGCTCTATTGGTACGACGAACCAGCAACGAAGAAATCGACAGGTTCAGAGCTTTTTTCTAAAGAACGTGGAGTTTACTGCGACTGGGCGAAGTCTTCGACCTCGAAGAGTTTGCGAATTTCGATGACGGAGTCCCCGTCATGGAGATTGGGGCAGCGTTTGACCCACTCGACAGCTTCTTCCATGGAGCGAACCTGCCAAATTCAGAAACCGCTGACAAGTTCCCTGGTCTCGGTGAAAGGGCCGTCGAGATCGGTGCGCCTGGAGCTGGAGAAGTGGATGCGCTGGCCTTTGGAACTTGGCTGAAGGGCTCCGGCATCGAGAAATATGCCGGCTTTCATCACCTCCTGGTTGAATTTGCCCATGTCGGCGAGAAACTGAGGACTTGGCATCTTGCCCGCCTCGGATTCCGTACTTGCTTGACGATTACCATGACACGCATTGGATGGTCCTTTCGAAGATGAGTTGGGATTTGGACTCCCGAGGGCTACGACCGGTGAATCTGCCCTCCCTTTGACGTCGAAGGCGGGGCAGGGAGATCGACAAGTGCGGGAGTACTTTTGGTCGGCGATTTGGGCTAGAGGAGCATAGCGTAGGGCGGATGAGGTCGCCAGCGAGCCTGGCGTCGCTGAAGCAGACCAGCGGGCAGAGAAGCGCGATTCTCGTGCGCTATGATTGAATGGCTAGAAGACGATTCCTGCTCCGCGACAATGAAGAAAAAAAACTCACCGAAACGGCAATCCCTTTCGAGGGTTCTGATTTGCTTCTTTTTGTCGGGCGCAGCGGGATTGATCTATCAAGTTGCCTGGAGCAAAGCCTTGGGGCTGATCTTCGGGCATACGGCTTATGCCATCGCTACGGTGCTGGCTGTGTTTATGGGTGGGCTTGCGGCGGGTAGCGCGGTTTTCGGCCGGTGGGCGAAAAGCCGGGCTGAACCCATCGTCCTGTATTCGAAGGTTGAGTTTCTTGCGGCTGTCACGGGAGCACTTTCGTTAGCGGGGCTTGCTGGTGTGCGCACGCTGTACGTCGCTGCGTATTCGCATATCAACAATGTACCGGCTCTGCTGCTCGCCCTTCGGTTCTTTGGTGTCGCGGTTGTTCTCTTCATTCCAACTTTTTTGATGGGCGGCACGCTTCCTATTCTCGTTTATGGAGTGACCAAGAATCGCGTGGAGCTGGCGGATCGCGTGAGCCGGCTGTATTGGGTAAATACGTTCGGGGCGCTTGCAGGGACTTTGGTTGCTGGTTTTGTTTTGCTTCCTGCGATTGGTTTGCGATCGACCGTTGGCGTGGCGGTTGCTCTGAATGTGATTGCGGGCTTGATTGCATCACGGATCAAGAAGGTGCCAGAGAACGCGCCGCGGCGGGTGCGGGACCTACCCGAGCCGAAAGCGTCGGTCAGCAAGTTACCGCAGCAGGCCGCGCGGCGGTTTCTGCTGGTTGTGTTTGCCGTGGTTGGAGCTACGGCTTTTGCTTACGAGATTGCGTGGACGCGGCTGCTGGCGGTCGAAATCGGCAGTTCTACCTATGCGTTCACGCTGATTCTTGGGGCGTTCCTTGCGGGAACGGTGATCGGGACCGTGATCTTCCAACGATTTTTTGGAACGGCGGGGCAAGTGACGCTCACGACGTTTTCCCGGACGCAAACGTGGATCGGGATTGCGGCGGGTTTGGCGTTGGCACTATTTCACTGGATTCCGTCCGTTATTCCTCCATTGCTCCGATCGACGCAAGAGACATTTAGCGGGTTGGTGCTGGCGCAGGCGGTGACTTGCGGCCTGACGGTGCTGCCGACGGCCATCATTTTCGGGTTTACTTTTCCGGCGGTGCTGGTTCTGTTGGGGGGCACGATGGACGCCGGCGCCAGCGGAGCGGCGGCGATTGGCGAGGCTTATGCGGCGAACACCCTCGGGGCGATTGGCGGGTCCTTGCTCACCGGATTTGTGCTGGTGCCTTGGCTGGGAAGCTTTCGAGTGATTGCGATCACGGCGGCGGTGAATATTTTGCTGGCGGTTGTGCTGGAGTGGTATTCGCTTCCCCTGCGGATTCGATCGTTCGCAGTGAATTTTGCGTGCCTGTTGATGGCTCTGGCCATTGGGTTCTCGTCTTACTTCCGCAATGCGTCGATATTGTCGTTATCCGTGGCGCTGTATGGAAATACGTTCCAAGGGCATCTGACGCTTGAAGAGATTGCTGCAACGAACGATCTGGTGTTTAGCGCCGAGGGAGTGAACGATTCGATTGCGGTGATCCAGTCCGACAATTATGTGGCCCTGCGGGTGAATGGGAAAGTGGACGCATCGACAGGCGACGCTCGCACGCAGCTTCTGTTGGGACACCTTGGAGCGGCGTTTCACCCAGCTCCGCGACGAGTGCTCATTGTTGGATTCGGAAGTGGGATGACGGTGTCGGCGGTCGCTCGTTACCCTGACGTTGAGAGGATTGATTGCATCGAGATCGAGCCGGCGGTAATGCGCGCGGCGCCGTATTTAGAGAGTCTGAACCGCAGCGTGCTGAGCGATCCTCGAGTTCATGTGATTTTTGACGATGCGCGAAATTTTCTGCTCACTTCCGTGGACAAATACGATTTGATTATTTCCGAACCGTCGAACCCGTGGATTGCAGGGATCGCTACGCTTTTTACGGATGAGTTCTATGCGGCAGTGCGGGAGCGGCTGGCTCCAGGCGGGATTTTTGTGCAGTGGGTGCAGGCTTATGCGCTTGCGCCGGATGATTTGCGCATGATTGTTGCGACGCTGGTGGCGCATTTCCCAGAAGTGACACTGTGGAGGGGCGAGGGGCCGGACCTTCTGCTGCTGGGGCGAACGGATGCGAAGCCATTGCGGTTCGAAAGGCTGCGCGGGTTATGGCGTGATGCGGCGCTGTGCAAGGATTTTGAGTTGATGGATATTCACCAGCCGGAAGGGCTCGTTGGTTACTTTTTGCTGGACGATGCGGCGGTGCGAAAATTGGCGGAAGGAGGGGTCCTCAACACGGACGATCGCACGTTGCTGGAGTATCACGCTCCGCGAACGGTGCTGATGCGCGACTTATTTGTGGCAAATCAGGAGATGATCGCGCCGCTGCGAACCGATGCGCTGCCCGCGAATCTGGAGAAATCGGAAGTACAGCGAGCGCTGGAGGCTGGCGCGCAAACAGCACTCGATCTGAATGACACCTCGAATGCGCAAAGGTTCGTCAGTGCGTTGAAATCCAAGCCTGGATCGGTCGCGAGCGATATCGCCCGAGGACGACTTGATCTGGCAGAGGGTGCGCTCTCCGATGCGCAAAGCGATTTAGAGGCGGCTCTGAAACGGGATGCCGACTCTACGGACGCAATGCACTGGCTGGCGAATGCCGAGAATCGCAGCGGTGAGAAGATTAAAGCGCGTTTGCTGGTCGACAAAATTCTGAAAAAGCACCCTGAGAATCTGGCGGCACTTGACGATGAAATGGAATTCGCGGTGGAACGCGAGGATTACCGAATTGCGCTGATCGCGCAGATGGCTCGAATGAAACTACTTGCCGATCCACCCGCGTCCGAATACTGCCGCTTAGGAGCAATTTGGATAAAACTCGCAAATCTCGTTGAGGCCGAACCTGTGCTACTCAGGGGCGTCGCGAAGGATCCTTACAGTTATGCGTGCAATCTTGAGCTGGGAGAGATGTACCGCGAAACGGGACGTTTCTCGCAAGCGCGAAATCATTTAGAGAAAGTCTTGCGCCTGTATCCGGACTCGGACGCGATCATTTATAAGTCCCTCGCGGGAGTTGATTTCTCCCTTGGCGACAAGGAATCCGCGCAGGCGACGTTGCGCAAGGGGCATCGGATATTTCCTGGCGACACGGATTTGCAGAAGGCCAGCCGCGAATAGAGATTTTCTTTCGACGCAACGTAGCCGAACAAATGAGCACAAACACCGCTTTTATTTGGAGGATTGGATGGCAGGCTTTGCGCGGAGCCGCGGGCACGATCGAGGAGCAGTTCGCGGTCGCGCGCGTTGCGGGCGAGGGACGCGGCGTGTTCGAAATCGGACTGGCCTTCGCGGCCGAGCTTGGGTGACGAGGGAAATGGGCTGCGGGAGATTCGCAGGTAGCGGGGCCTTGCGGCCTTTCAAGAAGAGGGCTTGAGCTGGTCCGGTGGCGGCGCTTCGGCGATAGCGCCTTCCTGAATGGCTTCCGGCATAAGCGGCGTCGGTAGCGGCGTCTGAGTGTTCAAAGAAAGGGGCAGTGGCCCAACGCGTGTTGCGGTAGGCAATAATTCCTCGATGCAGTGGATCAGGACGTCCGCGTTTTCGGACTTGGAAATAACTCTTCGAGCCCCCGCTTTTTTCCCTTCCAGTTCCATTTGGTCCGTTTTGTACAGCGTGTAGAGGACGACGGGGACCAGCGGCATGGATTTCAGGATTTCGACGCAAGCGTGAAGACCATTCAGAATGGGCATAGCGACGTCGAGAAGGATCAAGTCGGGCTTCAATTGAACGGGCATGTCGATGGCTTCCCGACCGTCCTTGGCTTCGCCGCAGACAGCCCAATCCGCATGTTCGGAAAGAATGGTCTTGAGGGACCGGCGGACCATTTCGTTGTCGTCAGCAATGAAGATCCTGGCCATCTGAAAAACGACTCCATGCCAAATGTAGGGCATCCTACACAAGCCCGGACGCCTCAGAGTATGCATATAAAGAGCTCGTGGAAATACAGTGACTCACTGATTTTCCGCGCGGTCAGAACATTCTAGGTATGTACAGACACAGCAAGGTGTGTCGAAGCGCTCGCTGTAGCTGCGTTGACACGTCTTTCCGGAAGGACTGGAAGCACAGGACGTGACAAACAAAGGGTTGTACTCGCGCGAACGCACGAACTCCCAGGGCAGAGCTATCCGAAATCGAATCCTGCTCGGGATTCCGGACGATGAGTATCGGAGCATGCGGGAGCAGCTAGAATTTCTGGACCTGCCGCATCACTATTCTCTGCACGAGCCGGTGCGCAAGATCCGGTTCGCGTATTTTCTGAATTGCGGGCTGGCTTCGCTCGTGGTCGCCATGCGAGGCGGCAAGAATGTGGAAGCGGGAGTCGTCGGGTGCGAGGGATTTGTTGGCGCGCCACTTCTGGGAGGGCTGGAGCGGAGCCCCCTTCGAGAGCAAATGCAAATTGGCGGCGCCGGGTTTCGAATCACTTGCGGGGCGCTTGAGACCGCGTTGGCGGAATGTCCGACGCTGAGGATGAACCTTACCCGCTACGCCATTCTGTTGGGTCTGCAGATTGCACAGACAGCGGCTTGCAATCGATTGCACCCGGTCCAACAACGTCTTGCGCGCTGGTTGCTCCTGGCGCAGGATCGCTTGAGCACTGAGACTGTACCTATCACCCATGACTTCCTTGCGGTGATGTTGGGCACAGACCGTCCGAGCGTGAGCTTGGCCGCCGCAAACCTACAGCGCAAGAAGACCATCGCGTATCAGCGCGGGGTTTTGAAGGTTCTACATCGCAAAAGGCTGGAATCGGCGACGTGCGAATGTTATGAGGTGATACGCCGGTTCGACGGAGAACTGGGCCTGCGATAGTTCCCTAGTGTTCGATGGCCTACAGACAACCCTGATTCCCGACGACTAGAGTCCCATTTGCAGAAAAGCACATGGGAAACCCAGCCGATGAACCGGAGCAAGATAGTTCTGTTTCTCGAAGCGCCGAAGAGAAATGCGTTGTTCGGAACCATTTGCTTTTGTCGATTCCCGCGAGCGAGCTTCGCCTCCTCCGTCCCCACCTGCAAGCGTGCCACTTTCGCCAGCACGAGATTTTGCACGAACCTTCGCAGAGGCTGCAGTTTGCTTACTTTCCGAATAGCGGCTTGATTTCACTGGTCGTGGCTATGGCGGATGGCAGCACGGTCGAAGCGGGAATGGTGGGCCGAGAAGGGATGGCCGGGTTGTCATGCGCTGCCGGTCTGACGCGATGTTCGCTGCGACTGGTGGTGCAAATTCCGGGAGAGGGTCTCAAGATCAGGATCGGGCATTTGCAAGCGGCTCTCAAGCCGGCTTCACAATTTCAAATGAGCGTTGGTCGATACGCCGTCATCAAGGGAATGCAGATGGCGCAGACAGCGGCGTGCAACCGGCTACACGACGCCCGGCAGCGGCTGGCGCGCTGGCTGTTGACGGCGAGAGACCGAGTCGACATGGAATCGCTGCCGGTCACCCACGACTTTCTGGCGACCATTCTCGGAACCGATCGGCCGAGTGTGAGTCTTGCCGCCAAGCTCCTGCAGAGGAAAGGGATCATTGAGTACAAACGGGGAAGGATCTCGATCCTGAGTCTGAGAAAATTGGAAAATTCGTCCTGCGAGTGCTACCGAGTAATTCAAACCTTGGCCAAACGGCTTACGGATCGCGAGAAGGACTGTGATTAAGGCAACTGGCGCGGTGGCCGCACTTCGTAGTCGGCGAGGCGCAAGTTGTCGATCGTGAAGTTTCGCTCGATGTAAGCGAGCGGTTCGATGGTATCGACGAGAGCCTGGGAAAAAGACGAGGGTGAGCTTGAGAACGTGAAGTCCTGGCTTACCGGGTTGATCCCTGCTTCTGCGGGGAATGGAGAATAGGAGATCGATCGAGGCTGAGTCGAAGTCGACACGTCCGGGGCGCCGTTTGCGGATTGCATGAAACGATAGGACACCAGCACGGGCGGAAATCGAAACGCGGAAGTGCAAATTAGAAAATCGCTGCGCTCGGGGCTTCCTCCGCTGGCTGAACAGATGCCCACGCGCGGGACAGTGACAAGGCGATCTCCGAAGGGAATGCGAGCGGATTGGCGGCCGCCGAACAGCGTCAGGTAGAGCGATCCGTGAATGGTTAGCGGCTCGTTCTTGACCGTTCCGTAAAACGCATCATCCAAAGTGAACTGCAGCGAAAACTTTTGATCCATATCGCTTACATACCTCAGTGGAACCTGATCTGCGCGCCACGTCGTCCCGTCCGGGGCGCGGAGCTGAACCGAGAATCCTTCCGGTTTCGCGGCCATACCGGAAGGAAGCGCTGCAATGTTCAGCGGCAGCTCGATGCGAACGCGGCCGTCCTTTTCTACTACCGCTCGAGTCAACCATTTGCTGCCGGAATCGAAAGCCACGCGAGGCACGGAGGCGACCACGGTGCGCTTCGAGAGCCAGGATTGAATCTTGAATGCCGCCGAGCCAGGGATGAGCGCCAAACCCAGAACCGCGAGGACGGCTGCCACGGCTGCCAAAAAGCGAGCGGGGGCGGTTCTTCGTGCCGAATATTGCCAGACGAGAATTGCAGGAGCGGCGAGGGCAATGATCAGAAATACGTAGTAAGTTTTGACCCAATCCGAGCCGCCCCAAAAGCCGCCGATCACTGCGTTTGGCGAGGCGATGGCGATACCAAGCGCGACGACGGATGGCGCGAGGATTGCAAATACAAGCTGGACGAATCCGGAAGTCACGGCAGATAACGCGGCGATCGGGAGGATGTAGACGATAGCGAGCAGAATCTGGCTCCAAAGCAGGCCGGGAAACTCGGTTCCGAACGGACGCAATTCGTAGGCATGAAGAATGACGATGTCTGCCAAGAGCATCGGAAGATTGATGAAGACCAGGAGCAAGAGCGCCTTTGCCGCGAGCAAGCTTTTCCATGAATACGGCCGCGTGATCCAGAACTGGCTGTCTCCGGGCAAAGCTTCGTCGTGAATTGCACGGGCGATCAGCGCCCACCAGGCTAGCGGCAACAGGATCATGACCAAGGTCCAAGCGCCGATTCGGTTCGTCCCCGGATCCGATAGCCAGTGGGCACGACGCGCAGCCGTAAAGGTGAATGCGGCGACTACCAAAATCACCACCGCGATTTCGAACCAAAGGTGGCGAACGTCTTTTTTGAAAATGTGCAGGGCTTGTCGCATTTTTGCTATTTTGCCTTTCGCCCTGCTTTGGCCAGAGTTACGAAAATCGACCGAAGAGGCATGGGGCTGACAGAGATTCGCTCGGTGTTGCCAAATAAACGGTGAACCTCAGCGATGGTTCGTTCCTGATCGAATTGCGAGTCAACGAAGCGGACTACCGTCGCAGACTGTTCCGCGTTCAACCACGTGCCCGGCCACGAGGCCCGCGGCTGCGAGGAAATCGCGGGAGTAATCTCGATTTCCCGAAAACGGTCCGCCAGTGAGGTCATCTCTTCGGAGAATTGCAAGCGGCCACCATCGAGATAGCCGACGTGACTGGCGAAACTCTCGACATCGGAAAGGTCGTGTGACGAGATCAGGATTGTCGAACCTTCCGCGCATTCCAGGACGCCCTCGATTAACTCATCGCGGACGAGGGCATCGAGGCCGGTGAAAGGCTCGTCGAGAACGATCAGCTTCGGCCTGTAGGTTAGCGAAGAGGCCAGAGCCACCTTCATGCGCATGCCGTGCGACAGATTTTTGATCTTGCGATCGGGAGGAAGTTCGAACTGCCGCAGCAGGTCCTCAGCGCGTGCGTCGTCCCATGTTGGATAAAAGGGCTTCAGATAGTTCATCAGGTATTTGACGGTCATCCAGTCCGGAATTTGCTGGTTTTCCGACACGTAGCCGATTTCCGCAAAGTCGGCCGGAGACAGTTTTCGGGAGTCGTGACCGAAGACTTCCGCGATTCCTCCGGTTGCGCGGCGGGCGTTCATCAGGATCTTGATCGTGGTTGTTTTGCCAGCTCCATTGGGACCTACTATGGCATAGACACTGTGCTCGGGGACGGCCATGTTGAGGTGGTCGAGGACCATGGTGGTGCGGAATTTCATTGAAAGATCGACGGTGCGCAAAATTTCGTTCATCTCCGGCTTCCTTCCAGAACTTTCCAATGCTTTGCGATGGCTGAGGCCACGTCGTCGAAGGTCAGGCCTAACCTTTTGGCTTCGACGATCAGTTGCTCCAGTTCTTTGTGAAGGAGATTGCTGCGGTCGGCAGAGGTAGAAGAAACGCGCTTGGCCACGACCGTGCCGATGCCTGGGTAAACCTCAAGGACCCCATCCGCAACCAACTGCGTGACGACCTTATGAGCTGTATTTGGATTGATCTTTAGAGATTTGCTGAGCTCGCGCACGGAGGGAAAGGGGTCGCCGGGGCGCAACTGGCCGGAGACGACGGCTTTTTTGGCTGCGTAGACGACTTGCTCGTACAGAGAGGCGCCAGGCTCGAAAGAAACGCGGAAAGGAATCACCTGTGTATTATGGCAGGTAGTACAGTACGTTGGTAGAAGAGGTTGACTGTCCCGTTGGACGATCCGCTGATTTACAAGGCGCGGGCGGCGGCCGCGGCGGAGGCCCAGGCCCATTGAAAGTTGAAACCGCCGAGGTGGCCGGTGACGTCGACGACCTCGCCGATGAAGAAGAGGCCGGGGACGAGGCGGGATTCCATGGATTTGCTGGAGAGTTCGCGGGTGTCGAGGCCGCCGGCGGTGACTTCGGCTTTTTCGTAGCCTTCGGTTGAAGAGGGAGTGACGGTCCAGTCGTGCAGGCGCTTTTCGAATGCGGCGAGAGCAGGATTGGTGTAGGTGGTGGGCGCGTGGAATTCGAGCCAGCGCGCGGCGAAGCGGTTGGGGAGGAATTGTTGGAGGGCTTTTTGCGTGCTGCCTAGATCGCGGGGGGTGGAAGCGCGAAGTGGCGCGGTGGCGTCGCGTTCTGGCGCTAGGTCGAGGTGGATGGGTTGAACTTCTTTCCAGTAGGACGAGATTTGGAGAATCGCGGGGCCACTGAGGCCGCGATGGGTAAAGAGCATTTTTTCGCGGAAAGAATTCTCATTGACGGTGGCAATGACTTCGGTGGAGACGCCGGCGAGTTCGGCGTAGCGGTGGTGGTCGGTGCGATTGAAGACCAGAGGAACGAGGGCGGGGCGCGTGGGGATGATTTTGTGGCCGAACTGGCGGGCCAAGTCGTAGCCGAAGGAAGTGGCGCCCATTTTGGGGATAGATAGGCCGCCTGTGGCGACGACGAGGATCGGAGCGCGAAATTCGGCCGAATCGGAGCGGAGTACGAATTCGGTGGGGCGGTAGACTTCGGTGATGCGGGTGCTGAGGAAAATTTGGACGCGCGCCGCGCGGCATTCGGACTCGAGGAGGTTGGTGATGTCCGAGGCTGAGTGATCGCAGAAGAGTTGGCCCAGAGTTTTTTCGTGGTAGGGGATACGATGCTTTTCGACGAGAGCGATGAAGTCTCTTGGAGTGAAGCGGGCGAGGGCGGATTTGGCAAAGTGGGGATTGGCGGAGAGGAAATTTTCGGGAGTGGTATGAAGGTTGGTGAAATTGCAGCGGCCGCCGCCGGAAATGAGGATTTTCTTGCCGATGCGGTCGGCGTGCTCGAGAAGGGCGACACGGTACCCGCGTTTTCCGGCTTCAATGGCGCAGAGCAGACCAGCGGCGCCGGCGCCGAGGATGAGGACATTGAAGGAGCGGGACATTGGAGAGAAAGTTTAGGGGAGAAGCGCGGAGAAGACAAAAAGCGAAGAGCGGGGACTTTTGACACAGAGGTCGGAGAGGAAAGAACAGAGAGGACACGGCGGGGCAGAAGTGTGAGGATGAGTCGAGGTAAGATGCAGCGGTGCGAATGGGAGTCGACGGTGACGGAGCGTGAGCAGCTCGAGAAGATGATGGCTCGATTTGAGCCGGCGATTGCAGGGTTGGCGAAGAAGGCGTTGGCGAAGATGCGGAAGTTGACGCCCGGCGCGGTGGAGATGGTGTATGACAATTTCAATGCGCTGGTGATTGGGTTCGCGCCAGGGGAGCGGCCGAGCGAGGCCGTGTTTTCCATCGTGCTGTATCCGAATTGCGTGAACCTGTTTTTCTTCCAGGGAAAGGGATTGCCAGACCCGGGGAAACGGTTGCGGGGCAGCGGGAATCAGGTGCGGTCGATCCGGTTGGAATCGGCCGTGGCGCTCGATGAGCCGGCGATTCGCGAATTGATAAATGTGGCGTTGTACCGGGCGAAGGTGCCGTTCGATCCGAAGCAGAAGAGGCAGCTGGTGATTCGGGCGATCTCCAAGAAGCGGAGGCCGAGGCGGCCGGGGCAATCCAAGACGAGGGAGAAAGGCGTACTATGAGTACGCAAAACGTGAGCGGATCTGAGGTGCCGTGACGCCGCAAGGCACAACCGGAGAGACGACGACGGATTGGTCGTTGCTGGCGCGCATCGGGCAGAAGGATGAGGATGCTCTGTCCGCGTTATACGACCGATATAGCGGATTGGTGTTTTCGGAGGCGAAGCGCATCTTGCGCGATACGGGCGCGGCGGAAGAAATACTGCAGGATTTGTTCTATCAAGTGTGGCGCACTGCGGAGCGATTTGATCCCGCGAGGGGGTCGCTGGCAGGATGGCTGCTGGTAGCGGCCCGCAACCGAGCGATTTCAAAATTGCGGCGGAAGACCGGAAAGACCGAAGAGATCGACGAAAAGGGAGTGTCGCTGAAAGTAGACGTGGAGTCTCGCGCGGCGCAGAGCCTGCTTCTCGATAAAGTGCGAACGGTGATGGGGAACCTGCCGGAGAACCAGCGGGAAGCGCTGGAGTGTGCTTATTTTGAGGGAATGTCGCATACGGAGATTGCGGAGAAGACGGGACAGCCGCTGGGGACGGTGAAAACGAGGATCCGGAGCGCGATGGAAGCTTTGAAGAAGGTGCTGAGTTGAGTAGTGAAGAGCACATTCGTTTAGAAGAGCTGGAGCTGTTGGCTCTGGGCGCTTTGCCGGAGGACGAAGTGGCGGCGCTGCAGGCGCACGTTTCCGGCTGCGACGAATGCGCGGTGAAATTGGCGCAGGCGCGCGGCGATGCGGCGATGCTGGCGTTCGCAGTGCAGCAAGAGAGCCCGGCAGGGACGATTAGAGCGGAGTTGATGGCGCGAGTCCGGGCGAATCGCGAGGCGGAAGCACATTCGGCGTGGCCGGTGAAACCTGTGGAGGAAAATCGCGGGGTTGTTGCCGGGCAGAAGGCCGATTCGGGGAGCGGTTGGTGGAACTGGGTGCTAGTGCCAGCGGCGCTGGCCCTGGCGCTGGTAAGTTTTGCTTTGTCCTGGCAGAACCGGAGAATCGCGTCGGAATTGCAAAGAGAGCGCAAGGCCGCGGAAGCGATGATTCGCGATCGGGAGCAGATCGAGAAGCTGGTGGGTGTGCTGGCGGCGCCGGATACAGTGACGGTGAAATTGGCTGGGACGAGCGACGCGGCGAATGCGAGCGGCGTGGTGAAATTTAATGCGAAGGCGGGGATTGTGCTGTACTCGGCAGATTTGCCGACGTTGCCGAAGGATAAGAGTTATCAGATGTGGCTGGTGCCCGTGAATGGCGCGCCGATCAGCGCGGGATTGTTGGGGCCGGGCGGACACGCGTGGGGAAGCATGTGGACGGCGGACGTGCCGGCGAATACGCCGGCGAAGGCGTTTGCGGTGACGATCGAGTCAGTGGGAGGCGCGCCGCAGCCGACAGGGCCGAAGGTGTTGCTGGGGGCTGCGTGAGCATGCATTAGCGGCGGGTTTTAAATTGAGAACGGCCCTCGTCCCTTCGTGCCTCACGGCAAGCGGAAGGCGGGCCCTACTAAGAACAGTCTCAAATCCAAAAAGTGAAGCGTGGGCGTACTTAGAGTGGAACGACACTGTTCCGCTCCGTTAGTCCGTGGGGGAGCGGTTGTGGACGGCGGCTCCCCCGCGAATTTGTGAGCAGTTGTGAAACGAAGCAGCAGTGAGAGCGTCATGAAGTGGGGCGGTTCTTCATGATTACCGAGTTATGCCAGGACGCGACGGTTGAGATCCTTCGCGCATCCCCTTCTGAGTGCGCTCAGGATGACCGGTCTTGGTTAGTTGAGGAATTTCGAGGATCTTCCGTAGCCCGTCAACGGGAGGAAGCGGGATCGCCGGCACGAACCTGCGCGGACGTGCCGGCGGATCCGCGAAGTGAGACCATCCGGGCCGACGTGTGCCACCGGCGACGATGAAAGAGCTCTCCGCGGAAAGGTCCCGGGATGGTGGACGGCGCGCTGGCATGAAAGCCCGCGCTACACCACCAATACACTGAGGCCAGCGACTGCACGAAGGCCGGTGGTGCAATCTTGAAAAAATGTTGGGATGCATTGGTGGAGTTACATGGGGATCGGGTCGTTGGCGTGGCGGACCATGTACCAGCAGGGGCGATTGCCGCCACGAGAGAAGATGGAGTGGCTGCAGGGGACGTCCTCTTCGGGATGCACGGCGTCGATTTCGTATTCCACTTTGTTGCCTTTTGAGGAGATGGCGAGAAGGCGGACGCGATGAACGGAGCCAGTGGTGGCTCCCAGTTTAGGAATTAAAACGCGAAGTTCATACGAGGCGAAATCGACGAGATAGACCGCAAGGAAAAGGGCCAGCACACCGAGGAGAATGCGGCGCGCGGAGAACGTACAAGTGCGTGGCGAGGCGGGTGCTGTAGCCATGGGATTGTAAACCTCTCCGGAATTCTACACGGAGTTTCCAGGTACACGAGGTCGAATGGGATTAGCTCGCTCCCTCGCTTGGGACAAAGGCAAACCCAAGAACCCACATGCAACCCCGGCATATGGGGCACCCGACAAGTTGAGAACCTCGGTTGGGGTGAAGCGGCCGGCCTCCCCTCCTGCGTCGGGACACGCAGAAGGCGGGCCCTACAGAAGCATGCAACTAGGATGCGGCGGACTGAGCGAGGCGGCCAAAGGCAGGCGGCTGCGAGTAAGTGCAATCGACGATCTGGTCGATGGCGTAGATCGATTCCCTTTCACAGGAACGGCAGCGGAGAACGAAGACGCGGGAGATGAGGTGGAAGTGATCATCGTGAGCGTGTTGGCCGTGATTTTCGCTGTCCTTATGCAAAACGATCTTGGGGACACGAACGGGCTTACCACAGTGCCGGCAATGCACACCGCGGAAGTGCTGCAACGATAGTTCAACAGGCATGAATACTACTCCTTAGAGAGGTTCGGCCAGACCTAGAAGGCGCAGAATATAAAATAGCCGGGGCACTTGTCCACGGGGAAGATAGCAAAAGATTGAGGAAAAAGAAAGGCGTGAGTAGGGGCTGTAAACAAGGACTAAGTGTTTGTAGTTAAATCACTTACGGGAAAATTGGCGATGGAAAGAGGGCAGAAGATCTTCAATTCACGTGGATGGAAAATCGTGAATTTAACACTACTGTAACATACCAAATTGGGGTATTGGCTGAGGCCGAGCCGCGCTGGAAACGAGGCGAGAAGCGCTCCGGCGGCAAATCCGAACAAAGGTGGTTGTGGTAGACTGAAAACAGTTTGGCGGTGGGGCCGTGGCGCAGTTGGGAGCGCGCCTCGATGGCATCGAGGAGGTCGTGGGTTCGAATCCCATCGGCTCCACCAACTCACCTCTTATTTAGTTCACCGATCCTTCAATTTTCGGTCCACAACGGTCCAGAAATGTGGCCGCTTTTTCAACCGCTTCAGTTGTTTTCCGGAGAGGGGTTCGCCGGCGGGCTGGCGGGCGCCCGCGTTTGCGGATGCCACTTCCGTACGTTAAGCTCTTTCAACTGGTGTATATCACTTAAATCTTGGAGGTACATCTTGGGCATCAAAGAAGCGAAGGAGCGAATTGACAAACTCGCCCAAGAAAGGAAAGACCGCCTCGGGAAAGATACACCGCCGCCCCCACCCAAACCTCTGAATCCGATTCAAGACGAGCCGCCGACGCCACAAGTTCCCGCGGAATAGGTGTCCACCGGCTTGCCCAAAAACCTCAATTGCGGGGCTTTCGTGAAATCATTTAGGGCCTAACGTTACACCTACCCCACAAATCCTGCATAGGCGTGGGCTGGTACGCGGCACAGGGTCAAGGTCGAGAAGCAGCAGATGCTTGTCAGAGATGTCAAAGTCGTGCAGTGCCCAGATGGCTGAGTCGTGCCCTCCTTTATACGGTTGAATCTTGGACATGATGCAGTCGTACAGCAGGACACATCTGGTGTCTACCTAAATCCCATGAAGGCCACCCTGGACGTCCTGCCGAGTATCGCGAACTGGGAACTTGGTGGAATCGGAAATCTTGTCCGGCAGAAGCCTGAGAATTGTGCTGTACCAAGCGAAGTCAAGAGCGCTACGCAGGTTATGGATTGCGTCCCCGGCAATCAGGGCCAACTCATCCAAGGCAGTTCTGAGTTCTGGGATTTCGTGCACCACGAATTGTCCACCGTCAGGGTGATACTGGATTGTGGAAGTGCAACTATTCTCCAGAGCGATATGAGCCGCTGTAAACTCCGCGATGTGTTTCGATTAAGCTGCGCTCCAGCTCGGCGACAGCGCCCAGAACCGTGGAGCGGGTAAAAGCTGGGTTGCGCAACGCCAAAGCAAAGGGCAAACGCCTTGGACGCCCCAAAGCGGTCCTGGACGCGAAGAGGATTACTGCGCTACGAGCCCAGGGGTTTGGCTGGAAGCGGATCGCAGCTGACTTGGGAGTTGGGGTTGGGACGATTTATCGGTTCGCAGGAGGGGGTTCCAAAATTCAGGAAAGGGATTTTGGAACCCGAAGAACCATGAGCTATTCGTATCGCAGCGCTACCATCGGGTCGACCCGCGCCGCACGACGGCCAGGCACATAGCCGGCCAGGGCAGCAATACCCAGTAAAATCACCGGCAAGACCGCGAAGGTCACCGGATCGAGCGGGCTCACGCCAAATAGAAAGCTCGACAAAATACGAGATACTGCTGCGCAGCCCGCGATTCCCACTACCGCCCCGAGCGCCACCGGTAGAAGTGCCTGCCGCAAGATCATCCCAAGGACATCCTGGCCATTCGCGCCCAGCGCCATCCGAATCCCAATTTCGCGAATCCTACGGCTCACGGCATACGACACCAAACCGTAGACCCCAATCAACGTCAGCAGCAGCGCCAACCCACCCAGCGCCCCTGAAACCACTACTACGATCCGAGACAACGACCGAAACGCATCCAGGTTATCTTCTAGCCGCTCTGCTGAAAACGAAAGATTCGGGTCCAGGACACTGATCATTTCGCGCATTTCCCGCAGCGTCGAAGCATCATCTAGTCGACTGTGTATTAGGAACTGGCTCGCCGCTTCCGTTTTCATGTCGGTAGGCAGATACAGAAACTTCGGATGGCTCTCGCCCAAATGATCCACCTGGGCATCCTTCGCCACCCCTATCACTATCTGGGGCAATTCTCCCAAAAGACTTAAGCTCTTGCCCAACGGATCGGTTCCCGGCCAGAAGCGCCGTGCCAATTCCTCGGACACCACCACGACCTGCGCACCTGTCATCACGTCCTCCACACTGAACGACCGTCCGCGCACAATCGGAATCCCCATCATCGCGAAAAAGTTTGGCGACACACGATTGTAGGATACGGGCTGCTGCGCTCCTGTCCCCGGAACCTGCGCTAAAGTCCCCCAATGAACATTTGACAGCGGCACGATTCGCGTCTCCGCAAGACCGTCGACCCCGGGCAGCGACCAGAGCATCTCCTTCATCCGTTGATGCAGCGCGTTAGCTTGTGCCTTGCTGTACCCTTGTTGTTCCAGCTGGAACGTCACGGCGGTCAGTCCCTTCCGGTCGAATCCGGGATCAATCCTTTGCGCTTCATACAGCCCACGCAGCAGCAATCCGGCTGCAATCAGCAATGTCATGCAAACCGCAACTTGTCCACTGACCAGCACGTTGCCGAATGCTCCAGCGTGTCGCGGGTGGTCCAGTTCTCCACCGCTGGTTGCTTTTAGTCCCGTGTTCAAGTCCTCTCGCGACGACCGCAGCGCGGGCGCCAACCCAAAGACAATTGCCGTCACGAGCGTCACAGCCAGGGAATAGGCCAGCACTCGCACATCCAACGACAACCGTAGCGCCATCGGCGGCAGCCCCGGAGGCAAATGCGCTATCACTAGCCGCACCAGCGGCTCAAAGGTAATCACAGAAACGATAACCCCCAGGACTCCGCCAATCAGCGCCAGCAAACCACTTTCGGTGAGCAGTTGCCGCACTAGTCGCCCGCGACTTGCCCCTAAAGCGAGCCGCACAGCAATTTCCCGGCGCCGGCTGGCCCCGCGTGCCAGAAGGAAATTCGCGATATTTGCGCACCCAATGAGCAAAACCAGCGACACCGCGGTGAGCAGCACTGCGCCCACTGTCAATATCACTCCACGTTCCTCCGGTCTGTTGACGAGCGCGGCCTCCCGAACCCATACCTTCATCGTCCCAGGATGTTCTGCGTCCAGGCGGCTCGTGATCACGTCCAGGTCCGCACGCACCTCGTCCATTGTCATTGCTGGCTTCGGATTCCCCAGAACCGAGATCCAACTCAAGTCTGCGTTGTTCAGAAATGCGCTCCCCGGCATCAGCGCAGCTTGCATCGTAATCGGCGCCCAGAACACTGAAGACGCAACCTCCGTCCCGGCGAAACTCGGAGCGGCCACGCCAATCACAGTGAAGTTCGTGTGATTCAGAGAAATGGTTTTGCCAACAATCTCCGAGTCCGCCCCGCGTTGCCCGCGCCAAAAGTCGTTGCTCAGGACCACCACAGCGTTGCCGCCGGCCACTGCGCAGTCGGAGTCCACAAAGACTCTGCCCAGCGTCGGCCGTTGGTTCAGCACATCGAAGTAGTTGCACGTCGCCAGCGTTCCCGTTGCATCGCTCGAATGCTCACCGCCAACCGCCGCGGAAATAAACGGCACGTAGCCTGCAAGCCCCGAAAAAACATGATTCTCATCCCGGTACACCTTGTATTCGGAGTAAGAAAACATATTGATCGAGCCGCTGACATCGCGGCCTCTGCCTTGGAACGTGGGATAAACGCTCAGCAGCCGTTCCCCGCTGCGCACCGCAATCGGTTGGAAGGCCAAAGCATTCAAAATAGAGAAAATCCCTGCATTCATCCCAATAACTAATGCAATCGTTAGCACGGTTAACAGCGCGAACCCCGGCGTGCGCTGTATTTGACGTAGTGCATAACGCGCGTCCTGCCCGAGCGCCTCCAGAAACCGCAACTTGCGCTGGTCGCGGTGCATTTCCTTGATCTGTTCCACTCCGCCCAGCCGGATCCGAGCCGCTCGTCGCGCTTCCATCTCACTCATTCCTTCGTGCCTGTATTCCTCCACCAGCATTTCGCAATGCTCTCGCAGCTCTTCGTCCAACTCGCGATCCAAACACGACCCGCGAAACACCGCCAGCAAGCGCAGCAGAAATTCCCGAAGCCGACTCATTTGATACCTCCTCTTTCTGGTTGCATCACCCGCGCAATGATCTCGGTAATTTGCCTCCAGTTTTTCGCTTCAGCGGAAAGTTGCTTCTTTCCGGCACGAGTCACCGAGTAATACTTCGCCCTGCGATTGTTCTCCGAAACCCCTTCCTGGGAAGCAATCCAGCCACGCTGCTGCAACCGCAACAACGCCGGGTAGAGAGTCCCCTGGTTTAAGCTCAACAATTCATAGGAGACTTGCTCGATGCGCCGTGCGATTCCGTAACCGTGTAATGGGCCTAACGTGTCGAGCGTCTTTAAAACAATGAGGTCCAACGTGCCTTGTAGAACCTCGACTTTTTGCGCCTTCATGCCTGCTCCTGTTGGATATCAACACGAACATACCCCACACTTCTGTTGATTGTCAACAGGAGACCGTTTGGATTTGCATGCTCGCGGTATCCGCCTATGCCCGTGATATTGCTTACCGAGCATGTGAACGCCGGGGTTCCGAAATCCCCACTTCTTGGAGGTCTGTAACTGATTGAATCTACGAAATCAGAGTTTCTGCTTCTAAGGGTTCGGAAAGAGTTGTTTTTGGGAATCGTCACTGCTACCAGTGCGCCGGCGAGAACTTGACCGAAATCGCTGATTGTGGCTTCCTGAAATCATGCCACTTCCCGACTCCCTTCCGTGGATGGAGAGCGTTGACGCGAAGATGGCCAGGGCGAAAGAACACCTAGATACGCTCTGTGCCGAAGCTGTTGTGTTCTTCGAAAGCACCAAGCGGAATTTCATTCTGAAGTCGAACGGACAGGAGGCGTGGATCGTCCACTACATCGAGGATTCAATCCCGCCAATCCGCCTCGGTGTCTTGTTGGGCGAGTGCGTTTTCAATATCCGATCGGCCCTCGATAACCTTGTTTGCGGCCTGATACGGACGGCGGATTCACACGCTTCGTGCAAAGGTACCCAATTCCCAATTTGTTCCGCCCAGGAGCAGTGGGAAAAAAATTGGCAGAAGTACCTGAAGGGCGTTGAGCCAGCGGCCCAGAAAATGATCCGGGATCTTCAGCCGTGCTTCCGCATGTCCGCGGCGCCAGAGAACGACCCGTTGAGCATCTTGAACGTCCTTTGTAACAGCGATAAGCACCGCGCTGTGACCCTCACGCTAGCGTATAGTCACGACCTTACGGTCAAGGTACATGCGAATGACGGGACGGTCCATGTCTGGAGGGCGACGGAACCGCTCTATGCTGGGGATGTCCACACAATACCACTCAATCTTGACCCCGGGAGCATCCAGCCGAGCGCCCGCGTAGAAGCTAGAGGCACAGATATCCTGATAATCCGGAAGATCGGGCCGTGGGGGCAGCGTCCGGTTTGGTCCGTCCTTACTGATTTATATGAATACGTCAGGGATCACGTGGTGATTCCTCTGAAGCCGTTTTTCATCGCTTCGCATTTTAGTTCACCAGGCATTCCATGGGTTCGATGAAGGCAGCTGCTCGGTCCGGCATCGGAGACTGCTATATCATGGTGATGGCTTCGGACTCTAATGCCTTAGCAATCCACAAAGCTTTGTCGTAATGCCCGTCTACCAAGAAACCAACGAAGTCTTTGCTTTGTTCGGTCATCAACCGGAGTTGCCTAGGAGTTACGCCATGCAGCAGCAACACTTCGCAGCCACATGCAAACGTGGAAAGCTGCTGGCCGCTGAAGTGG
>Ga0210394_10000365_pt1 | contig 101523 bp, 144 predicted proteins | sample IncBWC12MmetaG_FD_160121 | JGI IMG/M metagenome (GOLD analysis project Ga0210394, IMG submission 160121) | Forest soil microbial communities from Barre Woods Harvard Forest LTER site, Petersham, Massachusetts, United States - Inc-BW-C-12-M | ecosystem: Environmental > Terrestrial > Soil >...
TCATCGTTTAAATTACAACTTAACTGACCCGACCATCGAAGAAGCGGACACGATCCGTAAGCAGTTAAACGATGAGAACCGCGCTATCTTGAGAAAGAATATGTGGGACGTTGATACCGCACTCGGTGTCGATCCCGCGTTCGCTGCCCGTTACGCGGCTGCGGACTCGCTTCGAAATGGTATCTATAATACGTTCGAAGATAAGGGCGTCACCGGAATCCGTGAGATGCGTCAAGATGAGAGATCGATCATCAACCTGCGCAATGCTGCTGAGAGACAGCTCGTACGCGGAGATGTCCGTGTGCGTGGAAGCGGCGAGTCCGGTCCGATCCGTAAGATGCTCGCGAAGGGCGCAAGCTACGTTGGCGGTATGGCGGGCGCTGGAGTAGGCGCTGAGATCGGTGGACCGCTCGGCGCGTCAGCCGGTGCGGAGGTCGGACAGCTAGCGGGGAAGAAGATCGGCGGATTGATCGCTCCCGGTGATCTAACGCGTAACGAACTTTTAGCTCGCTCTATGAAGGTCAAGGGCGGAGGGGTTCCGACTACTGAGATTCGAGGTGTGGGCGCTCCCAGCGGGGAGTTTGGACCGCCAGAGCCGGTCAGTCCGAAGATGCAGTTGTATACACCGCAGCGCGAGCTGACCCCCCTGCACTCTGAACTTGCAACTCACTACGGCGAGAGTATAGATTCAAGTTACCTAGACCTAGAAAAGAGATTTAAGGACGATCTAGCGGACAAGAAGGCGCACGGGGTCCCTCTAGAGCCAGCAGAGAAGACCCTACTAGGTAAGATCAACCAGGCGGACGCTGTGGACAGACTAGCGGCTCAGAAGCAGATGCAGGAGACGCTCACGGCAGGGAAGAAGCCAGCGGGTCCGACTCTGCCTGATGAAGTTGAGCCGTTGCTGCATCCGCCACAGTCGAAGTTAGCCGAGGGGATGGATACACAACGAGGTATCACGCACGATCTCGCGCACGTTGTCGTAGGATCGGAGCGCGGGATTAACTTCGCGGACGGGATACAGAGCCACCTTCACCCGGAGGTAAGCTCAGCCGGTGCTTTGATGAGCGCACCGATTGACTGGGAACCGTATATCGATGACGAAGGCAATGTTGATCCCGCGAAGCTCAAGTCAAAGATCGCCGATATCGCCGCTACGTATGTCGCTGGCGGCGTAGCAAACGATCTCTACCACGATATCCCGTTCACAGAGAACCACCACCTGGGCGCGGACGTTCGTATATTGAAGAGCTTCATAAAGAACGTCGGCTTCACGGAAGCGGAAGCATCCAAGATGATCGCGCAGGCTGCGGACGACGCCGCGCAGGTTTTGTCGCGACCTGGCGTGCAGGATATATTAGAGCAGCACGCTGCGGTACGCGAGGCCGGACTAGATAGTAAGTACCATGTCTCTCCAGAGCGCATGGATCAAATATTACAGGACGTGAAAGATGCAAACTCAACAGGGAAGTCTACAGGAGCTATTCCAGCAAGCAACCGACCAGGTGAAGAAGCTGGAGCCGAAGCAGAAGCTGAGCTTGAAGAAGGGAATCCAGCAGAGCTTCGACCAACGCGGAAGGGACCTACTGAAGGAGAAGGCGGCGGGGCTAGAGGAGATGAACAAGTTAAGCCCGGAGCCGAAGCAGGAACTGTAAAGTCGGAAAACCCGCAACTAGCCCTACCTAACCCAAGGGCGGCTAGCATGAAGGATGAGCCAGTCTATAAGTATAATCCGGATTTATTTAAGAGTCGGTATGGCACCGGACAAGAGTGGTATCACGGAACAACCGCAGACTTCACTGACTTTAAACACGAAGGAATAAAAAGAGGAACCACTGATTGGAATAGCCAACTAGGAACTCATTTCGCCGCAGATGAGAACGTAGCTCATGAATTCGCTAACGGAAGATATAGCGGCGTAACAGAAGGTGGAAAAATTATTCCAGCTAAGCTCAATATCGACAACCCTAAATCGTATCAATTTGAGGGCGATATGGGTGACGACGCATTGAAATCTGCTCTTAAGAATGGCGTTGTAACCTTAGATCAAGTTAAAAAAGTAAAGCCAGATTTCAACCCCAATCAAACATATCATGAAGGGAATGGTATCATCAATGCACTGCGCGGCAAGAGAAACGAAATTGCAACTAATTTCAAAGCAGATTTGAAATCACAAGGTCATGACGGGATTGTTTATGGGAATGTTGTTGAAGGCGGCTTCGGCAATCCCGCTGCGATAGCATTTGAGCCGAATCAGATAGAACGAACCGATATTAAGCCAGAAGAGCCGAAGCTCGGAACAGGGACTCCCAAGTTAACTCACAAGGTAACTGAGACGGGCGGAGAGGTACGTCTCGATACCGATAAAGGCAACGAAGGAATGCTCAAGTACGCGCTTAAGGGCGACGAGGCGAGCGTGACCGGGGTACGCGCCGACGAGCCAGGTAAAGGGATCGGCACAGCGATGTACGAGCGTGCCGCTCAAGAGGTTAAGGCACGCGGCGCTAAGTCGATGACGAGCGACCTCGGTGGTCAAACCAGTATGGACGCGGCTAAGGTCTGGGACAGGCTATCAAAGGCACATCCTGGGGAGATCGAGAAGATCGACAGCAAGCCGGGATCGCCAGGGTACCGTTGGACGTTCCCAGAAGAGGTGAAGCCAGCGAACCCACAGCTATCGGTTCCGCCAGAGCGCACGACAGGCAACTTAGAGCACGACCGTATCATCAAGGAGGGCGGCGGGATACCTGGTGGTGTATTCAAGGGTGATGCTAAAATTGGTGTTCCTGAATTAGCGATGTTTCATGATCCTCAAAGCGGGACCACACTAGCGCTAAAAACCGATGAGGGAATAACTCCTGAAAAGGTTCGCGAGAGGCTTGAAGAAAGCCGTGCGCAGTATGCTGCGGCGAACGCTAAGAAAGCGGTTGCGAAACTGGACCAAGCTATTAAGCCGGAGAGTCCCGAACTCAGCGGCAAGAAAGTTCGGGGCGCAGCGGTATCTCCGCAAACAAAAGCACAAATCTTAGCCAAAGATGTTACTGTCCCGACATTTGCTCGTGATAATGCGTATCAGTCTTTTCCGAAAGGGGCGGGGGCAATTGATGAGGGAGATAAAAATTTTCTCCTAGCCGACGGAAGTTTGATTCATGCTGCGAGTGACCAAGAACACGATGCTATGATTGATGATATCGGGGCTAAAAGATTGCATGATGCCGGGGCTATTCGCATGACTTCGAATGGTCTGGAAATTTTTCAAAAACCGACAGATGACCAACTACAGGAAATAGGCCGCTTCGCAAAACAAAACTGGGGTGGCCACTTTTTTTGGGATTTTGCATCGAGAGATAATAAAAATTTTTACGGAAACCATCAAGGCGATGGAGAGGGGTCGATAGGAGATTTTCGAAGGGCGATAGATAACCAATACCCGTTAACGATGACCACTCCTCAGCCCGAAAAATTCGCATCCGTAGGCGGGAAGTTTGTAGGGAATACTCCGAAACCAGAGCATGCAGGAATAGCCGCACTCGAATCTAAGTAATTATTTTGTCCCTGACTTCAGCGCTAGCAAATCTGACATGCAGTCCGACATCTATCGCCTTGTTGTAAAGGTCCTTAAGGCTAGAGGCGTATGTTGTGTTTAGAAACGAGAATCCTGATTGCGATAAGTAGATAACTCCTCTGCTTGTAAATTCTATATCGAAAAGTAACGACTTCATACTCCTCCTAGGAAATTATGGCAAATAAACCTTCATACAGCGCGGCTCGGAAACTTCGCGGCACCGGGACGATGACTATCGAGCCCGCGCCGAAGACCACCTTCACTGACAAAAATCTAGACCCTCGGTCAGAGCCTGCGGAAGGAAATCAGATATCCAAGGGCAACGCCGCACCCGGAGCCAGCATTTCGCCCGAGCTGAACGCTCCTAAACAAACCTCGCACGGCACGGGGGTCAACCGGCCTGACGCTGAAGGCCTAACTAAGACCTAGCGCCAATCAAATCTCTGATTTATGGCGCTATTCATTGAAATTTGGATTCAGCGGGTCGCTCAGATAGACCACCCAACGCCCGCCAGTGTTGCACCAATCTTCAGAATCATGAGATTGACACCGTAAGCAATCCCCGCAAGTGTCGCAGTAAAAACACTCTTTTGGTTCCGGTAGATCAATGGTCTTGTAACTTCCGTCTGTTTGTTCAACTTCGGCCAACATGATCCACTCCACTGCGGCTCATCTGCTGATTGACGCTTTAGATTTCTACTCAAAGGCTATCACAATCTCCCAAATTCTACGTTCCCTTTCTTCCCAGTCACAATCACTTTCGAGGGCCTTTTTTATCTGAATAATTGCGTATTGCTCTCTTGTTGTCGGAAGCGATTTCACGCCCCGAGGCAAACCCATTGCCGCGCCTTCGTATTCCTCGTCGGTATGCATTTTTCCCTCCCCGCAGTTCATCTGCTGATTGATTGGCGATTATATGTGCCTCTCTATCTCATCGCCGAAGTCCTGAGAGTACTCAGCTTTGTCCCTCCGGTTGCTGCACACCGGAGCGTGCTTCTTCACACAATCCTGGCACAGGATCATCCCGCAGTCCCTACCGTTGCATACCACTATCTGTACCGTTCTCTGACACGCCTCGCATCGCATTAGAAGTTCTCCTCTCCCTCCGGCTCTCTATCTTTAATCGGCTTGATCTCCCGGCAGACCGGGCAGCGCTTTGGTATCTCTGCGGTCAATAGCTCCATCTTGGGCTGCGCGGAGCACACAAAACCCATATACGATGTCTCTACACGGGTTATCGTGTGGTTCCAGCGCTGTGCCTTCTCCGTGTTCTGTGACTCTAGCTCGACACGGTCGCTATTCTTGAACGCTATCGTGTACTCTCTCACTTGGTCCTCTTTTCTATTTGGTTTAGGATTGTAGGCATGGCCGGAATTTGTGTAAAGTTATCTACGTGCTTTGTTGCCAGGGTATAGAAGCTATCTGTTGTGTAGATATGCTCAAAGTGATCTAGCAGCGGGCGTAGCCCTTTAGAGAATATCCCGTGTGTCACGTACAGATACAGCGGGAGAGTATTTCCAGACTTCCGCAACGCCTCCGCTATCCCGATGAAGGTCCCGCCGCCGTCGCAGATGTCATCGATAATTAATATTTGATCGCATTCAGCGAATTCTTTTGCTGACGGAACACTGAATCCGGATAGCTTTCCTGTTATCTGATCTCGAACTTTCGCTGCTATAAAGCCTGTCTTATACCCATATCGTAACGCGCCTGCGTCCGGTAACAGAACAATAGTTCGACCGCCTATTTGATCGATAACCTGCTCAATAATCGGCAGCGGGCTCACATCTGTCAGATGGCGGATATACTTCCCGGCTTCGGAAGAATGCACGTCCAGGGTGACGATATCGTAGCTGATCGTATTCAGCAGTTGAGCGAAGACTTGCAAACCGAGTGTATCCCCGAGCACGAAACGACGGTCCGCACGGGCATACGGAAGGTAGGGCAGGATCAGCTTGACATCGGCTGACGTTGCGCCCTTTATCGCGTTCAAGAGTTGAGCCAGCGCGACGATCTCGCCGTCTGTGATCTTAGCGACGACATGAATCCGCTCGACCTTCGGGTGCTTCATCAGGTGAACTATTTCTTCAGTTAGACGGACCTGAACTTCACCGCCGGGATACCGGAACATCTTGACCGGACCGTCTGCATCGCCTGGGAAATTGATTGTTAGATTCATGTTCGTACCTTCTTCCTGATCTCATCGAACGTTTGATCGATCAGCAGTCCGCCTTGCTTACCTGAGAATACCTTACGATATGCACAGTTGTCAAGGTCTTTCGGGGATTTCATATCTTGAACTACGTAGTTCGGCTGTCCGACCAGGCCGTCATATACCGCCGGAACTCCCTTCAAGCTGGTCTTCAATCCGTCATCTGTCACCGGCTTCTTGAAGATCGGGATTACCTCGCCCTTTGAATTGCGTACGGCGGTCGCCTTCATCGCGTGCCCGTAGGTGTCTCGTGTGACGTACTCGTAAGTATACGAACCGATTCCGAAGACCATATTGTACGGGCTCAACTTCAGATTGTCAATAGTCTGAGTCAAGATTTCATCTGCACGTTCTAGTGTGATTGAGTCCCCGTAGATCGCTCCCGCCTTATTAATCATCGGCAAGCCTGGGCCATCAGTTGTACCGAGTGCGTATGCCAGCAATCGCAATGTCCCGAGGTCTTCCGGAAGGTATCCGTGCAATCCGGACCTGTCGTCCGACTTCCCGCAAATGATCTCAACTGGATCACCGCTATCGGGACGAATAACAAGTTTCCCGTCGCGAGCAAGAATTATTTCTTTGAGACGTGGGACGTAGCTCGTTAGGACCTTCCACAGGTCCCAGGTATCGGATACAATGCTCACGATTCCCGTGGGATACACCTCGGTGATTAGCCGCTTGAACGTGTCAAACTCGCCGTCTTGACCGCCCGAGCACATCACGGAGTGCTCTGTCGCCGGGACCGATCCGCCGATTGAGTAGTCCGCGTGGTAGTACTCGTGCGCCGCTAAGATCGCCGGGATCGTATCGGTGCCGTTGAAACTAGTCAGGTGGCCCATGCCAGATAAGATAGCGTCTTCGAGCCCGGACATCCCCCGGAAGCTAAAGTCGTGGCCTTGCCAGTCTATGAAACTCAAATCGGTCTCTCCTGAGCGTAGGGCGTGTTTTGTAAACAGCTTGCGGTACTCTTGTGCGGTCGTCGCGCTGGTAGACGGCTTCCACAATATCGCGGACATCACACTCTCAATATAATTCGGGAGCCAGTAACAGTTATCGTCTGTGTTTGTCACGACAATTGAAGGTATCTTTATCGGTACAGTGACGCCCTCGGGCAGAGCATAAAAGTCCAGCGGGAGATAGCCCAAGTTATGCAGATATTCGATATGATCGGTCTTTGGATTTTCGATTCCGAGAGTCTTCTTAATAACTTCTCGGTAGTTTGTGAGAACCATATCGATAGGTGTTCCAAAGAAATAATAATCAAATTCCTCAATCAGATACTTCTTGAGGAAGTACTGAAGGCCAAAGAACACGGTGCTATTTCGTCCGGTCCGCGAACTCCTGGCAGTCCAATTCGACCAGACCTGCTTCGTGCCGGGCGCGTACTGAATCACATGCCCTACCTTGTAGAAATCGATGTAGAAAATTGGGTTCATGATTTTTCCTCTTCATCCCGCAAGACATCTCTCGGGCTGATCGAACGAATCACGGGGATTACGTGCCCCTCGATGGCCGGGCCCTTTAGGTCGCTGTGGTCCGCAGGGACGCGAGCCAGCGGAATGGACCTCTGATGGATCGTAATCGTAACCTCGTCACCGACAAGTAATTGTTCGATGCCGGAGATAGCGATTGTGGCGGTAGAACAGTATATACCTGTAACCTTTCCTTGAACGTTCATGATGCCTCCTATTTCATTATCTGTAAAACGTTTTTAATCTCGTCCCGTACTTCCTTCTTGCCTTGCTCAATAGCCGCCCAGAGTAGACTAGCTACGGCGGGCCCGACGTATATCTCTCGCTCGCCGTTATCGATATAGGTGACAATAAACTTCCGGTCGTTCGCGTCACGCTGGGTGATCTTGATTGTGCCTAGTTTAATCATTAAAATAATCCAAATAGCTTCTTGCGTCTCTTTGAAAACTTCGGCTGAGCGCACATATGCAGCAGTTGAAGCAAGCCAATAGCGGAGCCCTCGATCATGCTCAGATGCATCTTGCCGCCCGTGATCTCACAGAAGTCCTCTATCTTGGTGCCGGGCTTCGGTGTGACGATAAATTCCCAGGGCGCTAGTGCGTCCCGCTGAAAGATTTCCACGACCGCTTCGCACTCTAGACGCGCCTGAATGTAAAACTTAGTTTCGCTCGGCTCGATCTGTAGATTATTCATTAACTTTCACCTCGAACTCCCGCGCTAAGGCGCGAAACATGCGGCCACGTCCCTTGTGGCCTCCCGCTTCGCATTGACTCGCTATCTTCAAAAGCTTGCTGACGAAAGGCACGCTGAACTTTTTATCGATCTTTTGAAAATCTTTCAGCAGACTACTAAGCAGTTCGCGCTCTCCCGCGTTCAAAGAGCGCAGCACACCGGCTCCGCAAGGGACGGTGAACTTGCCGTCTAATTTTCGCTCGACTGCTGAAATGTACGGGTTCTTCACTTTGCGATCTCCATCCACTCCGGGACCTTGACGTGACGCCGGAAAAACCAGCGGTCCGAGGATACCTCGGGCGGGGTACGGTGCTCGACTGATAGATTCCGGATCAAGAGTATGTCCCCGGGCTCTGGCCTAATAACAGTCTCGTCCGGCAACTTTATCTCGGTCTGCTCGCGGTTAGACCACAGCACCATTCCGACATCAGAACTATTATTGTCTCGGTGCCACTTTGTGGATGTCCCATATGATACTATTTCAGGATGATTGTTAGGCGACCTGAGTTCTGCGGACAGTTTGTCATCGCCCCACGCTGACTTCCACCAATAGCCGTATCCACTTGTTTCCAAGCCCCGTTTGACACTAACGTCAGTGAGATACCTGCCCATCTCTTGAGCGTCAAAGTTGCTCGGCTCGTACCTTCCGATGACGAGTACTCCAGGGGCTAGCTGTCTCATGGTCGTCGTCCACCTTTCCTTGCGATCCAGATAGTCACAAACGGTACGAGGTTAATGCACGCCCGTCTGTTTGTCTTTGAATAGTGTACACCAATCCACGCGCTTGTCAAGCGAAATAATACGCCGATTGTAACTTTATTCACGATTTTACAAACGTGAACGTCTAAGGCGTTATCGAGGGTGTACATCATCTGGCACCCCGTACAATACCACCCTGAATACTTTGGGTAGTCGGGCTCAGAAACATAGTTCATTTATTTTCTCCATGAAAAATTCCGTAGTGATCTTGAACCAAGCAGAACGCGCACCACGGTTCGCACATCCCGATCTTATGCCGAAACCAGTGCCAGAGGAAGCTCACGATCTCCTCCGGATAAACATCGGCGCTGTTCCGATAGCGACATAGTCTAGGATATCGTTGCAGTCGATAATCCCACCGGAATAAAGACGAGTGCAAAAATTATTATACTGATCCCATTCAGACTGTGGTCGTTCTCTCGGGACCCGCCAAACAAATCCCCACCGATATACATACGTGTACTCGCGGGTATCGGTCGTCCGAAACACGAAGCCCCACCGATACGTATAGCGCTCTTTCATACGCCCTTCAGGTAGTCTAGCGACGACTGATGATCCGAATCCGGCACTTCGGGTACTTCAATCACAGTCACATCTTTTGGATCGTCGCAATCAATTATCATTCCCGGAACCCACGGACGAAGATGAATGGTTTCAAAGCCGTTATCATATTTTTGAATTACTCGAACCATCTTCATAATATCCTCTTTTTATCGAACCCACTCCGCTGAGATCAGTGCCTCGCCTCGGACCCCGGGCGGCGGGATCACGCCTATACCGACCGTGACACGGTCTGCCGCGTTAACCCCCGCGTGATTCATGACTAACCTTCGAATCAAATCTACGAAATTAAGGGCCATCTTCTCGCAGCTCAGCGGACTACGAGGAGCCGGATAGAACTCTTCTTGGAAGACCTGGTTAACTTCCAACTGATCGATGATAAATCCGTCTCCGTCCAAGAATTCTGAATCAGACACAATTTCGCAGACAAAGAGGTATTCCTGGGCCCCGGGCTCGCCGTGTCCGCAGACCCCGTCCCCGGTACGCCAGTTAGCTTTGAAGGTGCCTGCTCGTCGCAGTGTTAGCTTCATAGAACCTCCGGCAGCGCGAACCCGAGCCCGACCCGGGACGCCTCTGACTTCCTGGTTTCGATCTCGCTGCCAAAACGAATATACTTACTATGTACGTCACCCGCGCTATGCCCGGACCAGTAATGTTCCAATCCGGTGGGCGTGCTCATCTTATTTAGATGCGTGATCCGGAACCTACGGAACGAGTGAAATCCGGTAACTCTATTCTTTTCAAGACGATCACGGTAGCCGCTCTCCTTGCCAGGGAACAAAAATCCAACGACTTCGGGAGCGCTCTTCGCAAGAAACTCGTTGAGTTCGGGACTCAAATCCACTTCCCGTTGGCCCGCCTTGGTCTTGGTCGGGCCCAGGCCCGTTCTAGTCCTCTGCTGCCTTACGACAATTTTTGACTCCGAAGGAATCCAAACAGTGCTAACTCCATCATCTTCAATAACTTGTATAGCCAGAGCTTCGGCAATTCTCAATCCGGTTCCCGCCAGCAAGGCGTAGAGTGCCTTATCGTGGACGTTCGCCTTCTGTAGGGCGGTCTCTAGCGTTTCTAGGGCTATCATAGCGCCCTCTGAGACCGGCTCTGGCGCGTCAATGATATCCGCGCTCCAGGTTGTTGGGAAGAGCTGATTCCCGTCTTCATCGGCAGCACTTTTCTTGACCTTTTTAATCAACATCACGTTTAACGCGATTGACCTGGGCGAGTATCCTTGCTCGGAGAGCTTGGTCACGGTCTCGTTAAGTACTTTATTGCCTATATCTTGCAACGGCATTTTGCCTATGATAGGGGCCAAAATGTTAATCGCAGTCTGGTAGGTCCTAACGGACGCCGGGCGGAGCGGGTTGCGCTTCCGATTCGCGCCCTCTTTCAGGAACCGCTCAGCCTGCTGTTCGAATGTGACTTTCATCGGTCTTTCCTCCACACCGGCATAATAATCCGATACTTGCGATGTCAAGCCTTATTTTGGGGAATTATATAGATGACTCCCTCAATCTTGTCCGCTACCGCTTGCCCTTTCAGGATCAACAGCGAGAATTTTTCCCGCCTGGAATATCACATCGAATTCATAAGCTAAGTCTTGTGCTATCATTTCTTGAGAGTCTTCGCCTTCGTGGGCGGACAGGAATTTTTGAGCCGCGTCTTTGCTTCTTTGTGACGGCGCAATTCCATATTGGTAAGACCGAGCGAGAGTAAAAATTTCATCTATTTTCATAACATCTCCTTCAATTGTCGTGGACATCTATTGAATATCCTCACTATGTCAAGCACTATTTTTGGGAATTATATAGTTAGCTCCCGCGCTGCCGCCTGAATACATGCTTCGCAGGTATAGCAACTCCCGAAGCGTCCGTCCACTTTCGCCCGTTCAAGAACCATTCGCGCTCCTTTTGGTTGAGTCATCGGCCCTTTGTGCATAACGCTCACACATTTGTGGGAATGCCGCGTTATTACCCAAACCATTGAGCGGCATTCAATCGTTTCATCCCCGCCACCATACAAGTACTCAAGTGCTTCTTTTTCAAATTCTACCAATGATTTGCTCATGATTTCCCTTTTCATGTGTTGATTTACACGCATCAAAGCAGTGGACAGGACCGCCGTTCACACTTTGCCATTTGTATGTTAGAAATCCACATTTTTGGCACCGTTTACGCTTTATAGGCGGACCCCACACTCCTTCTGGCTTGGCATTCGGCATATATTCAGCTCGCTCCTTCTTGGAAATCTCGGAACTGGTCCAGTGGGATTATTGCTATACTGAAATTGGCTCCGATATCGCGCATTTTCTGGTGCTTTAAGCATAAAACCTGCCCAGCAGTAGGAATATCTAAGCATCGGGTACTCTCTACGGCCAAACATCTGTCAGTAAGCGGATACGTTTCATTCATAAGTCGTTGATTCCTTTCAGGGAGTTATCTATATAATTCCCTTTATTTTTGGAAATTATCCGCTTGACTCTCTCGGTGTACCGCTCCCTAAACAAAATGGACAACCATCCCGGTCATAGTGCGTCCGATCATCACAACGATCACCGAAGCAGCACTCGCCGCACCCGGCTGATCCGTCTGATCTTTCAAATATGCGTCCGGGTGTAGGTTTATCTGCTGCTGTTTTTCCGTGTGCGTGCCAGTAACATGAGACGCCAGGATGATAAACGTAGCATCGCCTACAAGGGTGTGGGAACTTGCAAAACGCGCTGCCTCTCTCGATACACGTACACGCTGTGGTCATTGTTTACCCTCTTTGTTTTCGTTTTCTCGCCGAGATAATACAACGATATACTCACGATGTCAAGCACTATTTAAGGGAATTATATAGTTCACTCCCTTGATTTGGGCTTACCCTTAGCCGACACCGCTCGGTTATTCCTTCGTGCTCTACGCTTTGCGGCCTTCGTCTTTATTTTAGGACGGTACGCGAGCACGACATCGGTAATCTGATCTAGGATTTTCACTGTGTTAGCCTCTCGAATGTCAAACGCTTGCCCGCTACGGCGTCCACAAAACTGTCCAGACGCTCCGTTGTGTGCCGAGATACGTTGCCTTGATTCAGCCGGAAGGTGAACTCATTCACGTATCGGCCTATGTGCTTCTTATCGGCGTGGTGGTAAACGCCGTGCATCCCGCGCTTCATTACGGCCCAAACGGATTCAATCCCATTTGTGTGAACGTCGCCACGGACATACTCGCCTGTGACGTGCTTCACTGAATCGTGCTGGAAGCCTTCCTTTGGAAGCGCGGTATAGCTGCCGTAATCATCGGACAGGATGCGCGTACCGGGCGCGACGTTCTCATGGATCGCGCCACGAAGGGCTAACCCGCCAGTGCTGGCTACGACCTTAGCAACTGTGTTCCCTCCGCGCTGACGCATCCCTACAACGATAGTCTTTTCGGCGCGTTCCCTTGGCTTGTGGATACGGTCGTACATATGCCGATTGCTTTCATCGCCACCGAAGAACGTCTCGTCAACCTCTACGGTTCCTTGAAGCAACTCCAGTTTGGTCCCGCAAGCCTCACGGAGTCTGTGTAGGACGAACCAAGCGGATTTCTGAGTAATGCCTATCTCTTTGCCCAATTGCAGGCTAGAGATGCCTTTGCGGGCCGTTACAAGCAAGTACATGGCGTAGAGCCATTTATGCAAGGGAACATGCGAACGCTCAAAGATAGTCTTGGTCCGCACTGTGAAGTCCAGTTTGCAGGCATTGCAACGATAGAAGCCGTCCTTGCGCGTCGTGATCCGCTCTTTAGACTTGCACTCGGGACAGGTGACGCCATTCGGCCAGAGACGGCCTTCCAGATATTTGCGGGCGGAAGGTTCATCCGGGAACAGTTCAAAGAGTTTGAAAGTGCTGATCGTTGACCGACTCATAACGCATCCCTATCATGTAAACCCTTGTGGCCTTTTGGGAGCCTGCACTGATCTTCATACAAGGTTGCTTCGCAGCGAGTTGATTCAATAACAGCATCAAGAAATTTTTCGGCGATGGGTTCGCTGAGTTCCGACTCAGGCAGTTTATTTTTACTCAACCCCTCAACAAATAGGTCAAGCAAGTCCTGATGATATGGCTGCCACGCGACCCCCGTTTCGGGATGATGACCTAAACGCTTCTGGATTCTAAGCTCTTGTATTCGTTTTTTAGCAAATTCAATTGCTTCAGGGAGGGTCATTATCGGCTCCCAAAACTTCGATTTTGATCTCGGATAATAGTAGAGCGTGTGAAACCTCGAAGCTGTCCGCGAAAAGCCACTGCATTTGTGCGGCTGTCTCCCACAACCCTGTCTACGAAGCTGTCTGGAATGCGGCTAGGCGATGTGAATCGGAACACATCACACACATTAGAAAATACCCGAGCCACAACAACAAAGGCTGCGGGGTCACTTTGGCTCATGTCTTGAATGAAGGCAAGTGCCTGTTGCGTGTTATTAAATTGCCGTGTCCTGAAAGGTCGCATCATTTTCGTTTCTCCTGTAGTCAGTATCAACTTACAGGACCATTATACATAACTCCCTCGCGGTAGTCAAGTACATTCTGCAATTCAGGCGAAGATTTTTAACGCAAACACGGCACTTAAAGTCGTTTGTTTACTTGCGGGAGTTATCTATATAATTCCCCTATTTAACGAATTAAAATCCTACACTTGCCTTCTCAATTCGGTCTTTGGCGATTTGAAAATACTTTGTGTCTTGTTCGATGCCGATGAATTTGCGGTTAAGGTTGACACAGGCAACGCCAGTGGTACCGCTGCCCATACAGTTGTCAAGCACCGTGTCCCCCTCGTTTGTGTAGGTGCGGATCAGATACTCCATAAGCGCGACGGGCTTTTGTGTGGGGTGTAGTCCGATTTCTCGGTCAAATCGCAAAACCGTTTTAGGGAAACGTCTCCCCTCGCTTACTGTATCGGTTCTTTTATTGATATTTCCGTAGTTAGACCCCGTATCGTCTTTTCCAGTGCGTTTGTTTTTATATGGCTTACCTTCAACCATCTGCGGGTTATATGTAGAGGCCTTATCATAAAAAACGAGAATATTTTCGTGTATCTTCAAAGGCATCCTATTGGCATTCAGGAAGTTGGACGCCACGTTCTTCTCCCAAATCCACTCGTATTTAAGAAGATTAAGTTGGGAAGACCCGAGCACTTTATCGAAGGGCGTTTGCGCCGTGAAAACCATCGCCCCCTTGCATATACCCTCTTGTTGCTTCATAAGGCGAAAGTATTGCGTCCATAGGAGCGGAAGAGAGATGCAGGAATCCCACTTATTTTGGGTCGTGCCGTAAGGCAAATCAACTAAGACCATATCTACAAACTCCGCAGGAATTTGTTTCATCACTTCTAAACAGTCGCCCTCAAACAGTTGAACGCTCATGAGACTACCTCCTCTTCAGGTATAATTGATTACATATACCTTGAAAGATGTCAAGTTTTATTTTTCGCTGTAAACCCAAGGGTGAATCCCTCGACCGACTGTCCGACCTTCGATGCCTTGAACTCGTTCTTGGCGTTGCCCTTAAGACGCCGAAGGGTAGCGTCATAATCCAAATCAAAACAGACCAGAGAGACCACAAGCTCACGGATATGCGCCAGTCCGAGGCCATCGGTATCTGCGGCCATCTTTTGAATTGTAGATTCCGGCAGCAGGTCCTTTACCGTGTGCCTGATATACTTGATCCTCGCTTCAGCGATAGGCGGATTCAGTCCGACAACTAGATCGAACCGGCCCGGGCGGCGTAGTAAACGGTCCTCTAAAACGTCCGGTTTGTTGGTCGTGGCCAAGTGGATGATGTTGTCTAACTGTTTTTCGCCATCTAGGAACGACAGCACGTCCGATGCGGTAGCTTCGTCGTGCATCATCCCCTCGATATCCTCAAATATCGTCATCAGCGGTCTCTTGGGCTCGATCTCGCGGAGCTTTAAAAGTAACTCTTGAGCGTGTCGGATGTTTGTGATAGACACCACGACCCCGTCTCGTGCGATCACCTCGTCGCACAGTAGCCGGATGATGCTAGTCTTCCCGCACCCAGACGGACCATACAGTAAGACCCCGCGCTTATACAGCAGCCCGATCTTATCGAAAATTTCTTTCTTATTCCAGAAGTCCTTCATCTGCCCGACGATGTATTCGGTCGGGGTTCCCGGTATATGTATCAAATCGTCTGCGGGGAAGGCTATCTCGACCGCAAATTTTTGATCCTCATTGTCGGCCTTTATCTCGTACACTCCGCCGAGAAGTTTCTCGTGAGTCGCATTTATCGGATAAAATCTTCCCCCGCGCTTCGACCAGTGCGAGAAGTTTTTATCAATATTCAGGTACTCCCAGTCTCTCTCAGACATATCTAACCTCCCGAATAATTCTTCTTACATTCAGATACAGACCGAGATACCAGATTTCAAAATCGATTCGAGCACGGTGAAACTCGTAGACCATCGGATTGACCAGCTTGCCGTCATGACCGTGGATATCTGTGCAAACCCACCGCTTCTCTTTTAGGTCTCTCAGATCGGCGTTCACGATAAATTCGAAAAAGTTCACTTTGCTTTCCTTTCGGCCTCGGCGTGAAGGGCGGCGAGACGCTTGACTGCCCAATCGATCCACATTCCCGGTACGACGGTATCATTGGATTTCTGATACCAGACCTCCGCTTCCTCTGCCCTCGCCTTGGCCAGCAACTTGTCGAGCGCGTGGGCAATTTCAGGAATGATGGACTTGCCGGATGATATTTCTTGCAGAATCAAATCCCGCTCGTTCGCACGCTCAAGCGCCTTCTCGGCTTCAAGCGTGTCGATCTCATCCAGGAGCTCCCTTTCTCTACCATACGTAACCCTGCAATCCCTGATCCGTTGGCGATCTTCCTTCGTCAACCTAGGCAGTGGTTCTTGCTTGACTCTCATTCGACTCCTCCCTTCTCCGGCTCGTGGGCGTCAGCTTGGGGGATGAGGGCGAGGATAAAATCTACCACCTCATATGTTTCCTCAGACTCTCCAAACTTTTTCCCGTACCTGTCAGCCGCCTCTCTCAGCGCCGCCGCACGCTCAAGCTCCTTCTCGGATTCGAGTTCAAGAATTCGCTGCTTTAGCTTGTCGTTTTCTGTCATATCGCTCATTGGATTCCATCCTGTTACACGTTCGACATTTACGCTGTCCACTCGTTGATACAAGCTGCGTGTTTCCTTCTGTGAATTCATGGCCTCGCTTGCAGTGTGTCTTTCGTGCATTCTCGGCACTCAATCCAACTCCACGGAGAATATTCTCCCGGTTCGTTACAGGCTCAACGTGCTTTGGATTCCAACACGCCCGAACGCGGCACAGATGATCCAACTGCTTTCCTGGCGGAATTATGCCGCCATAGGCCTCATAGGCCACACGATGAACCTGCTGCGGCTTTGAATTAACACATATTCTCCCGTAGCCCTTTGTTGATTTTGGCCCGATCCAGACGTGGCAATCACCGACCAAACCGGGAACAGGACATGTCACGAAGATGGTCTTTTCGAGTAGCCGATCAACTATCGTCTTATTCTTCCCAACTCCGGTCATCGACTCCTCCCTTCTTCGGCTCATCTTTCTGACGATCTATAAGAAATTTAAGTAAATGGACGCCGGGAATTAGTGACCAACACAGAACAAATACGACCCAATCGAGTGTGCTCATTCCCGCTCCTTCGTATCTTCATCGAGCGCGGCCAGTAGTTCGTCAACTAGTTCGTAAGTATCAGGATCGTGAATCTGCCCACCATGGTCTGCATCATCAGTACAGCAATCCAACTTTAGCTGTTCAAGTCGCACCTTCGCCCGCTCGATGCGGGCCTGTAAGTCGGTAACTTGAGCGCGATACGCCTTCGTGAGCATATCCACTTGGGCTGAAACTAGCAGTTCATATTCCTTCCCGGTTTGGTAGCTCATGTGTACGTTGGCGATTTCTTCTTCTTTCGTCGCTTCCAGCACCCGAATTCGCTCTTCTCTTTCCTCAAGCCACGCTTTCATGCACTCGATCGCCCCGGCCAGCGTTTCGGGAATAATGCCGAAATGCAACGTATCTTCGATGGCGTCAACCCATTCGCCGTCGCGTTGACGAATCCGCTCCTCCCGGTCGGCCAGTATTTCGTCTACCTCAGATTGCGAGTAGACGCGCTCAGGCTCAATCTCAGGCCCTTTCTTATCGTGGCACTTACAGGAGCAAGTCCACGGCGCTTTGGCTCTCATATGTTCAATATAGCAAGTACAGTTGCTCATAGTTCCTCCTAAAGAACGCCCGATTTCCCGGGCGCTCGAACGAAGAACTAGTTCCCTAAGCGCAGGGTCTTGAAGAACTCATTTGCGTCTTGCTCTGTCGCGTGCAATGACCTGTCGAACACGACGACCCCGATATACGCACGGTAGCCGTAAGTTGAGACGATCAAGTACGATTCCTGGTTATCGCTCACAGCGTGCGCCTCGCGTGCGAAGATACTGTTAAAGGTCGAGTTCTCTCGGCTGCCCGGGACGAGCACCATATTCATAGCTGATATCCCCCCGTCTACAGCGTGATCTAGTGTCGCGACATCGGTTCCGCGAACTGTCGAGTAATCGAAATATGCGATAACGAAGTCTGCCTTGCCGTCTTTCGTGACAGATTCGAAGGTGTGCTGTTTATACGATGCGTGATCTTCTGTGACGGTCTTGCCGTCTTGGATTGTCGCCGCTACCGTGCCGCTGTCTGGCGTAGGAAAGGTGGCCGCGATAACGGAGTTAATCGGGGTGGTCAAAGGATAATCCTGAGTTGCCAAAACGGGAAGCACGAACATTAGAACGGACATCACTGATACAACGATTTTATTTTTCATAGTTTCTCCTAAGTTTGATTTTAATCTCTATTGCCAAAAATTATTACTTACCGTCCGCCAATCTGAGAATCTTCACAGTGTATAACCCGTCACATGATTGGCAACCCGTACCAGTCCCTTGATAGTGAAGGATTCCGTCCTCTCTGCCGTACGCTTTGATATACCCGGCTAGAATCTTTGTACCTGTTTCAACATTTTCTTTCTCGTTGAACAAGTTCACCTTGTTCTGGAAATCGTACGTCGATTTGTGAACTGAAGCCATAACCTGCATCAATCCGACCGCACCACGGCTAGATGTCGCGTACGGATTACAATCGGACTCCACTGATACTATCGCCGCCACGAGATTTGGCTCCTGGCCCTCGTTAACTGAAACTTCAGCGACCATCCGGCCTAGCTCTGGGGTCGCGTCCTTGCAGCCCGCGCCAGCTCGACCGAATACCTTGGCGACATCCCACATCGCCATACTAATCTTCTGTTCTCTCTTATCGGGCTCCGCGATCTTGATTACCTGAACAGGCGGAGGAACCGTATTGACCTTATATGGCTTAAGCGCGAAAAACAGCACCGTGATTATGACAGCCGTGATCGACAAATTTATTCGTACCGCTTTTGGAATGTTCATGGAACCTCCTTAAGTATGAGAATTATATAGTTACTTCCCGTACTGCTTTTCAAAGACTTGCAAATAATTTTGCACTGCATAATTCAATCGTGCCTGCTCTTGTCTAAGTCGTTTGATTTCTTGTATCAGAAGTTGTTGAATCACCCACTGCGTATCGTTAGAGCCCCATTGCCCCTGACCGTAACCAACCAATTCCGCAATTTCTTGCCTCGCCGCACTCGCGTTGAAAACTTCTTTGACCTTTTTCATTTCTTATCTCCTTTGTTTACTTATGGAAGTTAACTATATAATTCCTTTAAGTATGGTCTCAGATCGAGTTCAGTTTGTCAAGCTAATTTTCCACTTACTTTTAACATTATCGCGTAGACCACGCCCATCACGGGCCAGACTAGCTCTCCGTAAATATCTCGTGTAAACCACCCGAGTAGAGAGAATAAGGAGAACGGGAACGCGGACAAGAACAGCCCGACGATATAATATTCGAGTACCTTCAGTACCTTGTTCATTAGTCTCCCTTCGGGTAGTCCCTGCACATGCACCGCTTAATCGCGAGTTCGAGTAAGTACGCTAAATGTTCAATTGCTTCCTCGGCCCGCTCTGGCGCGATAACGTGAGCGCAGGCTGCAACCAAAATCTCTGGTTTAGCGGCCAGTGCTCTAGCGGTCTGTATCGCAACTTTCTTTGGGCTCTCCGTCACTCGCCCTGCCAACGGCCAAGTATATCGCGAAAATCTAACGGCAAAAACCACTCACCATCGATCAGAAAACCTGCGGTTTCGCGCTGCTCTCTTAAAGTCGCGTTAGTCGATTGATGGCTGATGATATCGCCCTCCTCGACCTCGGAGTAGATCAGCATGCCCTCAAACGGGCGTGCAGCGCCTACCGCGACGACCTTGAACTTGTAAGGCTCCTCTGGCTTCAGCTTATCGGTCTTCCCTCCGAAACCCACCGCCGCCTTGTCTGACGGGATATCATCGACTGGGATGACGAACACGTAACCGCGTGCAGGATGTAATTTCATTTTGCCTCCTAAGCAAAGACTGGCTCTGGTTCGGGTTCCGGCACCGGCTCTTGAACAGGTTCGGAGTTCGGTATCTCTTCCTCGAACGGCCACTTAAAACAGTTAAACATTATATCCTCCCAATTGGTCGCACGTCTTCAAATCGTTTGCGAGCTTCTTTCTTGCTCTTATAGATATTCAACGCTAGAATCAGAGGCTCACCGGGCTGCACATAATCATCGCAAGTGTTTTCCCAATACGGTTTGTCATCTGTATACCCAACCCACCCGAGTATTTTCTTCTTCTTTGCCATCATGATCTCCTATCTCTTTTAGTTCGTTCCGCTCTCTGATAGCCCTCTTGCGCCTTTAGCCTAAGATTATAACTGGCGTACCAGTCTATATCACAACAGCCACGCTTAGCAAATACCTGCTGAAGTCGTGCGGTCATTAAGTGATCGATCCTTCCGTCTAAGCCGGTAATCACTAGCGCCTCGGCCTTCTCGCGGAAGCCGTCCTGGACGGTCTTCAAGATCAGTTTCTGCTCGATGGTACGATCCGCTTCTGGAATCAGCATTACAGAGGGCACATCGTAGCACTCTTTCGGTTGCTTGCAGACCTCGCAGCGTTCGTTAGATACTACCGCCGAGTCCGGCCAGCCCTTCTTCTCTCGACAATCTTTACAGAAGTTCATAATTAACCTTTCCTAGGTAGGGGCTAGATTTTATCCCCTACCTAGGCCTATCTGCGGGATTAAAGATTCTCATACTTTCGGTTCTTTGTCAAGATAAATCTTTGGGAATTATATACTTAACTCCCTGTTTGTCGAACGCGAACCCCACAATAAATCATTCCGCGAATAAAAATTGCCGCCAACTTCCGTAGAAAAGGCAACGACTCTTCGATGCCCACGTTATCGGACCAAGCGGCCTCCAAACGACTTAGATACACACGACCCAGAGTAGCAAAGCCAGCGGGTTCTTTAGCTTCATCGTCAGTTCGACGCGGAAGACTGTTTTGGTATTCAATTTCAGTCCAAACCGCATCGCACGCCGCTTGAAACTCTGCTTTTGTAACTGTTTTACTCATACTATCTCCTTTGTTTACTTGTAGAAGTTAAATATATAATTCCCAAATCTTTGCTTCTCGTTCACAAAATACGCACTCTTCTTCGCGGGTCTTGCCGTGCTGACACGGATTGCAAGTGCAGCAGTTCGTGAAGCAATTTAAGCACTCAGAGCAAAGCCCGGTAACGATATCTTCGCAGCCCTGACAGTGTACCCTGTTAAAGGGATCGTGTGCTTCGGTCATCGCAGGTACGGCTCCATCCTGCCTAGTGGCTTTGTGTTATCGAGCACCTGGGCCAAGACAATAGCCCAGACCGCGTCCATATTGTGCTCGGATTCGCGGGCGATACGATTCACGCGCCTAGACATTTGATGGTTTGACATCTTTTGGACCTGGCGCTGGATCAGTTGATCGGGCGCTAGTTCCTTCTTCGGTACTGGTGTCTGTTCGTTCATCTCTATACCCAACGAAACTCTGGTAACGACGGCGGGACTACCCGCCCAACCGAAGCGTGAGATGCTCTGCCGTCTTGATCGACGGTGAATACCGTGAACACCCTTTGTTTTGGGCGTTCTACGCCCTCAACATAACGTTGGGCGTCACCAAGAAAATCGAACGGTCCGCGAATCCACGGGCTACGGTCGCTCAAGCCATCTGTAATCAGTACATAAAATTTCATAAATCCTCCTAAGTTTGTTTTAATCTTCCGTCGTTAATTACTGGCCGAAGTTTTCCGTCCGGGCAGCGCCACATCCATTTATTCGCTTCGTCCAAATAGACTGCGCGATGTTTACATATGTAACACTTCCCGCACCTGGAACAGATGTGAAGCAGCTCGCCATGGGTTCCAGTTAAGCGGCAGATGTGCGCGACCAGAAGCCACCTTCCTTGATCGAGCCCCCGACCCAGACCTGTTTCCCCCGGCTGCGATTTCGTTCTTCACGTTGCTTTTGATAGGCCTCTCGGCTTCGTGCATTTTTGCGATCTCTGTGTGTCTTTGTCCCAATCATAAATACCTCACTTGGTTAGTGTTTCATATTTAGGCTTCTTTGTCAAGCTTTTCTTTTTGAATCTTGTCGCAATATAAACAAATGTCGGTCAGATCAAACAGGTACAGAAAACTCCCACAGACGAAGCACGAGTACGGCGGGGGCGCAGGCGGTGTATAGGTCCAGTTAAAGACCTCCTCGATTGGCTTAACAACGAAACACGTTATGCCGGTATCCGGGTCTGTAAAAGTCTCCCACTTCGGCAAGAGATTTTCCTGAGCTTCTTTCTTAGCTTGTTCGAATAGCTTCTTTAATTCGAGCTTCTTGATGTGTTGTTGGGAGAGGAACTGAAATTTTTCGAGGGCTAACTCGGAGATTGTCAAACCAGTTTTTGATGGGGACTTACGAAGTTTGTTCAGTACTGCTAGTTGTGCTGTGCGCCATATCCACTCCGGCGGGGACGCCTTGAATCCCGCCGAGCGCACGGATTCCATGTCATCTCGCCACGCGTCGCCGGGCGAAATCTCTGCTTCAAACCAACTCTCCTTTTCATTCCAGACTATGCGCATTATTCGCTTTCGTGATGGTGCAGGTCTCTCTGGGTCTCAATTAGCAATCCGTCAACCTGCTGTCGCAATTCCTGGATAATCATCAGGTACTGTGACGAAAGGGCCGTCAAATCGTTATATCGAGCTTGAAGGATTGCGTGGTCCTCTTGGGCCGCGAGGTACTTATTACGATACAGGGCGACACCGTCAACGACCGTCTTAAGGTGCTCCATCACTTGGGCCGGGGAGCCCTTGATCCACTCCTCTATGAAGGCCCCCGAAAAACTGATATCAAGTTCGTTCTCACTTAACGGATTAATCATTTCGTTTTATCCTTCGGGGGCACAAGCTCCCATGCACTATGAAGTATTCTTGCCCATAAACGTTGGCCGAGGGCCAATTCGTCCTTCGACGGCTTTGGTTCAGATACCAAATCTACTTCCATCTGATCGTCTATCTTTATCCCACGGGTCTTTAAAAAGCCCATATCGGTTGGTGTTACCCGGAGCACATTGTGATTTCTAGGGCCTCGAAATAAACTAACCGAGGCAGATAACATTCCCTGCTCCATATCCTCACGGCGGTGCTGCGCTAGGTGCTCCTCTATCAGCATCTTCATTCCGCTTTCGGTGTACGCGGCGATAAACTTCTTGCAGGCGAGCCTGGTGCAGTCCCACTTGAATTGCGGGCCGTCAGACATATATCCCCGGGATCGGAGACGGGAACGGGAAGTTCACCCGATTTAACCAGCCCGCAAGAAATTTCTCTTTTTCGGGGTTCAGAACAACGTCGCGCCTGTAGAAGTCTTCCCAAGACGCTCTGTACAAGCGAGCGAGCATCACTGAAGACACGCCGTTGACCTCTGCAAGTGTCTTCGGACCCATCGCGCCGTCCTCTTCTAGTTCAAATATGGCCTGGAGGGTTTTGACCGCCACATGTATGGAGTCGTTGACGGCAAAGCTGAATAAGGGCGCTGCAATGATGTCTGAGTTAATTAAATCGCCCTCTAAAACGTTCCAGTACAGCTTGCGGTAGGCTGTTTTTGCAGCCGCGACCGCCTGTTGAAATCCCATCGTGGAAAAGAAATCCGAGGGAACGTCCGCAGAGTGCCAACGGCTTGTTAAACCGAGACGAGTCAATCCCGCTCCATCGTGCAGATCGATAATCTCACCGGGAACCCGGCGTGAATCCTCTTGATAAATTAGCCACGCACAAATCGAATTGAAGTCAGACATCGTTAGTCCTCGTATGTTGAGTACTTCTTATAAGCCTTGGAAAAGTCTGGCAGAGCGCTCTTCAGAAACAAAGCGACCCTATCGTGAGCCTCGCCTAGTTGATTGTGAGTCATAAAGAACATAAAGTCTGATGACTCGTTCGACAGACTCGGCTGTAGCTCGTACCGGGTACTTAAATCGATCAATGTCGCCTCGTAAAGTTCGTGCAACAGAGTTCCGAGGCTAGTGGCCCAGGGCGAATCTATGCCGACGTTGATCTTTTGGCTGCCCTTGTCATCTGGCATCAGTCGCACCGAGCCGCTGGCGCTGTCAGTTTGTACGAACAGACGGACGTACTTGAATCCCAGTTTGTAGTTGCCAATAAAGTGTTCGGTCTTCATTTAGTATCCAGTTCGTACGTGTGCGGTTGCTCTCCGTCATTCATGATACCACCGATACAGATAAACTCCGTGCTGTATCCGGGGACGTGAAAGTGCTTGTCAACATGATAATGCCCAAAAATATGAATCTCTGGCTGGTGAAGGTCTAACATCGCCTGTAGCGCTTGAGACGTTCTGCTCATAGCGCAATCTAACTTTGCAGCGAAGTATGGACCTTGTAAATCGTACAGCAGGACCTTCGCCGCCTTCTCCGGCGCCTCGTGAGATAATACAAAGCGCGGCTTCGATTGTACGTACAGATCGATTGCCTTATTCAGTTCTTCCTGGCTTAACTCTTCGTCTCTCCACCAGGAGACCCCTTCGATTCGGAACATCCGGTCGATTGAGAAGGCTCCAGCGACCCAAAATAGTTTGTCCTCCGGAAGATACCCGAAGTCTCCCAAATAATTCTTATGTACGCGGCATTTTGCAGGAGAGTCATGGTTCCCCCTAAAGAATTTGTGATTTTCTGGCAGCGGCGGTTGCCCCGGCGCGGGAAGACCTACGCCAGCGAACCCTAATCCCATATCTCCGATTTGCACGCTTCGCTGCGAGGGGTCTAAATTGTCGCGCAACCATTTCTGGTAAGTCTTTGTACTGCCGTGGATGTCACCTATAACAACGAGACTCATTTTTATCTCCCGAGAATATTGTCCACCAAATCTCTGCCTTTGTCAAGCGGTAACTGGAATCCCGCCGCGTTCGCGTGACCCCCACCACCAAATGCCTTCGCGACAAGTGACACGTCAATGTCGCCCATGCTCCTCGCCGAAAATTGAATCATACCGTCTGCGCGTTCAAAATAGCCTAGGCCTATGTCGTATCGATGAGCCAGGGCGTGCCCGACCTCGCTAGTGTTTAAGTAAGGGACATTGACTACGCCGACAGTGTACCGCTTGCCCGCCAAATTTAGTGTGCCTGGCTGCGCTAACTTCACAGCCTCTCGAACGTATTTATTGATGTGAAGTAAGATAGCCTCGCCAGCGGTGACCATATACAGAAATTGGGACCTTGCCATTCTATCCCAGGCTTCGATCTCATACGGAAACGTCATGATATAGGCGTTCACCTCTTCAGACTTCGGGAGCGAGAACTTCCATAAATCTCTATCTTCGACGTAATCAATCCAAAACGGGCGGCCTTGGTAATAGTCAGATGGCAGAAAATCTTTCCCGAACAGATAATCCCATGCGAGCCCCGCTCCAGACCTAGTGACATCGTACGTAACGTATGGTTTACCGATGATGTCGGTCTCGGACTTGTGGTGATCGTATATGTGATATGACTTAGCGATTGCGGCTACCTCGTCGTTCTTCCCGCGAAGGTTGATATCGACACACAGAACATCTTTGTCGCGGAACATCTCTATATCGATTGGCTCGCCGTGATTCCTAGGCAGGAGCTTCGCCTCGGGATATCTCATTTTTGCTATAAATGCTGCGGACCAACCATCTGTACACTGGGCGTGATAGATCACATAGTCCATTAGATTTCCTTCCTCTTTTGTGCTTCCGCTAGTACTCTCTCCCACTTAGTAATGGGATTCTTTGGCCTGCGGCGCGGTACCGCCCGCCCCTTGAACCTTGCCTTGCCGATTATCTGATTCTTGGTTAGGTGGGTCAGGCCTTCGGGCGGCTTGAGTTCTCCATAAACTACCCCATCTTTTTCGGCGAACTTCTGCTCGCACTTGCGGACCCAGTTCTCGCGGTGGCGCAGCCCGCACAGGGCGCAATTTATCATGCGACCAAGCTCGGGGTGCCTTCCAGCGTAGGAGCGATCATGAATCTCGGCTAGGGCAGCTTCGGCTGCCTTTTGTCCGGCTTCATTCGGTTGTAAGGTTTCTTCGGTCACTGTCGCTCCATCATGTCGGCTATCTGCCAGAGACGGGTCATAGCTTCGGGCGGCTCCATAAATGTTCCGTCAGCCTTCTGGATAAGATTTCTAAACGAAGACGACGGTAAATTATCTATAACGAGCTTAACAAGCTTCGCTGTCTTCTTTAGCTGTCGTTTCGCTTTCCATTTAGTATACCACATCATATTGATCTCCCATAGTCATAATCTCTTCCAGTTGCGGTCTTCGGATCGTTCTTAGGCTCGGGGTTCCCCTCGACAACGATCTCTCCCGTACGTCCGTCTATTAAAGCCGCGCCGAGTTGCGCTAACGACAGTTGAGTCAAGTCGTTGTAGAGTTCGATTCGCCTAGCCGCGTCCTTATCGTTTTTGATGTAAGCGTATTCGATGTGCTCCTCTTCAACGGTCGCCGTACGAGGGGTCTTCTGAAAGGGGGTCATGTATACGTCTGTTCCATACTCAAATACGTGTTTTTCTTTAATAAGTTGCCCCGTTTTTCCGCACAGCTTGCAGGACTTCTTCAAGTTAGAGTCATTAATGCAGATAGGGCAAACTTCCTCCACCTTAATGGTCTTGAACGAAACGATGACGTTCGCGGCAAAACCTGTATTCTTTAACTCTTCCGCTTTCGCAACGCTGATGAACTTTCTGCACCGGCACCGTTCTGCGATGTAGCCTTCAATCTTCTGATTCGCGCAAGTATGGACTCGCACCTTATGTATCTGCATATCTCCCTTCTAACTTAATGGACTGCCTTCATTTGCGGTTCGTATCCCCACGGCATTTATTTTCTTAGGTCTGTGAGATGGCTTTAACGGCCCGGACATCTGTTTATTTAGCCTACGGAGCATCAGATCGACAGCGTTAGCGGTCATATGAAGCTCCTGCGCTACAACGTTCATAGTCGCGCCGACCTCGTAGTATAGGTGTATAAGGCGGATCATCCTGGCGGCTGACTTTCTTTGTTTAAGGTCGGTCGCTGCCTTCGGAAACCTGGTCTTGATTAACTCTTTAATCTTCTCGTTATCTAGCACCCACGGCGGGATTGTTAATAATCTTCGTGAGTGTTTTTCTTTTCCGATTCGCGACCAACCCGCTAAGAAACTCTCGTCATATTTTGGTTTTAGGTCCCGAGTCATTCGTTTTTCAACTGTTCTCGACTCTTCTATACTAGATACTTGGTAGATATCCGTATGAGTTATCTCATTTTTATGATTCCACATCTTATGAGATTTTTCAAACGGACGAGTTAACCCGAATCCGCTACGTCCGACATAGAGGCATATATCATACCTCCAGTGCACATAGACGATAGAACTAAACGGATTCTGAATTGTTATTTTCTGCATTTTTCCTCGGCCTTCCCCGTGGCTTTATTGGTCGATTCATGGTCTTGTTGATCCTTCGCAGGGACTCTTCTACGGCCCGGACCGATATCTTCAGCTCTTCCGCTATCGCGCCCGCCGTACTTCCGGCCCTATAATAGAGGTAGATTATGCGAAGCATGCGTAGGGCACTTTTCCTCTGCTTCGGACTAGGGAAGCACCGCTTAATCAGTTCCTTTAGTTTTTCATCGTCTAGCGCCCACAGCGGTATCCTCTTCATTCTGTCGGCATGTAAGGTCGCCCCGGCAGTCTTCATGATCTGATGACTTCCGACGTAATTATCTTTGCCGTCTAGGGTGTTTCTTAAGAACGCAAATGAATCGTTGTCCAACTACACCTCTGTAAATTCTTCTTTGATCCTGAGTTGCTCGTCTACCGGAAGTTCTAGCAGTTTTTTCATCGTGAGCCTGCGATTGCCAAGAAATTTCAAAAATCGCCTCGCTAGAATCTGTTCCGGGGACATCTCTTGCTCGTCTATGCTATTGATAAGCTCATCTTCCAGGAGCTGATCTGTATGAAACTCCTCCTGTAGACCGATAGCCCGAAACGCGCCTGACTCTGTTTCTACAAATACGTTGTATTTCATTCTGTGTCCCCTTCTTCGAATAGCGCGTCGAAGCTCTCTTCATCAGATTTTTTGAAGCTCTGTTGTTTGAAATTTTCGTCCCCTAGAATAAAGGCACGGAAGTACGGATTGTTTCGATCATCTCTGGGATATCTGATTCCAAAATTCTGAGTGTATATCCCGGTCTTGTGAGCGTTCACGATCTCTATGATCTGTCTAGCCGCCGTGCGTCCCGCATCTTCTGCGGACCGTTCACTCACCAAACCTGAACCGAACTGGAGCTTCTGCTTCGTGATCGCGGTTAGGGGTACCTTGGTTCCGTATTGTTGAAGCCAATTAAACGCCCTCTGTTTCGTCTCGTCCGTTTGATCGGTCTTCTCTCCCTTCTTGCCTTGAACTCGGTCCATCTCTTCCAGCATGAAGTCGGTCTTTAAAATCCACGCGCTATCATCCTCTAACTTCGCTATTACACCGTCTTCGCCCGCTTCGAACGCGCCGACTGACTCTAGAGTCGTAATAGAATAGCCCTTCTTATAACCGAGCGCCTTCTTGACGAACCAGAGCAAAGCGACAGTTCTGATTCCACTCAGCCAGGAGTACCGCCTTAATTGAGCGTCGAAGGCAACAATCCCTGGTTGTTCCGCTAGCTCCTGCGCCGCTGTCTTCAAATCGATGATAACGGGCCTGTACGGTCCCTGTGTCCACTCCACTTTAGGCAACATGGGGTGATTCGGATCGGCGTACGAGACTAGATCGAGACGACCCGCGTCGAAAATTCCTCCGTAGTTAGGGTCCCCAACGAAAACTTCCTTCTCGTACTCCCGCTGCCATACTGACCGACCTCCTGGGTATATCGGTAGTTTGGGGAGCTTAGCCTGAAAGAGACGCACATGATCTTGTCCGATCTGATTCAGAGTTGACCAGTCCTTCTCGACCGTGGTGTAACTCAAGTTGCCATCAGATTGATAGACGGACCACCTTCGAATGAAGTCCTCAACCCCGCCGTCGCCGTGTTCTGTCTGGAACTGTATTGATTCTTCGAGCGCTTTGCCGTACGCGAACCGCGCTTTCGAATCCTTTTCCTTATACCCGAGCACCTTTTGAAGGTACCAAAAATATTGACAGTTGTCCCAGGTGTTGCCGCTCGAATACGAGTGACGGCGGTGAGGATTTCCCTTGGAATTAATATATAAGCACGGACTAGTCATTCCTTTCTCCTAATTCAGGTTCGTAGTCTTCAATTTTATCAATATAATCATTCAAAAACTCACTACGCGGACCGTAAAAACTTATATTCAGGGTCTTAGCGGCCCTGGAACATGCCGTGAACCATATCCTTTTTTCTTCGCCTATCTCTCCGTCGCGATGGGGCATACGGTTTTGATCCACACCCACAACAAATACGTGATCTGCCTGCTTCCCCTTCATTTGATGAACTGTAGACAGGGTTAGGCCCTTAGCCGACTTCCTGGCGTACGTCAGCTTACGGAGACGTTCTAAGAACTCGGGAACAGTTCCCTTCCCTTGAGCCATGCGAACGACGGAATTTAAATTTTCAGCGGGGTCGCTCTCCATAGGGTCTCCGCTGCCACGATAGATGTTCAAAAGATTGTGTTCATAAATAAGGCTCGACAACACTTGATCTGCGGATCGCATGTCCTTGGATTCCTTGGCCAACTGAAGGAGCTTTTTGACCTCGCTGGTTTCGAAAAAATCTTTTTTACCCAAGATTCTGTACTTAATTCCCCGACTGACGCACAGCCGCTGAAATACAAACAGTTGACGGTTGGTCCTAGCCATGATAACGGTATTGACCGGATCAGTTATCTGTAGAAGAGTTTGAACGGCCTCTTCTTGATCGTCTTGGTACCGTGTTATAGCGGGATCAATCCCTGCCTCATTTGTGGTCATCATGCGGCTAGAAATCCCGTTGTCTTCTGGTGTAATTTCCTTGACGAAGGAAACTATTTTTTGGCTAGACCTGTAATTTTGCCCCAAGTAAAGAGTCTTCACGTTAGGAAACTTCTGCTGAATGTGCTTAAAAACATCCGGGTGCGCCCCTCTCCAGGTATAAATTCCCTGGTTCGTGTCGCCCACGCACATTAGGTTGCCATCGAATAAAAGTTCAAGCATGCGAAGTTGACGGGTATCGGTATCCTGAAATTCGTCTACTGCTATGTACCGTTTCTTCCATCTGTTTCTGACTTCCTCATTCGTTTCTAGTAGCTTAACTGTTTCAAAGATAAGTGAATCGAAGTCCAACCAACCATCCGCCCGGCATCGATCTTCGTACTCGCGATACGCACATCCGAGATAATATTCCCTCCCGATCGCTTCCGCAATTGCTTGTTCGGGCTCTATATTAGATCGCTTCCATTCCGAGAGCTTCCCCTGAAGAACACGAAATGATGAAATTGCTGGGTACGCCTTGACCAAGTCAAACAATAGCAAGTAGTCTTCACCTTTTACGGGAATCACGGTCTCGCCTAATTTGAACGGCAGGTGCTCCCGCTCTCGCTTAATCAATTCTAGTGCGAACGAGTGGAAGGTGCGAAACACAGCTTCAGCGTTAAGCAGGCCGACACGCTCTGCGGCCTCTTTTGCAGCGCTATTTGTAAAAGTCAAGTTCAAGATATCGCTGACAGGGATACCCCGCGTTACCATTGCCAGGAAGCGCTCAACCATACAGGCCGTTTTTCCGCTTCCTGGCCCACTTATTACTACGAACGCCCCCTCAATCGAATTGACGACCGCTTGTTGTTCTGCGTTTAGCTGCATTAGAATGCGGCGTTCTCTGTGGCCTTCCGGCGCAGGAACTCGAAACTGATTCCCATAGACGCGCCGCCGCTGACCGTGCCCGTACGTGGGCAAGAGCCGTTCGGTCCGTTGCCGCCCGTGACGCCGAAGGTTCCGTCGCAGACCGGATTTCCTTGAGTCAAGAGGTGAGCCACGTTGGTAGAAAAGGTCATACGAATCACAGCGGGACCCACGGCCCCCATACGAGACACGAAGCCGAACTCCCCGCCTTGCACATGGTCTGTCTCGGTGCCGTTAGCGCCTGGTAGAGCACACGCGACGGCGGTGCCACAGGCGATCCCGTTAGCAAGCTGCTGGAAGTAGCCGAAAGTAAATCGTGTCGGGATTCCCCACGCGATCTTGCGCCACGTTAGGCCGCCGTGGACGTAGTAGCTGCCCTTGTGTATGTTCGTGCTGTAAGTCGAATAATCGGCGCTGCCGCTCAAGCCGAGGCTCTTGCCTGGTGTGATCCAGACGGTGCCGCCAGCGGTGGTGATATTCGCCGATCCCGTGCCAAGGTTGATGTGCGACTCAAACGGAATGACAACACTGTACACTTTGAACACCGGAGAGAACCCATCGCTGAAGTCGAACTCGAACCGCTTCGCGAACGGAACTTCTATGCCCGCGTCCAAAGACGCAAAATAGTTGCCGAGGTCGCCGCCACCGTGCGTACCGACGAGAAATCGGAAATGGTCGTCGTAAGTCGGACTCGTCTGGGCGTTTGCTTTAACAGCGAATAGCGACATCAAAAACATGACTGCGATCATTAACTTTTTCATATTTTCTCCTATAGACCTATCGAATCTTCGATGTACTTGACTGTTGCCACTGGCCCCTCGTTCTGGACTTTATATTCGAGTGTAGATAAATATTTTTCCCAATTTTCTACTGAAAGTTCGTTCATTGACTGTAATCCGGGGAACATCATGATCGCAAGATTTCTAAGCTTATCTGCGTTACCCATACCCTCTCGGGGAACCATTCCGGCAGGCTCAAAATAATCGTTAACCAAATGGAATAATCGCTGCCGAAATGGGCGAACTTGCTCGGGTGTTAATCTCGGTTTAGAAGGCGCTACAGAAGCTATCGGGACACCCAGGGCGGTTCCAGACACCTGAAGCGTAATAGGGGCTGTAATAGGCTGCGGGGGCGGTTCTGGGGCTATTACAGGCTGTGGTTCAGCTTGCTTGGGCGGCTCAGATGGCCCTAGATCGACCTTCTTTTTGTTCGGGCCGCGTGGCTTGCGGGTCTTCTTAGGGGCTTCAACAGATATAGCGGCACGTACCTTCCCAGCGTCAAGAAATGGTTCGTGATGCGTTGGCTCTACACCCGCTTCTTGATTTAACTGCGCGATAGCGTCAGCGCGAAGTTGGGCCTGTTCTTTTTCAAATTGTTCCTGAGCGTCAGATAAGATGGGTTCTTTTGATAACCCTAACCCGATGGAAAATTCGCCGAGGACATAATTAGCCTTTAGATTAGGAATATTTGGTTCTGGAGTTACATCTTTACCGGGCTCGCTACTCGGCGCTACCGTAGGTTGCGGCGCGGTCCACTGGGATACTTGCTGTTGAACGTGCACGGTCTTGCGCTGATTAACTTCGCTTTCGTCCAGGACACCGGATGCGGCGAACTGAAGTGCTAATCTCCGCAAGGCCCGGGTACTGGCCGTCATAACCGAGTCGTCCAGTTGGCTGCCCGTGAGTCCGTCGATGTACTTTGAGCCGATGGCGATCTCTTGCCTCCCGCTCTTATCAATCCCGACAGCGGTGAAAACGATTGAACCGCCGACCATCTGATTGGTGAGCGATTTCACATCGAGTTTTAGATTGTTGCGTATGGCCTCGGCTCCGCCGCGCTTTACGTAGGCCACAAGGCGAGCGGGTCCCTCCCCGTCATCTAGGCGGGTCAGTGCGACCAGATTGAGGTTATCTGGTACCCCTAGGTGATGGCATAGCGCCTTTAAATACGCTTGGCGCTGCGGTTCGGTTAAACTTTCGAGATCGTACATTGGTGTATAGGATTCGGTCATATTGTCTCCCTAAGTGCATGGTAACAGATTGTAAAAGTCTTGTCAAGCCCTATTTCAAACTATTTATGGTAGAAAAAATCTTCATGCCCATCGGCTCCTAGAGGCAAAGTCGGGGCCCAATATACAGGCCGAGACATTATCGCCGTCATCTGAATTATCCCGGGCGCGAATGGATCGTCTAGGGACAGGCAGCCGCCCTCGTCATGTACGTGGATTACTGTCTCTAGTCCGATTTCTTCAAATTCTAGGAGCTTATCCGCCAGCGCGTCCCGCGCAATCCCTTGCACTATGTTCTCAAAGTTATGACCGCCGTGACTGACCACCTCAACCCATTGATGGGTATCTTGGTCCGTGCTGTAATAAATAAACACAGGACGATAAACGTCTTCCATCTCCCCGGTCTCGAAATTCTTACGCTGCCACGGCATCTTTCGGCTTTCGATTGCCGCGTCCATGTAGTGAAGGTATCGGCCAGAGGGGAGTTGAATCCTTAACATCGGATTACGACCGTCGATGCTAATTTTATCTATCGTGACGCAGCCCCCCGGGCCGATCTTACGAATCGTGCGATCTCCCTTGAGTACGTCTGCGACCGCCTCTTCGAGCTGGACCCAAATCCCTTTCATCTGGCCGCTGTAGCCGTTTCCACAAATCTCGGGATAGGACTCACGGAAAATCTTCGTAGCCTCGTACGCCTGTTCTTGGGACATATCGATGCCCATGCCTTCAGCGTATCCCCACAGTCCGGTTTTATAGCGATCTCCGTTTTCATCGAAGGCCCACTGACCCCCGCCCATACGATAGATAGAACCTAGGACAGCGGGCTTTGCGACCTGACGCATACGCTTAGCAGCGATCTGTCTCTCTTTACCGTTCTTACCTTTATAGTCATCCCATAAATTTTCATACGGAATACCGTACATCTTGCTAGCAAAATCGAGGTACGGGTCTCTATTTTTCTCGAATACATCTAGCAGTGGCTGGCACTGCGAAATCCATGCGCCAACACGGGTCTCTATGGCGTTCAAATCGCACACATTCATCCTTTGACCTTCAGGAGCTACGAAGACCGTGCGAATAATATTCTTCGTAATAATCAGCGGAGAGTAATACTTCTCGTTTTTATCTACAAATGCGGTCTTCAAACCTTCATAATCTTCGGCGTATACCAAACTTCGCGCTTTGCGAACGTTGTCTAGGTCTTCAAATGTCGCGTCTGGGCGGGCCATGTTGTGGAGCTGTGCTGCCGCTGAAGCCCACCGTCCGCACCTGCTACTACCCATAAAGACAAACTGATTCCGCAAGCGATCATCTGGACTGATATGTTTTAAGATGGTCTCTAGCTTTTTATAGCTGGTCGAGCTTGCCTCTAAACGTGCGGTCAATACTTGACGGCACTCCTCGGTCATCTTGACTTCGGGGTCTTTCAATACCAGTTCAATGTTCGGCTTACGAAGGTTACCAAGTAAATAGCCCCTAGCTTTAAGCCAAGGTAGTAGTTGATTACGAGAGTTCGCATTTTCAAGTCCTGTCTTTAGATTTTGCAAGTCTTTCTTTTCTTTCTTGTTCTTGCTGCCTATCGCAAATAGCTTTTTGACAAATCCTCGGTCAGTTGGCATCCCACGGTCATTAACACGCTGGTCAAAAAGCCAAATTTTACGCTCTCGATCCGGCAGAGGAAACACCCCGAGCAACATCTCTCTACGGGCGACCTCCTGTTCGGCGATACAATCTTGTTTGCAATAGTCTAGAAGCAGGACCCACTCTGCCGGATGCGAGTTCCAGTCATTGAAATATGTTCCGCCGCCTTCCTTCTTCTTCCTGGTCTTCGGATACGAGAACAGGTCCAGCAACTGCTCGCCGCGCTTATCCTTGCGCATCTCCCGAGGTAATCCGAGGACCATCCCGACATCCTCCAAATTTGCAGGCAGTGATAGGTACCTGGCGCTTGCCTGCGGGTCTTGAAATCGGGATGCCGGAATTATGATGCCGAGTACATATTGGAAAATGTACCGTTCGAAGGCACTATTGAACGCAATGATCTGGACGGTCGGGTCTTCAAGTGCTGTAGCTAGCCGCGCCGGAACCGGACCGAGGTGTGGTTGCCATATCTCGACCGAGGTCACCTTGTCTACATCTAAGTTCTTGACGAGCCTCCACGCCAGGCAGAGAACTTTAGTTGTTGGGCTAATCGAATAATTGTGGAGCCCAACTTCAGTAAGTTCCGCTTCGCTTTGAGTTTCAAAATCGAGAACAAGATACACTATCGGTTATCTCCGTTTCCTTTTAAAACTTTTCGCTTCTTTCTGTCCTCTAACTTCTTGAGATTCGCCCGCATAATATCTTCAAGAGAAATATCTAGTTCATGCGCCAATTGACTAAGGTACCACGCTACGTCTCCGGCTTCTTTAATCATTTCTTTTCTAACATCTGCCGTCAGTTCCGTGCCGTTGTCTCCCCTAATCAATTTCTTAAACTTCTCGGCAACTTCTCCGGCCTCTCCTGCCAATCCTAATATAACATACATAAGACCGCCGAGTTCTCCTCGGTGTGGGTATACTGCGGTTTTTGAAGCCTTGTGCTGGTATGCTCGAATTGTCATATATCGCCACTTGCGATTAACTTGTTGCTCTAGCGGGGTGGCCCAGCGACAATTTAGTGGTTCGTAGTTGCCGTCGGAATCTATTCTATCGAGTGAATACTCAGGGGCTGGTTTTGCCCCCATATCCGCTATGAAATTCTCAAACGTGTGCCAGCGCTCACAAACTTTAATACCCCTGCCGCCATAATACGGGTAGCCTGTAGAAGACGGGGTCTCACACCTAGAAAGCATTCCCGCCCACACCTTGTATCCTAGGGATTTTGATTTACCGTGGCTCTTTTGTCCTAAATACTTCTTACACCCGCAACTAACTTTATCTGACTTTCTAACATCTGCTGCTCCCCGAGAAAACTCTTTTCCACAGTCACATTTAAAATAATAAGTTCCGCCACTTGTTTGCTTAACAAATTTAATAACAGTGGCGTACCCGATCTTAACACCCACGTTTATCGATTCCGGCACGACACGCCCCTTTACGCGCTTTCTTTCTAAACAAGGCGAGCAAGTCTTAAAACCAGCCTGCGCTTCATTTTTATTACAAGTTGAGCATATCACGAGCCACACTCTCCTCCGCGACTAACGTCGCAAATCGTAGTTCCTGACTCTTCGTATACGTGACCCTCGTTAGCCAACGCTTCGCTAAGAGGCACTGGATTCAAAGGCTGCCCTGGGCGAGCCCCATCCGGGTAGCAAGTCAAGCCCCTCAGTCGAGGCAGATACCGAATCAAAATATTTCCAAAGTCTCTAACTTTGCTATCATTATTCAATTCTGATCCCCACGCGGGAAGATTAATCGTACTACTAATGCTGTGATCTACATACTGTTGAACCCACGCTTGAAAGGCCAACCTGCGCTCAACGTCTCCCGCTAAAGTATACGCGTCCTCGATCTTTTCCGCTGGTACGCCCAGCTCCATGAGACGTTTTGCTGTAGGATCAACTACGAATTGGTAGTTCCACACAGAGCCCTTCAGATATCTACGCTTATATGCGGCGCAGAATAAAGGTTCGATACCTGTGGAAGTTTCTGCTAAAATTCCGATACTTCCTACTGGGGCAACCGCACGAGTTTTAACAGGAACAGTTAGTTCCCACCTCTTTGCGTATTGCTTTGCTATCATACCAGATTTTGCATAAACTTTCAAATATTCTTCTAACTCTGTGTCCGGCTCGTATCGTTTTCCGTGGACTAATAGCCACTCGTGCAGGCCCATCAACCCGAGGCCTAGACGGCGGTTCTTATTTCTAACCTTATCTATTCCGGGGAACGGTATATCAGAGTAAACTGTCCCAGCTAAAAGGAACGCCGTAGCCAGTTCCGTAACTTCACGCATATCCTCCAGGGACGTGATCCTGGCAAGATTAATAGAACCCAGATTACAGACATCACTATCATCAGCGCTGGTAACTTCTGTGCAAGCATTTCTCAGTGTCTCCTTCGAATTTTCCCCGAGATCGATAGAAAATCCTGGCTCTCCGGTCTTCAGCATCTGTCTAACGGTAGCCCAGTACACGCCCTGAGCGTGACTGTATAGCTCGTGCTTATCATTACCGTAGGCTTCAAAAAACTCGTCGTCCAATAATACAGAAATATTTGTTCCGTCCATTGTCGCGGGAAAATTATAGTCCGCCGCTTTAAGTTGTCGAACCTCTGGAATCCAATTCTTCAAAGTAATAAACTTGTGAATATCTGGATGCGACCACTTCAGCCCCGCCCAGATGGCGGATCGACGGGAGCCCCCCTGCATAATGAATCTTCCGAGTTCGTTCAACATTTGGGCAGCGGCCAGAGGCCCCGTAGAAGTGCCTCCTGTCTTACGGATGGCCTTACCTTCTCCGCGTACATCGCTGTAGTCAACGCCTATGCCGCCCCCGGTCATCAAGGCCAGGGTTCCCTTATGCATCAGGTCGGCCCACCCCTCGCGACTATCCTCTGCGCGAAATAAAAAGCAATTATTTGTTTGATGGAATAAGCGACCTGTGGCAGCCAAGTAGCGACCGCCTGGAATAAACTTACGATCTCGAATAATCTCATGCGTTCGCTTAACTTGGTCTGCGGGCGCGTGAACCGCTTTCAGTACGTTCTTGCTTACGCGGTAAGCGACGTTGTTCCAATCTTCAAGCGTTCCGTCTTTCTTAGTGTGCGCATATTTCTGCTTTAAAATTGTTTCCGCGAACTTTGACATCTCGGTCATGGGGCCACCCTATCGTTCTCAATAAAATACTTATACGTCACTGGCATCTTCTCCTCAAATAACGACTCTAGCGCCTTCGCGTACTCTCTAATCTCAAATTGAGCTTTCTCTGCGTTTCTCAGCGCCAGAAAGTTCATAAGAGACCGAGCGTTGCAGGACCAGTACATTTCGCTATAGATATTAACAGGTAGAAAGAAACGGGCCTGCTCTTTTGCTACCCCCAAGTCCAAAGCCCATTGATAGTTTTCATAAGCATCATCACAAAAGTCCTGTAATACTTCATCAAATACCAAAGCTTTATCCGGATCAAAGGATTGATAAGTATAGTGTCCTGGCCTCCCTACTTGTGTCCTGACATTCTCAATTTCTGGAATATAAAATTCACCTTTCAATTCAGAATACCTAGCGCTCCACTCGTTAATAGAAACGCCTATCCTATGCCGGTGCCACTCCCGAAACACGAAGATCGGGGCCTTGACTCTAAACCGAAAGAAGTTCTGTTCAAACGGAGTGCCGTGACGGTTCTTCATCAGGAATGCGATCAGCTTATCGTCCCCGACTTCCATTATATCATGGTGAGCGTTGAACGATACCCGGGCACTGTTCACTACGCTTAAGTCGTCGGCGCAATAGTTTTCGAGGTCTACGAATCCCTTGTCAAGGACTTTAATTTCGCTCACTCATCCTCCTCTGGTAAACGAAGTAACACCACCTGCTTCGGGCTGCTCTTTGTCCCCTGCCCATCCTCCGCTATCCACCCGCCTTGGATCAGTCCCACGTACACCTGCCTCCACAAACTTGTTCCGTGTCTCTCGGGATGCAAGACCCGGTTAAGGTCTCGCTGTAGCATAGCGCCGCCGTTCCTTTGAAGCAATTGAATAATTTCTGCTTGAATGGAGCCCTCTCGCGTGGTCGTCTCGGGCACATATAGATAGCGCTTCACCGCTAGCTCATATTTTGCAATCGCGTACGCCCTTTCAAGAATATCGTCGTCTATACTGTCTCGTCCGATATCTATAGCAAGGGCCAGGGCCCACTTTTCCGCTCTCTGTTCGACCCTATTGTTAATTTCTGACAGGTGATCCAATCTAGTCGTATCCCCATCGATAGAGTAAACTGACTTTTGCACAGCTTTGTCAATCCGTTGCCTTGTGATTACCGCAGCGTCCTTTGTATTCACCAAAACTTGAGGCACGGACTTCGGGAGAATCTCTGGCTGAAAAATGTATACGAACCGCTCATCGTTGCCTTGGGCCGAAGTGATAATCGGGCTCATGGTCTGCACGAAGTTCTTATCCGTTGTCGCGGCTATCAAGCTCGCGCAGTATGTCTTCGGCTGGTGAGAGTACTGCTCCTTCTTCGATTTAACTGTGTTAGCGAATAGCCCGCTCTCGTACATGGTAGACAGTGCCTGCCCTAAACTGCTCCCCTCGATTGACGCCTTCTTAGACAGCGTCGCTAGCTCATCGAAAAACAAGATAGAGTTTTTGCAATTTGTTCTGGACATTTCTATTCCGATCCCCTCGGGCGATCCCGCCGTCCAGATCAAACTTTTGCCTTCCGCGTTCCTGGTTCCCTGGTGCGCGTAGTCCACGATACCCGCGTGATTCAAGTACTCCACAGCGTCTTGGATAGACGAACTCTTGAACAGCCTTCCCTTTCTAGCAACCAGGACGAGATACATAGACGGAATCAAACCCTTGTACTCAATGCGTACTTTGGTTCCGACGTAATTAAGAAGGATAGTTAGCGCGGGGAGCATCATAAATTCTGCCCTGCGGCTCGGATTCTTCTCACAGATCGGACGAGCGAAGCCCTCGTACATAGAACATCCCGAAAATAACCACTTTGAATCAGGGAACGTAGGGTATGGGACTGCCTTGACGATTGGCCTCTCTATCGGCTCTGGCTGTGGTGCGGGCTGGCCGAGAGGAACGCCGCCCATGATTACCGGAGCTGGTTCTTTAACCTCGTATCGGCAGACTGAGTGCGCAATCTTTCTGGCCATCTCTCGATAGTCAGAACCGTAATTCTCGCAGCGCTTCTCACATACTTCCACAAGCGCACTATAGATAGCTTCCTCTTCTAATCCGTCTTGACGAAGTTTTCCACCGATGCGGGTAAGAGTGATATCATGTGACCCACGGGGGATTTTAGGGCCGTCTGTACTCGCGGTAATCTTTTCTTCCGCGTTCTTTCGCGACAGGCACCACTGAACCAACCACGGCGGAGTATCCGCTACCTCTGCCGCTGATACTATCTCGTATTTTCTACCGGATGTTGGGTGCTCGGAGCCAGCGCTGACGGCGTACCTTGCATCGGCCCGTGCGCTCCACAACTCTCCTTGATCGTCCTTAGCTTGACAGTTCCCCATAGCTATAGATAATTCGCTATGCTTGAACCAAAAGTGCCCTTTTCCCGGGGAACTTCGAACCACTAAAGTGTTCGGAAAAGTTTGCCCTGTTTGCTGTTCGATCTCTTTGTGCAGATTAGGGCGGTCCACCTCGAAGACCCAAAACCCACCGAGTTTAGCTAATGCGACGGACGCAGCGTTCGCATCTGGCATCTCTTCAGACCACTTTTGAAGGGTTTGTAAATCCGTGGTAGCTCGGGTGGGCCAATCAGTTTCGAAGGCGATCTTAGTCTTAGGGCGTAGGCGTATCTGTGGTATTCCACGCTCTGCTAAAGGTTTCGCGATGTCGAAGAATGTCATTAGTCCTCTAGAAAGGTAGAATAGCAGGTCTCTCCCTGCTAGTCACGCCTAATCGTGGCGTTCCGGTTAAATTAGAACTTAATCGTTCCGCCTTGCGCGTTCGCGGGCTGAAACTGCGTGGTCTGTGCCTGTTGCGCTGTCTGGGGCGGCTGTGCGTAGGTCTGTACGGGCTGGCCCTGTGGGCCCGCTGTGGTCTGTGTGCGAAACTTCACGCGAACGTAGTCCGCCGGAACAGGCAGAACAAAGCCTGCGGGAGCGGGGACGATCCCCATGATATTCGCGTAGTCCTTCAGCCCGTCCGGGCTCTTCTCGCGACTAATGAAGAGTTGACGAACTTGACCGATCAAAGTCTCGGGATCAAGTGTCGGCAGCGGAGGATTTCCAAGGATCATCTTTACAGTCTTGTACAGATTTCCCTTCTCGTGCCATGAGGACGCGTTGAGCTTCTGACTCCAGACTTGAAGCGGCTTCCCGTCTTTGCCCACTGTTGCTAGGCTCCAGATGAATCGAATAGCCGGGTACGACTTTGCTTGACCGTTGAACGTGCTGGTAATAATACCAAGATCGACCACATCGACAATTACACCGATATGGGGTCCGGCCTCCGGTTTTTCAAATTGCTTTGCTTGAGGTATTAACATTGTTTTTCTCCTTTTTAGTTTTTAGTTTTGAACTTCTACTTCTGTTTCCACGCCAAAAATGTCGTCCTCACGAAGGACAAGGTAGTGAGTTAGTCCCACCAAAACCTCGGCTCCTGAGAACTTTCCGAACACTACTTTGTCTCCTACATTGATCCCTGGTTTCTGTAAAGTCCCATTGACCCACTTGCCTGGCCCAACTGCCTTGACTATTCCCTTCGCTGGCTTCTCTTTTCCTTCATCGGGAATGAATAAGCCGTTGACTTGGTCTAACTCTTCATATCTAGTTACCCAGATACGATCTTGAACCGCTCGAACTCCTACAGATTCAGGCTCGAGCTTCACATCTAGCTTTGCAACTTCAGCTAGAGCCTGCTCCTGCAACGCGAGACGATCTGCTTCGGACATCGCATTAAGTTTACGGAGACTCTCTTCACCAAACATCTCGATCCATTTGGCATCACTTACTGTTGCCGGATTAAATTGGGCACTTGACGCGCCCCTTGCGAGCTTATCGCCACCACCTAGGCTCATGATTTGTAAACTCCCGTAATTTCAAAATTGCCGTCGAGATATTCGCCATCTATGGTTATAAAATCTTGTTCTTTAAGAGAAGACGATTTTTGAATGGCCTCTTCTAGGCTCGTGGCTTGAACTTCTATAGATACATCTACTTCGACCTTCGCCATCACTTGATAAGTTTTTATCTTTGTTGACATTAGTTTAACTCCTCCTCGTTTAGGTCTTTGTCAATTGCTACCGGAAACTGAAACTGCTGCATAACTTCGTCCACATCTATCGACTTCACAGGTCTCCACCAAACTTTAAAATTGGGATTCCACCTGAAACGTGCCCGTTTTACTATATCGTTCTGGCTACGATCCGCCAGGCTACGCAAGACTACCACAGGTGACTGCGATCTGTCAAGCAGTAATTGTGGATCATACTTCTCCGCGATAGCGAGCACGGTCTGGGCATCCGCAAGGGCGCTATGCGGGAACAGGTTCAAGATGCCGTGATCTGCCGCCGTATGACTCAATTTGCCTACAGGCACGGCCCAGGGCAGGTCTGCGTAGAGATCGATCCACGGTCTCACGGGTAGTTCACGTCCCGCACGCTTAGCCCAGTTGTCTAAAATCTTCTTGTCGAAGCGTCTTGTGTTGTAACCCAACGTGGCATCACAATTTTCTAGCATGTCGATAACGATATCCAGAATAGCATCGGACTCGTATCCAAATCTGTCTACTGCCGCTTGATGGATACCTGTTATCTTCGTTATCTCTGGCGTGATCGGGACATCCGCCTTAACGAGCACGCCGATATTGTCTAGACATTTCTTTTGCGATGTACTATAGAGCACCCCGCCAAATTCGATGACGCGATCATTGATCGTATCGAGGCCCGTTGTTTCGCAGTCCAGTGAGCAAAAAATCATCTAGTTCACCACATCCGTTGACTTCACGGGCTTACGGTCGATTGGAATCAAATTATCTTGAGTAGTTACCAGTGGGTCCGCGATCAATTTAACGGAAACAGACATGTGCGTTAGCAGAGACCAATTGACAAAAATTCTCCGATCAAACGTAACAACCCCGCTTGGTAGCGGCTCATCCGGGTCCTTAAGTACAATGAGTCCGGCGCTGCTAACTAACTTGATAAATTTATCGTTCACAAGATACTGTAGCTGGGCTATGCTCTCCACGTTCTCGAAGGTCTCCTGCACATGAACTTCATGCGGGAAGTTCTCGGGACGCCTGCGCTCGTCTACGTAAGCCGTGAAATCCACAAAATAACTAGACATCGGTCACCTTTTCTATCCTTGGAAGTGCTTCATCTTGAGTCATCAACATTAATTGAATAGAACCAAAAGCGGGTATCTCATGAATCTGTTGCTTCTTATCGAACTGATACACCCGCACTGTGCTATCACTGAAGCTACGTATGGTCAACATACGTTGTGCTATGTATGGGTTCCCTGGATTCGGACGGGCCTGAATCTGCACCTCGACTTGGTTCTCGACGCACATCTGGTTGAACTCTTCCGATACCAGGGTCTTCCCGTTGGGGCCGTCGAATAGCATTAAATATTCTCGGATAAATCAGTTATCTTAGTAACCTTTTCTTGCACCGGCACCAACTTCAAGGTCGGTCCGAATGAATTAGCTATTACTCGAAACTGCTGCGCCACCGCTGGACATTCAAGCATAGGATCATCAAGACTGAAGTCCAGCCTTACAATAACGAGCAAATCGTCTCCGTCTTTTACGTAGACTTTCATGATAGTGTCACTGGTCCGCCGGACTTCAGTGCTGCGGTAGCCTGCTGAGCCTTTAACGCTGCCTCTGCCGCTAGCTGTGCGGCATTAGGACCTGTCGCCTGGACGATGACCTGCTTGTTAAATACACCGCTCCCTACCGCCTTCGCGTTGCACTCATCTCCGCAGTATACAAACTTGCGGTCGTCCATAGTCTGGACAGTTCGAAGCGAGTTAAGCCAAGGGTTGGCTTGAAAGGCCTCTACCTGGCCCTCTTGGGTCTGCGGGAACGTGGCGGTCTTTCCACATCCCGGGTTATCACAGCTTAAAGTTACGAACGAAGAAATTATGGCGCTCAATTGATTCTCCTTTTATACAACTTTTCAAAACGGTTTAGGAACATTTCCTTTGCTTGGGCCGGGGTCCACTGCTCGATCTTAATACCGTTGCTCTTAAAGCCTTCCCACTCCTCTGCTTCTTCAAATGTACAGTTCATTATCTGGCGCTTCTCCTCGAAAAGCATGCTGTTGTCCGCTAACTTTACTGATTCGGGTTCCACAACTGAAAAACCAAATCGATCCGCAATCGCTCCCTGTACTACAGATTCTAGCTTCCGATAGATACTTCCAGCTTCTGTGAAGTGCTTCAACGGCCTAGAAAGATCAGAGAGGTAGGACTCCGAGGCGTCGTGCATTAAGCGATCAAAGGCCTCGGAATCGGGACCTAAGAAACTACAATAATAACTATGCTGCGAAATTGAATAAAAATGTTTTGCGTGGCCTGTCCACCTGCATTGATTTGACAAAGAATGCGCTATGTCAATAATGTCAATGTCCTCAAGTCGAGGCTCTAGTAAGAAAAACTTCTTACCTGTATATGTACAGATGTAGGCCTTCTCAATATCGTTGCCTTTTTTATCTATCATTTCTTTTCCAATCCGCCGCTAATTCCGCTCATTCCTGCACATATCGGACAAGGCACCGACTTGCGCTCTGGGTTCAAATCGACTACGTCCCAGTAGTGTTCGCGGTCACAGTGCATAACCCCGTTGACTGATGCCTGCGGCTTGTAGTCCTTGCGTTTCTTGGGCTCAGTCATCTTCTGTAGCCTCTCGAATAAATTCGATCTCCTCGAATGGGACAAACACTTCCTTAGTTCTATATACGGTTGGATATCCACCGAGTCCGCGAATATGACTTAAAATTAATAATAAAGCGTTTGGGCCAACTGCGCCTGGGTTCATCTTATAAATAGTGTTAAAGTCCCCGGATTTTGATTGAATATAGATATTCATCATTTGCTGAGTCCTCTTAAGTACTCCGCCAGCGTGATAGCTTGTTCGCCGAGTAGTGCCTCGTGTCCCTCTGAATTAATCAATCGGAAATCAAAATTATAAAAATCTAGCGCGGTCTCTGATGGGTGATTGCTAGGGCGATCTGTTGCGTGATACTGTGTTCCGTCTTCTTGTATTCTGGTCACCTTGACGTTATAACCGCCGCGTTGCTTGATACCGGCTGCCTCATTAGGAAAACGAACGTCGGTCACCAGCGCTATATCTAAGTTAGACGAGATGCTCGCGAATAACTTCTTGACCCAATAGTCTGGGTCCTGGGCTCTCCTGAATTCAGTTCCCCACCATTGAAGCAACTTCGGATGCTTGCCGTATGGCGCTAGCTCTGAGACCTCTGGGTTCGGATCGGGCTGAACCCATTCTGGCAAATTAAGAATGTGCGCGAATGTCTCTCTGCGATTCTCTCGGGCTAACCAACGCTTACCTGTATCGGATACGAGAAACTCGTTCACTTCCTGGTATAGCGCGGTTGCGAACTTAAAGACTCCTACATTAACCCCGCGCCATACTCGCTGATAACTGTGAGGCCTGCAACGTTCATTGAGTCGATCATAATGGTCAAGGATCGCTTCCGCAGCGGTATCCTTGCCCTGGCGTGCGCGATTTCCTAGCCCGATTAATAGCATTAGTCTATCACCTTTGCCGGGCCGCTATACCACCCAAAACAACTGAGACACTGCCAGCGCTGTTTCTGTCGAAGGGCTGTATACTCGAATCCACGGCGCTGTACTTTGTCTGAGCCGCACTTTGGGCACGCTTGGCGCTCTCCGCGATTAACGTTAGCGTGATTTGTTGCCCAGGGACGCAAGGCATAGTACACTTTTTCAAGAAGCGCCGTATCTTGCGCGTTATAGCGGCACATTAATTTCCAAGCCTTCGGGTCTCCCGCCATGCAACTCAACCAGAGGTGTATGCCTGTGTTAGGGAGTTTTCTGCCTACGCCCAAATAATTTCCGAGATCATCCAATTTATTTGAATCGAAGCGAAATGCCTTACGGGCTATCCTCAATGTATCAACGGTTTTAAACGGACTGGGCGGAGGGAGCCCGTGAGTTACAAATCGTGTAAAGGCCTTGCGAACGTCAAAGGAATTTCCATTATGAGCTACCAAAATATCAGCTTCATCAAATATTTTCCAAAGATCATTAACAAGTAGCTCATCATTTTCTAAATCTTTCTTATATCCTGGGTAGTCCGCGAGACACTTAGTGTGAATTTTGGATTCGCCCATAACTTTATAAGCATAGCTAAGAAGGAACCAATCCTTTTTATATGCCACGATTGACGTTTCCCACTTGGGTCCCCAAGAAAATCCTAGCGAGGGGGCCGTCTCCAAATCGACAAAAATTATTTTTGCTTTCTCAGTCATGGTATCCTCAAATCTTTCGCTGGATTATGCGGACAAAATCCGCCATTAATTCTCTTACCCCACTGGCAATTAAAGCACAAAGTTTGTAATCCGATAGGAAAACCATCCTTAACTATTGTTCTATATTGCAAATTCTTAATTCCGCCCCTTCTCTTTTTATCTTCTGTTGCATCATCTTTGATGTGGTCTAGAGACAAAAAACTTAACTCTTTAGTTCCGCAACAAACACAACCACTGTCCACACCGTAGTGCTCGATGCAAATTCTTTTCAATTCGAGCCGCCTACTCTTGATGTGGTCCGCATGAGTCGCGGCATACCTCGCGGAGATTTCCTTCTTCTTATCCGCATTATTTCTATACCACTCTTTAGAACGCCTATCGTGTTCTTCTTTATTGTCTTGATAATACTTAGCCCTATAAGCCTTCTTCTCTTCCTTTGTCATCTATGGTTTACCCGCCCACACTCTTATTGCCTCTGTGCCGACTGAGCCGACAATAATACCGACTTTAAATCCGCGGAACCAGGAACGCTTTGCTTTCGCTTTTTCAAGTTTAACATCGGCCTCGCGGCTCGCTTTCTCGTCAACAATCTGTTTATTCAATCCTACAATCAGACTATCTTGTGCGCCGATTATACCGTCGTCTGTTATCAGTTTCGCGCTTAAATCTGACACTTGAAGCTTCAATGCGGGAATCTCTTCCAGTGCCTGCACGGTCTGAGTCGCGGCCTCTGGAGTGATCGTGTCCGTGTTTCCGTTCGACTGTACCGCTCCCGGCTTCAAAGGCAGCAGCAACTTCCAGCGATCTAATATCTGCTGCTGTGTAGCTTGAGAGTCTATCTGTTGTTGCTTCGCTAAACCAGAGATAGCTGTCTTGATCTCTTGATCTATCACCAAATTATGTTGCTCGCTGTCCGCTTTTAACTGCGCGATCTGGTCCGTTAAGGTCTTATTCGCGTTGGTATCTGTTACAACCTGACTGGCGGCCTGCTGCGCTTTATGGTCATCGTAGCGAACGAACATATTCTCGATGCCCTGCCCGGCGCGGAACAGAACGAACGCGACAATGCAGATGACAATTAAGCGCTCATGAGCCTTGATAAACGTGATCCATTTTTCTAGTGTCATATTCCTCAATTGTAGTCCGGATACTGCCGAAGTTTCTTCTTGGCCCACTTTCGATATTCTATAGTTCCGATTCTGCCAGCGTATCCGAATGCCTCACGTCCTAGGGCTTTAACCGCTGGCGGGCTATCCAAGTACAACGCAAGTTGAGTCAGCACGCGAATTATACTCAGCCCTTCAACCTTATGGAGACCATACCGGGTAAATGCGTTCTCTATCTTTCCTAAAAGAGAATTACAAGAGGCGCATAAAAGACCTCGAAATAGGCCGCTAGCATGGTCATGTTCAGTTGCCAGCCTCTTTCCAGTAGACTTTCTGCCGCAGCAAAAACATACGCCGCCCTGATAATTAAACACCTTACCCCACTCTGCGGGGGTTATATCAAATGCTACCCAAAGGTGCTTCTCTCTTCGTTTCTCAGTCGCGCTAACCATCAAATTCGTCATTTCTCTTAAATACCCCTCAAGAGTAGGCCGTATCCCCACGGCAATAAACGCTATTTGATAGTTGAGACCTTGACCAGGTGGCCATATCCATCGAACATTCTGTATCCGCGCATGCCCTTTGTCTGCCACAGTAGCGGCATACCTGGCTCGATAGTGTACCAGGTCCTGCCAATCAAAACCTGATATACAGAATACTGATTGCCTTCGGCTAACGGTGATAGGGTCATTTGACCTCCGCATACGATAGGATAGGCGACGATTTCAAATCATACTTAGACTCGTAATGTTCTAGGCACTCTCGGCGGTCGATATCAAAGTTAAGCGCTAGCGCACCGAGGTCCCAGGCCTCTCTTTCGGACTTCATGACGAGTTCACCGAATGTCTCTTTTCCTGTGTGCTCCCGTCGGGGGTGCCTAGGATCATATTTCATGCCGGGTAGTCCGAATATCTCCGAGATCATGTGCCCACACTCGTGCGCGAGTGTATTCACACTGGAATACTTAACCGGGATAGAGGTGATCTCTTTACGTACGACTATGCGGAATTTGTTTCTATCGCCGTCTACATCGCCTTCAAAATACGAATACCCGGGCTCGTCCTCATCGATATCTATCTCTACCACTACCGATCTTTTCATTGCCTGTCCCTCAGAAACTCAGTGCCTGACGTGCGCAGAGCTTCCCTAGTGTCCTGATCGGACTCTTGTCTGCGTTCGCGGTCGATCTTGACTCGCATAGTGTGTAACTCGGTCGCTGCGAAGCGTTCTGTGTTGTCCTTATATTCTGAACGGGCCATGACTCCTCCTATGTTAGTATATCGATCTTCGTCCATTCTGAAATTGTTCGACTATTCATCATCAGCGCATCTAACACAGCCATATACGCCAACAGTGACGGCTGACGCCTCCAATACTTGCGGTCGGTGCGTACGCGGTCTGGACAGGGATAATAGGCGCTTGTACATTAGTGGTCGTATTGTTAGAATTGTTACCGCCTGTCGCTGAATTGCTGTTAGTGTTAGCACTGGTAGCACTTGATGTGCTGTTCGCAGTGCTGGTTGTGCTCTGATTCTGTACCTGAGTCTGGGTTTGATTTTGTGTTTGATTCTGCAATTGACTCTGATTCTGCGGGGCCACTGTGGGGATAGCTTCACAGATGAATGTCAGACCGTTATCGACTACAACTTGACCGTTGCCGTCGCCTGTGCCATTGCCTAGTGTGCCAGCGGGAACCTGTACCCTGACTTGACCTGGGGTTGCGCAGGTCCAACAAAATGCGCTAGTCGGAATAAGACTGAGAACAGATAGTGCTAGTGCCGCGATGAATGTTTTCATTTGGTCTCCTTATGTTCTAATTACGCTATCAGTATAACAGAGCCTGTAAGGATGTCAAGCTTTATTTTCAGAAATCTTTAAGCGCTCTTGGGCCATAACCCAATCGATAGCATCTCGCTTGGAGTCGAAGGTCTTGGCCAAGGTCCCGTCAATATAGACCTCCCACTCAATCTTGTCTTGGCGTGGGCGCTCGTAGTTTCGGTTGCGTTTGATGATCTTGTGCATTACTCGTCCTTGTTTTGGTTTAAGTGACTTGCAATCTCTGTATTTTCAAATACATGGCGAGCAACTGATTCAATATACGCTCTCGGATATGGTTTAGGCATGGGCCATTGCGAGCAAGACAGCGTTAACTCTAAGATGATCTCAGATAAGGACTTATTGTCCAAAAACATGCTATTTGCACACGCAATCATAGATTCGGTGTTCATGCGAATCGTGTCTTCCTCTTCAGGCTCGTCAACCACTTGGACTATTGGCTTTGTATTTGGATAAACCCAAAGCCAACCGTTTGGTGTTTTCGCACTGACGAGACCGAGTGCTTTTTTAGCCTTTCGCATGGTCCGCCAACCTACTGGCGCGATCGTTCGGGCTTCCTTAGATGAAACTGAGCCCTTGGTCAATTTGATCTTGAGCCAAGTTAGCGCTGCCTCCATTTCTTTTGGTTGTCTTCCTCGCATAATTCCTCCTGTTTCCAAGATAGCAAACTACGAATAACTTGTCAAGAGAATTCTTGCCACCTTGTGCTTAATTGTTGCCTCCTTGACCTCGAATTCTTGCCTTCTTGCCAACATGGCAACAAGAAGTCTGCCTCAGAGGGAGAGAGAGAGCAAGTAAACCAATATATAAGTATAAATAACTATAAGACCCCTTGGTATTGATAATAAAAGACTTATTATAATCACGTCCGAATTTGTAAAAAGTTATATGACTATTTTAATTAAATATAGTGGTCTCTGTGTCTCTGAGGCGAACGACTTGTTGCCAACATGGCAAGAAGGCAACAATTCGTTTTTGACCTAAACTACTATGTAAAAATTACTGTCACCAACTGTTGGTGTCAGCATTTTAGTCCCAATGGCTCGCCTCGCATTGTGTCACCAGATAATGCCGTGGGGATACAGACATCATATAGGAGACCATGCGAAGCACATCAGACCAGGGATTTCAGCATTAAGCTGGAAGTGACCCAAGCTGATTAAGCGCTAACTCTTCGACAACATAAACGCTTAAGCCATAAAGCCAAAGGTCAGCGATGCATTAGAGCAGCCTGGAAATATTCTGGTTCAGAAATTTTCAGGAAATTTGACGCACAAAATGACAAAAACGGCGAAAATCGGCGCAATAAGTATATTAAAGCAATATGTTTGCAACGATAAGTGCAACAAAACAAAGGTATTTGCTGCAAAACGCAACAAAATGAGCCGATTAACGACCGTCAGGACGCTAATCGAGGAATAATAAGAGCGGATGGAAGAGACTCCTTTCTATATAGCTGAAAACAAAAGAGATACCCGGGTGGAGTCCAGGAGTCCGCATCGCCCCCGGCACCCGTCGATGCCCGATGACGAATACGAAGGCGTCAAAAGTCCCACTAGTACGCAGTAATAACGTAAGGCACTCTAAGTACTTCATTTTAAAGATGTTACGTCAAAACTGAGTTTGTTTATTGGTCTGAGAAAGCTTTTAAGACCGTTTTTAAGAATGGGAACACCCCGACATCGAATCGGGAGTGCGCTGGGAAGAGTCTCATAGCTCTTCCCGGCACCCTACTATGAGAGGGGTATATGAAAAGAGTTAGAGATAGTTTGTTGTCTCCGGAGGACTTTGCTCGTCTTAGGGCAATGTCCCCTAAAGTACCTAAAGAAGCCATAGCGTTAAAACAGCGGAAAGAGTCCTCTCCCTTTAGGAAGAGGTTGAAGGTTTCTCCTGTTGTAGTCCTAGAAAGGGTAGAAAAGCCCGAACTCAGTAAAGACTATCTATCTTTGAGGGCTGCCATATCCGATCCTAGGTTACCTGTTGCAAAAGCCTCTTCGAACATCAAAGATGTGTTGTTTATTGGAGACGGTCAGCATATTTGGAAAAGCCAGTGGGTGGCGCTAGCGTGGGCGGAGAAGCATAAGAGTTCCAAAACCCGAGTCCGTTGGGCTAGTAGTTTTTATTCTATTAAAGGCTACATATTTGCAAGGAACGGTCATAACGAAGCGGAACAGATGTTGAAGTGGTGGGACGGGTTGTTGAATATCGTACCATATGAGATTCCACTCCCCCCTCCTCCATCAGATGAAGAATTGTTAGCCTGGTGGAAAGAGTTAGAAGCAAAAATGGCAGAAGTAGGTATGAAGGACAAACAATGACCGAAACCAACTACGTTAACCGAGTAGACCAGACGCGTCTCCAGAAGATAGACGGCAGCAAGCTGGCCGAATCCGTGGACGAGGAACTCTACCCCCGACGGGACAGAAAGATCGGAACTGATCCAGTACCCGTGGCCCCTCTTGTTCCTACGAGCATATATCCGTCCCTTTGGGCTAGCGCTAACCAAGACCCGCCGAAAGCGGGCGACACCATAACCACGGACCTGGATTGGGTAAATTCTACCGAACCGGACGAGCTTCCTGACGATGGTATTGGGAACGTGGCACCGACTCCAGCACCCGAACCACCCTTTGCACTTTACTTTGGTCCCAGTCGAGAAGAGTTTGAAACGTTTAAGAAACAAGTTGTCGCGGCTTTGCGCCATATAGGCGTAGATGTAAGAAAGTACTTCGAAGTATAAATTGGGAAACGTCCCTCCTGATCCGAGGGTACGAGTCGGGGTGGCTCACTCCACCCCGGCATCCCTAGTGAGAGGGAATAAATGCACATCAGCGAGAAACAAGTTCCTGGGAAGGAACACACATTTGTAGCTGTGAATGGAAAGACCGAGACTGGGACTTTACCCGCTCTTCGTGGGCAAAGCAACTCTTTTGCGTTTTGGGTTAAAGACGAAGCTTGCATAAACGGTGGGTACTGGCGATCCCAGCTATATTTAACTCAGCGTAGAAAGGATTGGTCTACCGGAAAGAATGGCTTATTAGGGAGAATGAGGAACCTAATGAATAGCCAGAAGCAACAAGCTCAAAGAAACGGGCACAAGCCACCACTTGTTACTGCCGAACAGATGTCATCAATGTGGGTGTCCCAGAACGGTTTATGCGCTGCTTGCGGTGGTCAGTTGAGTTTATTAGGTGCTGCTTTTGACCACAATCATGAAACTGGCGAACCACGCGGCTTCCTTCATCAATATTGCAATATCGCTGAAGGATGTACAACGCGGATGACGGAAGAAGAATTCAGAAAATTTGTAGAGTTTATCGGGAGTATTAAGATGAAGCATGATAAAGCGTACGATCAGCCAACCAACATGGCTAACGCTGGCACGACCACACCGGCGGCTAAGGTATCTGGCGATATCAAGAATGATGCCCTAGGCAACCCGAGCCGGTTCGCACGTAACGCGAGCACCTCGGTGACCGAAGACACTAACTCTGAGATCGATACCCTCCGCGAGCTTCAACTCGGTTCAAACGGATATCAGGCAAATGGGTACCACCCCAGGGTGGCGAACTCCCCAGTTCCTACGAGAGGTTTCGGAGAAAGTAAGGCAGATGTAGGCGGGTACCAAGGCGAGTAACGTGACGGTGAAAGAGTTAATCTCGGAACTCCAAAAGAGAGACCCAGAGAGTCGGGTCTTTATGGGCTACGACGGAAACGTAGTAGTATCTGAATCAGATTCGGTTGTATCGCCTTCAGAAGAGGAGATCGAAGTCTGCTGGTGGTCTGTAAGGCCGGGCGATACAGTTATTTTGTGTAACGAGTAAATAAAGCTTGACAGGAGACTAAAATGATTGTAGGATTAGCACTAATCGCAGTAGCAAGTTTCGCGTACGCGGTCTACAAGCACATGACCTTGTCTTCGGTCAAGGCCGCCGTTCTAGCGGAAGTTACAAAGGTCGAAGCGTCGGTTGTGCCCGAGGTTAAGGCACTCGCGGCAGCCATAAAGGCAAAACTGTAGATTCAATGGCGGACGGGGCGATACAGGTGACGCCCCAGACTGTGAATCTGGGTATAGTGGGTTCAAGGCCCATCGTCCGCCCCAAAAATTGTTACGCAGGTCCAAATCCTAGCGTGATGACCTGATCGGGGAGTGCCAGTAACACTCCCTGATTTGACTCTTTACTGGAGGGTCTATGAGCAGTGCAAAAGATATGCGAGCGCAGTTGGGGATGTATCCTACAACCGCCAGGCATAAGTTAAATAGATTGATAATGTTTTCTTTAGTTCAGAAGTCCGGATTGGATTTGTGCTTTCGATGCGGAGAGAAGATACTGACGCCGAAAGAATTATCGGTAGACCATAAGTTGCCTTGGTTTCGTATTTCCACGGAGCTGTTTTGGGATTTAGAGAACATAGCCTTCTCACATTTCTCCTGTAACTCGGAAGAGGGCCGGTCGAGAAATCCGAGCAATACTAGGAATCCGAATTTAATAGCTCCTGACGGGATGCTATGGTGCAGTAGATGTAAGGATTATAGACATATTGAAGATTTTAGTCCATCTAGACGAAAGTCTAATGTTGGGCACGTCTGTAGAAAATGCGTATCAGATAAAGAGAAAACACGCTATTCTAAAGCTGTAAATCGTCCGGTTAGAGGCTACCGACAAACTATGAAAGCCTCAAAAGATTTTTGAAAATAAGTGTTGACAAACAAAACGGTTTGTGAGACACTATGAAAGTCGAGAACGGAGATACCCACCGACTAATGTCACGGGCTTCGCTCGACAAAGTTTGATACTGTTTCATGCCGGAGAGATGCTAAAGCCGTGCACGGCTAATCTGGTGTGATGACATCGACCGGAGTCACTCCCTTTAGGGCGTGAACTCCTTAGCCTGGTCAGCCGTTGACGCGAAGGCATCCGGTCTAGAACGTTTTCGTCGGCGAATATTTTTATCCTTGTCTGATGTTAATGGTAGCATTCCTGTTTGAAGCACAGGCTGTAACCGTTCGAGCCGGTTGGCAAGGACCAGTTAGAGACATGCGGAGTCCGCGACGGATAGAAACGGCGCGGAATCCTACAGCGAGACGCAAGTCACCATGTCCACGTTTATGCGTCTGTGGATGGAATAGGCAGACACGTCGGTCTCAAAAACCGATGACAGAGATGGCGTGGGAGTTCGAGTCTCCCCGGACGCACCAATTTTATTGTGGGCAGCATTGGATGCAGCGGACACTTATAAAGTCCGAATCAGCAGATCGCTGAGCCGATAGGGTCCGATTCCCTAGTCCACAACCAAGTTTGCCGTTGTGACGGAATGGTATACGAGGGAGTCTTAAAAACTCCTGTGCTCACGCACATGCTGGTTCGAGTCCAGTCAACGGCACCAATCTGGCGGAGACAGAGGTTCGATTCCTCTCTTAGGTCACTGACCCGAGTCGTCTAGCGGCAGGATACCGCCTAACAAGATCGCAAGTCCTACGGGGCGAACGATAGAACACGGCAGGGCGAACTCGGGTGGAAACACTTTAGAGCATCTGTGCTCCGTGGGCTCGGGGAACGCGACATCCCCAGAATTTGATATTCCAGAGACCTGTAAGTCCCTGATACGGCAAGGTCCCGGATTGCCAGGACGGTGCTACGCGCCACGATGGGGCCGCTTTGATGCTACTGGGCCAAGTTAACCAGTCAGTCCTGGCATAGGTATTCAAGTTTTGAATTCGTAGCTCAATTGCTAGAGCAATCGACTCTTACTCGATGGGTTGTGGGTTGGACTCCCACCGGATTCACCAAGTTTGACGTTCACTTAACAGTGAGATAACGACCGTAGCGGTTTCGCGTGACTCCGCCGTCAAAAGATTCGGATCGCTAATTCAAAGGCTAGAAGCGCTCTCTTTTAAAGAGTTAATCTCCGTTCGAGTCGGAGGCGATCCACCAAGTTCTATTGAGCCCATGACACAATGGTGTGTCCCTTCTCTGTAAAAGAAGCGGTCCTTGCGACCACGGTCAGTTCGATCCTGACGGGCTCAACCATAGTCGAGTAGCACAATGGCGGTGCAGACTCTTGATAGGAGTAAGGCTGTCCGTTCAAGTCGGACCTCGACTACCAATATTGATATCCGGGGGACTAACTAGGAGCCGTATAGCAGCCTAGTTCAATGCTGTACGGGAAACCTCCCCGGCGTGGGCGATGAGTAGGACGGGAATATTCCTGCTTTGCAAGCAGCGAGAAATCGGTTCGACTCCGATATTGTCCACCAAATTTACACCCTGTTCGCCAAGCGGCTAAGGCATCTGGTTTACACCCAGACATTCGGGAGTTCAAATCTCTCACGGGGTACGGGCTGTTCGTTCACCGGAATAGGACACGACGCTACGAACGTCGAAAAAAGAGTTCGATTCTCTTACGGCCCTCCATCTTGACCCTGTAACTCAGCGCACAGAGTGTCCGCCTTCGAAGCGGTTCGCCGGGGGTTGGAATCCCTCCAGGGTCTCCAGTATGTTGTAATACGAAGCGTAACACAACAGAAGGCGGCTACCAGTTGTGGGTAGGTCGCAAGTGAAATCCAAAGCACGTTCGGTGATAGCCCGGACAACATTTTCTGTTAAGGCGTAGGGGAATTGGTAGACCCGCTCGGCTGTTACCCGAGAGTCGTAAAGACACCTGTAGGTTCGAAACCTACCGCCTTAGCCACTTTCAAAGGACGATTAGTTTAATCGGTAGAACTGCTGTCTTGTAAACAGCGGGAAATGGTTCGAGACCATTATCGTCCTCCAAGTTTTGTCTCTCGGTCATTATGGCCAAGCCGAGAAAATCTCTGTGGCGCAGAGTAAAGACAAAAAGTTTAAGCAGGGCTAGTATAATCGGTAGTACGCGCCCCTCGTAAGGTCGTAATGCGTGTTCGAGTCACGCGCCCTGCTCCAAGTTAAGCGGTGCCTCACTCTGATGTCCAGGTTAAATGTTCAGACAGCCGCTCTTGATTTTGCTGGCATAGCTCAATGGAAGAGCTTCCGCTTGGTAAGCGGAGGACTTGAGTCCGATTCTCAATGCTAGCTCCAATTTTACGGCCTGTTGGTCCAGCCTGGAGTGGACGCGTCCTTGTCACGGACGAGATCGTGGGTCCGAATCCCACACGGGTCGCCATTTACGGCCCTGTCGATTAGTGTCAGGTCATTCGCTTCTCAAGCGAACAGCAGCGGTTAGATTCCGCTCAGGGCCACCAAGTTTGAGGACATGGTCCAATCGGTAGCGATGCTGGCCTTTCAAGCCATGCGGTGCGGGTTCGAGTCCCGCTGTCCTTACCAAATCGAGGAACTATGAGCTGGGTGATGGTTAACGACTTCACCGTCGTGGAAAGAAAAGAAGACGGCACGGTAACACAGCAGGTGTTCACCTCGCACGCCCAGGCCCGTCAGTTCATGGAGAAGTACGCGGGACAAAAACCTATGAGGCCGCACAAGCCCACGATGCCTAGTCACGCTCGCGCTAGGTCCGGTAGTTCAAAGCCTATCATCCCGCAGACAGCGGAACAGATAGCGCTGAGAGAAGCGGCGCTGAAACAGTTTAACGGTTTGTAAGTTTAATCCGCTGGTGATGGAATTACCAGACATGCGAATCTTAGAAATTCGTGCCCTATGTGGCGTGGGAGTGGAAGCCTCCCCCGGCGGACCAATTTAAATCTTATCAACGACCGGGAGGTCAACGATATGAAACTGAAAGACGAATCTAAGTCAGAGCGTCGCGCTAATCAATTAGGAATGTCTTACGGTACAGCATCCGGTAGACTTCGTAAGATGATACTATTTGATGTATTGAGAAAGCACAGCGAGAATAAATGTTTTAAGTGCGGCGAATTGATAGAGTCCGAAAAAGACTTAAGCATCGAGCATAAACAGCCCTGGGAAAATAAAAATCCCGATCTGTTTTGGGATTTAAATAACATCGCTTTTTCTCACATGTGCTGCAACATACCGCATGTTTATAAGGGCAGCGGAGCGTCACTTAGAAAGATCGGTCCGGAAGGAACTTCGTGGTGCTGGCAGCATAAAGAATTTTTACCAATTGGAGAATTTTATACGGATTCTTCAAATTGGAACGGTCTACACAGCAGATGTAAATCTTGTCATAAGTCTAGACCTAGATAGTTTCTACTGCCCGTTATAGTTCTGTTGAACTTCGAGGTCTCATAAGCCTTGCAGGTTGGTTAGATTCCAACACGGGCTACCACTTTAAGCGTCTGTGATGTAACGGTAGCATATTTGACTGCCAGTCAAATCGTCTCGATTCGAATTCGAGTAGACGCCCCACATTGATGTTCGCCTGTCCGTGGCGCGAGTAATTACCGCAGCCGCCCAGGCCGGAGCCCGATCCCGAGAGTGTAAAACGTCATAGTCGGAAAAATTTATGAGTGAACAAAAACAGTGTTTAGAGTGCAAAGTTCCGATACACGAGGGTCCATTCGGCCCGTACATAGTGTATCTAAACGAAGACGGAACTCCACATATTTGCGATAAGAAATAGTTTTGCAAGCATGGTATATAGATTGTGCCCCGGCCTTCCAAGTCGGAGAATCGAGTTTGAGTCTCGATGCTTGCTCCAAGTTTATATGAGAGTCGTCCAGCGGCCAGGACTGCGGTCTCCAAAACCGCGTACGGTGGTTCGAGTCCATCCTCTCATGCCAATTTTGTCTCTATAGCTTAACGGATAAAGCGCCGAGCTTCTACCTCGGGACCACGCGGGTTCAATTCCTGCTAGAGACTCCAATTTTCGTGGCCGCCCTAACGGGTATAAAACTATCGGGACGATATAGACGGCGAAAATTCCCGAGCGGAAGATTACGGACGCGTAGCACAGCGGACAATGCGGCTCTCCCCTAAAGAGTCAGGCCCAGGTTCAACTCCTGGCGCGTCCCCCAGTTCTACCGAGGTCTCATGTGGACCGCAGTCGTTGATGGCTACATCATAACACAAAGAATGTCCGATGACGACGTGTGGTTCAGATGTAACTTGTTCGGAAGGGAGCCGTTGATAGACGCACTTGAGAGGTTCCTGAAAGATACCGAAGACAATGGACACAAAGACTAAGAACGGGCTCCTGCGGCTCTCGATACTGTGGGGCCCGATAGCGATCTTGGTTATCTCGATTTTGACGAATTAGTTTGGCAGTCTAGACAATCGCGGGGAACCGAGGAAAGTCAGGACACAACTAAGTACAGTGCCGTGGGAGATGCGGGCCGGGCAACCGGACGGGTAAGCCTCCGTATCGCATTGCGAGTTAACACTCTCGTTGCGTTCATTGGAGCGGAGACAGTCCACACTGGTGCAATCGAAAATAGGACCTGAGCGTTTACTTAGCGTGTTGAGGGTCGGGTTTCGAGCAAAGAGGAATGATTGTCGCCGCGACTTGTGTAGTATCGTTCGCGGAACAAAATCCTGCTTATTGACTGCCACACTTTAGGATCATATGCCGCAATCAGTTGACGAAATTCTAGCAGGCGCAAAGGAAACATTGGCGAACGCCAACAAGGCCTTCCCGAGTTCTTCTCCAGCGCCCCCGCAACCGCAGAAGCCCTCTTACACTGCGGCGCACGCAGCGAGAAAGGCCGTCCCGAGTATGGGCGATGAGCTAGCGGCTAAGGGCACGATGGTCGATAAAGCGAAACAGGCGTTGAAGTAATTACGGAGCGGTGCCGAAACGGTAGCCGGATATGTTTGCTAAACATACGTCCGAAAGGACGTGGGAGTTCGAGTCTCTCCCGCTCCGCCAGATTGAATACTTGTCCGAAAGGGCATAGGGAACCTTAAACGGTAAAGACGCGAGAATATCTAAAAGCTATTCGAAGCGGACCTTGCAGTCGAAAGACGAAACTGAGAATCTTAGCAAGGGGTTCCCGAGCATTTATGGAAAGCAGTCGGCAATGGTGCCTCACAGTCTTGAAAACTGTACCACCCGCAAGGGTGACGGAGTTCGATTCTCCGGCTTTCCTCCGTCCGAGTCGGCAAATGATAAGCTAGTCGTCCGCAAAACGACAATCGCTGGTTTGATTCCAGCCTCGGACTCCAAATTTCTATTCCCTTGTCGGCTAAAGGCAGGCCACGAGTCTTTGAAACTCGTTACGGACGTTCGACCCGTCCCGAGGGAACCATTTCTACTCCCGTGTCGGCTAACTGGAAGGCCAGCGCCCTCTGAAGGCGTTAATTTTCGTTCGAATCGAAACGTGGGAACCATTTCATGAAGAAACTGTTACTCGCTCTCGTGTTAATTTTGGCTCTCGCGACACCAGCGCAGCCGAGGCACCACGCGAGCCAAGGTATCATCATCGAGATTCACGCGAGCACCACGTACGAGACCGGCAGGTTGAAGCGGTTATCAGATAAGCTCAACTTCGACGGACAGCATATGGTCCCTTGGTGGAGAATCGTAGTTCTGAACAAAGCCGATTGGACAGATGCTCTCATTAAGTATAACCTCGAAGGGCAAACTGATAGCGCGTTCACCGTCCTAGGTCAGAACGTGACATTCGTGAACGAAGACTATATCGGCTTTGCCGATGACGCTAGGTTAGAACACACGCTAGCCCACGAAAGTGCTCATTTGATTTGTTCATGCACTAGTGAAGATACCGCGAATAAGATCGCGAAGATTCTAGAGAAGTAAGCCGAGCAGAGGCTCCGAATTCGGAACGGTACGTTCTCGTTAGATGCTCTGTAAAGGATACGAGATCAGGTACTACAGTGAGAAAGTTTCTCGCATTGGCTCTATCGTTGGTCCTACTTATCTCCGGATCAGCCGTACTCATTACGGGCGCACCAAGATCGTTTGAACCCCAGGCTCGCGCAGCCACGGGCGCTATCTTCGTTGATGCTGACCGTAGATTCGAATGTTCCGGAACTGAAATAGCTCACACGAAAGACGGTGACGGAATATTTTTGACGGCTCGTCATTGCGTTGCTTCTGTCGAAACAAACAAGATCACTCGGCGCATGCAACTGTCCTTTTCAGACAACATGGGCGGACCTTACTACGATGCCGTACCGATTGCGATTTCAACCAGTGATGATCTAGCTCTTCTGCTTGTTAGAAATGGTGCGAGCATTCCAGAGGTGAAGATCAAGGACGAGCGTAGGCTACGCGGCGGTGATCCGATCTTTAACGTTAGCTACCCTCTCGGAGCAGGTAAGTTAATTTTTCATGGGGAATATTTAGCTCCCAGGTTCCCGATGTTTCCTGGCATACTTGCGGATTACCCCATGTGGCAGTTCGCGATGCCAGCAAATATTACGTGGGCTCACGGGTCCAGTGGTAGTGGGGTCTTCAGTAGCGGGCAGCGTGCTTTGATCGCGGTCTGTGTCGGAACGTTTTCTGAGGGCAGTTTCAACGTGGCAATCCCCGCAGATAGAGTACTTGACTTTCTTGCGGATTTATCGGATAATACAGTTGAACGGTTTGCTTTGCAAAACCCTGAGAAGGAAGAAGTAGAAGTCTTTTAATTTAATCAGATACGTTCCGCATAATTAACGGAACCAGGCTTGGGAGAGCCCCTACTCTCCCAGGCCGACTCTTAAGGGAGAGACAAATGAAAGGACATCTTTACAGATATCCGCATCCGTATAGTTCAGATAAGTTTATTTACGCCGGGCAGGGCGAGAAACGCGATAATGAGCATCGCGGTGGCCGAACTAGTTTCGGTCGTAGATTCGAGAAACTATTTCCCGGCATTGAATTGCCGAATCCGGTAAGAGAGACGATTGAAGTCCGAGATTATTTAGAGCTAAATGAACTAGAAATAATCTGGATGTTTCAATATCATACTTGGCGTGGATATCCTGGCGGAATGAATTTAACTTTACCCGGGTCAATCGATTATAGGAGTATGGGTTTAATCGGCGGACGTGTTCAGGGCCCTAAGAACGTAGAATCGGGGGCGCTAGCAAAAATCCAAAGTGCAGGCGGGCGTGTTAGCGGTCGAATGAATTCTGAGTCCGGACGTATTCAAGAACTCGGTCACACGCAGGGTCGTAAGAATGTTGAAAGCGGGCAACTTGCCAGTATACAAAGTATGGCCGGTCGTGCCGGTGGGCGCATAGCTTTAGAAAGCGGACAATTTTCTGGAATCAGAAGCAGAGGTAATCATAGTCGTTGGCACATAGCCCGTGGTATTTCTAGACCGAGTGTTTGTTCGTTGTGTGCAGAAACAGAAAATTTAACGAGAACTAGCTTAACGTAGAGCACGTGCTTTGGAAGCACGGGGGTGAAGTTTCGAGCACTTCGTTCTCGACCAGTTTAAAACGGAAATTCTGATAATGGTAGTCTCTACGTTTCGGATACGTAGGGCGGACGTTCGATTCGTCCATTTCCGACCACATTAAAGTGAGCTTCCAGAAATGGGGGCTCTTGTATTTCTAGGAGTGTCATGGCTACAGTAACTCAGCAGTTAGGCAGAGCAGCGGCGTATGATCTATTGGCGGCAGCGGGCATTACGAACACAGGTTCAAGTATTATTGCCGGGGGAAACGTAGGAAGCTTTCCCACAGCAACCTACACTCTTGATGGAATGATCTTTATTCCTCCCGCAGCATTAGATTCAGCAGACGCTCAGAACGCCCAGATCGACAACAATGCCGCCTTCCTCTTCTTCCAAGCTCTGCCTCAGACAATGGCCCTCTCAACAGCCGACATCGGCGCGACCGGCATTCAACACAGCCCCGGTGCCCCCAATGGCACCTACTATCCTGGCGTATATGTTTCCCCAAGTTCAATTGCAATTTCTACTCCAGTCACTCTAGATGCGCAGGGCAATCCTAACGCGGTGTTCGTATTTTATTCTACGGGTTCAACTATCACTCAGGCTATAGCTGGCACAATTAACTTGGTCAACGGAGCAAAGGCCGCTAACGTAGTGTGGCTCGTGGGTAGCTCTTGGACTAGTATCGGCCCCGGCGCTTTGACACAGGGCAACATTATTGCGGCCACCTCTATCACTTTAGGTGGGGGAGTACTCAATGGTAGGGCACTCGCGGGAGCGGTAAACTCCAGCGGAGCGATCACGATAGCTGCGGCAGAAAGTATCACTGCTCCGGCCAGCGTCGGTACTCCAACTACAGCGGGCGGTCAAGCTCAAGCTTTGATCGCTACACAACCTGGGGTTTCGGTTCCCACGGCTTATCCTCAAGTTACAGGCCAAGGAATTATTCCTCCTCAAGATTTGGATATGCTTCAGATCATCGGAGAGGGCGGAGATATTTTAGTATCTGTAGATTATCTTGGAACAGTTCATAACGTTACAACTAGCCAGTCATCTACGTCTCCATTGACCTCAGTTGCGATCTCTTCGTTCCCAATTACCTCTGTCACATCAGCGGGAGTATACACCGGAACATTTCCTGCGGGCACGAATACAGTAGCCGGTCAGACTGCGGTCATCTCTGGCTTCACGAACGGCGGCAATAATGGAACGTTCACGATCACCGCATCTACAGCGACAACTATCACCGTGACCCCGAACACGCAAGTTAACGAGAGCGCTTCGGCTCAAGCGTTAATTACGGGCTTTAGTCAAAGTACCTATAACGGAACTATCACAAACGGCGCGGCCAGCGGGCTCGCCGGACGCTTTGTTTCGGTCACTGGCTTCACGAACTCGGGTAACAACATCTCTAACACCTTGGTTATCTCAAGCACCGCGACAACTATCGTGACATCTTACACCGCGCAGGTCGCTGAGACACACGCGGCTACCGCCACTGTGTCTGCGTCGTTCACGCCGTCTAACGGCTGCCGATTGGGCCAGTATTTCACGAGGCTCCTACCCGGTGCAACTATCGCTCAGTTATTTACCGACGCTTTTGCTAACCCCAGTCTCTTGGACATCGTCCATGTGTATGTACCGAATAGTGGGGCCATCGTCTACATTTTGGATCACAACGGCGTGGCTAGTGGCAGCTAAAGTTTTGTTTTAAAATCTACCAATAAGGAAATACAATGACAATCGAAATTTTGCTAGCAAGGAAACAGGAACTACAAAATCAATTAAGCCAACTGATTGCGAATTCAAACGCGATCAACGGCGCGATTCAGAACTGCGACTGGGCAATCGAGCAGTTGAAAGCACCAGCCGCTCCCGCTACAACAGAACCAGCAGCTTCGTAAGTAACGACTGAGGTACACCATGTGGACTAGAACATGCCCGTGGTGTAAACGTCTCTTGGAGAAAGTAAATCCGTGGGATGTTGTGAGATGTGTTTGCGGATTTATTTGGAGATAGCGTGACTCAGAATCAAGATCAGTACAACTCATCCGGAAATATAACTGCTGCGGGAACTGGTTGTACTCTGGTCAACACTTCAAGCTCGGTCGTTCTACCTCTAATTAACGCTCCATCTATTAGTTCTGTTGTTGTAACAGTATCGGGAACCTTCTCCGGAACCTTAAATTTCGCGGCTACGAACGCCGGACTTCCTTTCTCTAATCCCCTATCGATGACTCCAGTCGGCGGAGGAGCTGCGGTTACCAGTGCCACCGCTCCCGGCGCATGGACCGCTCAGGTGGCGGGATTAACTGTAATCGGGGTTTACGGGTCTCCGTTTGCTTCCGGTGACGCGCTAGTCACGATCACATCATCAACAGCGGTGATATCTGGCGGCGGTGGCGGAACTATATCCGGAACTATTGCCACGAATCAAGTGGCGGTTGGCTCCGGGGCGAACACAATTGCCGGGAGTAGCAATTTTACGTTCGTTAACAGCAATCAGACGTTGAATATAGGTAACAGCGCTAACCCCACCATTACGATGGGCCCTACGGCAGCCGCAGGAAGCCCGGGGACTACGCTAACCGCAGGGTTATTTAATGCTAATATTGTTTTAAGTAGCATTGTAGGTGTCATCCTAGCTGTGGCCTCGGGCGAAAGTGTGATGGTCAACGGACCTAGTGGCACGGATAGTTGGTCTTATAGCGGCACGACGGGCTACACTTCTTGGAACGGCGGCACTAGCGGCTCTGCTGCAATTGGCGTGGCTCTTGTAGCAGGAACCCCGAATCCGATGCTGCTGCCGACCACATCCCCCTCCTCCGTTACGCAGGTTTTGGGACTCAGTTCTATTACCGGCGGTCTTTCTCAGCTAGCGTGGGTTACGCCTAGCGGCGGCGTTTCGCTTATCGCCTCCGGCACAGCCGCAATGGGAACAACAGGAATTTCAACACTTACTTCTGGTACGGTAACGACGGTTCCTGCCGCCGGAGTAGCAACAACTGATTCAATTGAGTGGGCATTTAACGCCGCGCCTGGAGCAGGGTATTCAGCCGGAGTTTTTGTTTTGGCCTATGTAACCAGCGGGAATGTAAATTTCGTTCAAGTAAATCCGACTGCGGCAACTCAAACGCCTGCGGCAGCAACCATAAATTGGCGCGTGGTTCGTTAGAGCTAAAAAATGATAGCCACTTTAATCGCTTCAGCGGCATCCGCCATAATCTCAGCGGCGGTGACCCGACACTACTTTCCAAGAGTAGTCGAGAGAGTCGTAGAGAAGTTCGTTGATCGGGTTGTTGAAGTCCCCGTCGATAGAGTAGTTGAAAAGATAGTCGAGATCGAGAAGCCCCCGGTATTCGTTCCTGTCGATAGGCCTAGATTTTTAAGCGCGGAAGAGCGCAGAGAACTGATTGCATCGCAGGCGAACGATCCCGATATCATGGCCCAGGTGGCCGATAGTATTCGAAGGCGAGACGAGTCATTTGGCGGGTACTTCCCCGACCCGGCGGCGCAAATCGATCCGAACTGGAACCCGAAAAGAAAGAAGATTTAAGGAGTTTTGATGGCGTTGGTTCGCGGCCCGTTAAATTCGAGTTCCCCCACGACCAGTGTTTTGACTGGCGGAGTTTACAACGCGGTACCTCCTGCGCCCGCCGATACTCAGGAATGCGCCCTTCAACTTGATGCAAACGGGCGATTGTTGGTTTCAAGTACCGGAGGCGGCGGGGCTACTGTAGTCACCGGCACGTTATCCAACAACACAGCTCCCCCGGGCCCAAATAACGTCGGTGTATTACCAGCCGTTGCAAACGCGGCGGCCCCGACTTATATAGAGGGCAATCAGGTTCTGTTGTCTACGGACCTGTCAGGAAATCTTAGGACTATCTCCGGAGCAGGTTCAACAACTGCCGTAACCGGAAACGTAACTGTCGTTCAACCAACCGGAACGAATCTTCATGTTGTAGTTGATTCAACAAGTGGTACTGCCGCTGAGAACTTGATCCAGGTCGCTGGTGTCACGTTAGGGGCTACCGCTGTAACCGCATACGGAACAGCGCCTGCTGCTGCCAACGTTCCTGGTGTAAACGCTTTTATCACTAACACGCCTGCGGTGACTTTGGCTAGCACGACGATCACAGGAAATGTGACAGTGGTTCAGCCCACCGGAACGAACCTTCACGTTGTTGTTGATTCAACCACAGGCACCGCTGCCGAGAACTTGATTCAAGTGGCCGGTGTTACCCTTGGCGCTACGGCTGTAACTGCCTACGGTACAGCACCGGCAGCCGCAAATGTGCCTGGTGTCAACGCGTTTATTACTAACACTGTTGCAACAACACTGGCTTCGACCACGATCACCGGCACCGTTGCTGTCACTCAGAGCACAACCCCTTGGGCCGATAACCTGACTCAAGTTGCAGGCGTGGCACTCGGAGCAACTGCGGTAACTGCGTTCGGAACTGCCCCTGCCGCCGCAAATGTTCCTGGCGTTAACTCATCTATCTTTGCTGGTACGACCGGCATCACGGCGACAGGCACATCACTAAACGTGAACATCACCTCTGGTTCATTGATCACCGCCGCGGTTACCGGCACAAAGTCAAATAACTCTGTCGTTCCAGGCGCAACGAACCTCGGCGTCCTACCGGGAATCGCTAACGCAGTAACGCAGACATGGACAGAGGGCGATCAAGTCCTAGAGTCTATGGACCTGTCCGGCAGGCAGCGCGTGCGCGGTACGTTGACGCATAACAACGCCGCCCCATCCTCAGATTTGCTCGGAGTGATGAACGGGCTCGCTAATGCCGTAGCGCCAACATACACTGAAGGCGATCTAGTTCTTCAGTCCGTCGATTTGTCTGGAAATACCCGCGTTATCGGTACGAAAACGAATAACAATGCCGCGCCGACAACACAGGTCGGCGTCCTACCTGCTCTCGCTAACGCAGCGCCCCCCGCATGGACTGAAGGAAATCAGGTACTCGAATCAGTCGATTTAACGGGTCGTCAACGTGTTCGAGGTACTCTTACAAATAATAATGCGGCTCCGGCGGCGGATCAGTTATCCGTTATACCGGCTCTTGCAAATGCTGTTGCGCCCGCATGGACCGAAGGCGATCAGGTTCTCCTTTCCGAAACACTGACAGGACAGCTACGCACAACAGGCGGAGCTGTTACCCAGGGTTCTACAACCGCAGGGGAAATTGGTGGACTAATACAGGGAGCTGTTACAACCGCGAATCCCCTATATACAACTGGGCAAACCGATCCCCTTTCTTTAGATATTAACGGAAACTTACGGACACTTTTATATGATGTCCTCCAACTCCCCGGAGATAATTTCGGGAATCTAAGGTCAATTTCTGATGCCGGAGGTAATTTTCAGGTAATTGGAACTAATCCATATCTTTGGAATGGCGGCGGATTTTGGAGGCAGAGAGATATACTCGGAGCCCCAGATTCGGGCAGTGGAAACGGGGTTACCGCGATTGCGCCCGTTGTGTTCAATGGCACAACTTGGGATCGCGCACGTAGCGCAACCATCGGCAATGCTGTCGCCTCAACTGGACTTCCAGCAAACACTGCTTACGGCGAATATCTTTCCACAGCGCCTGCGCCTACAACGGGACAGTACTCTGCGCTTCAGACAGACTATAAGGGTAGTTTGTTTACGAAGCCGATTCGTCGAAGTGAGACGGTCGCGCAGGCGACTACAATCTCTCTTACAGCATCGGCGACTACTGTTTTAGCGGCGCAAGCCGCTGGAATCTTTACTGATATCAGCAATCTGATTATCACGGTAACGACTGCGGCTACCACTTCAATTCCGTTCACAGCGACTCTTTCTGACGGAACGGCCAGTTATATTTTTGATATGGAAACAGGGTCGCTTACGACGGGAACTCCTCCGCCTTTGATGCTTGCTTTTAATCCACCGATATCAGCAACAACAGCCGCGACAGCCTGGACGATTGCACTTTCCGTCGCAACAGTCGTGGTTCACGTTACTGTGAACTCCGTGTTACAGAAGGCGAGCTAATATGAATATAGCTTCGTTCCCGATAAATGTGACAGTCGCAGGCGATGGTGTTTCCACATCTGTCGTAGTTGGATTGGGGTACACGCCAACATCGGCTGCACTTGTAACTGCGTACGACGCGAACTACAACAATGTATCTGCGAATGTTTTGTCGGTTGTGCCGGGAACATTAAACGTCACGATTAACTTCGTCGCGGCGTTTAGCGGCAACGTTCAAATCCTGCTAGCACTGGCCAATTCGTCGTTCAGCGCCGCTCAGTTGCAGCCTGTCAGCATCTCAGCGATGCCGACAACTCCGGTAACCGGAACATTTTGGCAGGCAACGCAGCCTGTTTCAGGTACTATCTCAGTCAACGCGCTTCCGACAGGCACGAATCAGATCGGTCACGTTATCGCGGATACAGGCTCTACAACGGCGGTCACGCAGGCCACACCTGCAAATCTACAAGCCACTGTTACGTCGGCGGGCGGCATATTTGAAGTATCTCCTACTACGGCGGCCAATACAAACGCGAATCCTTTCTTTAATTCGATCACAGATGGTACGACCAAAGCCACTGTAATTGCAGCGACAGCCGCTTTGAAAACCGATCTTTCTTCCGTGGCGGGAACGGCAACAGTTACCGCAGCGGCGGGCGTCCAAAAAGTAGGCATTACAGGTAACGCGAACGCGACTCTAGACGCGGCCATTAATGGCGCAGCATCAACGAACGCACTATGGACAATGAACGCGCCTTCGACCGCTTCAGCGGCGGCGATGGCGACTCCGACAACGCTCGCGGCTTTGAGCGTGGCAAATGTTAAAGCGTCTGCCGGAAATCTATACGGATTGTCGGTAAACAACACATCGAGCACCCCCATCTATATTCAGTTTTACAATACAGCAGGAACCCCGACGTTGGGGACAAGCGTGATTTTCTCCGTCCCGTGCGTCATCGGTGTAACGACTCTCGTTATGGCCCCACCGGCGTTAGCAAACTTTACGACGGGGATCGGAATCGGGGCCTCGACTTCTCCGCTTAGTACAGGAACTCCGTCGGTTGCGCCAGTGGCGACTATATTCTTTAAGTAGGAGGCTCTATGTCATACAGCGCAGATTATACACTGTCTCAGACTCAATCGTTTCAAAATACGATTCAAATGGCGTTGATTTCCGTCGCTCTTACCGTTGCGGTAACCGCGCCTAGCGGAGATGCGGTCATTGACGGTTTACGCAACGCGTTAGCTGCTGCGGTTTTGAATAATCCCGCCGTCTACGTGGCACGCTTTACGGTTGCCGCCATCGAAGAGGGGGCATTGACGGCAGCGAGCACCGATGCGCAGATTTTTGCTGCTGTCGGAAACGTTTGGAGTGCCATTGCTGGAGTTACGACCAGAGATTAGCAGGGCACTATGACTTTGTAATACGGAGATTTAAGTGATAACACAAACCAACGTAACCAGTCCGTCGCAAGAAATTATCTTTTTAGACACTGCGATGGGAGCCACCGTCGATTCAGTGAAGGCGAGTTCCGCTCAAGTTTATTCTATCTCGGTCAACAATACCTTGAACGCGAGTCCGGTTTACGTGAAGCTCTTCAATTTGGCTTCCGGTTCCGTCACAGTGGGCACGACTGCCCCAGATGAAGTGATCTACATTCCGGCTTCGTCTATCATCACTCAGAACTATTTCACAGCCGGTTCTACCCCGGGCAAGGTATTTGCAACAGCGCTGTCAGCGGCGTGCCTGACCACCGGGGGCACGGGCGGGGTAACTAGCCCCACCCTGAATGTCAGTGTTACGGTATCGTACGTATAACAAGTTTGTAATTTAGGAGACTCTCATGTCTATGTCATCGGAAGAAACAAAGTTCAAGACCGCAAAGAAGATGGTCAAGGGACATTCTCAACCGGGAACGTCCTCAACAAACATTGACGAAGCGCTCGGTAATGCAACAAAGAAGAAGACCACTCCGGCGCACGTTGGATTCGGTTCAACTTCTGATGAATGTGAGTCGCTCGGCGGTATCGCAAAGAAAAAGCCCAGCATGGTTGATCCAGGCGGCGCAGGTGATGCTGCCCCGTACATGCGCTAAAATATTCTCTGTTCGCGAATAGCGAATGGGAAAATCAACACAGTTTAAAATTGGGGTCCTACTGTGTGACCCGTTCAAGGAGCAGTCATGACGTTTAAGAAGAACTTTGTCTGTGCGATAAAGGTAGGCGGTAAGGTCTTGCGTGAGTCTTCGGGCCGCGTAGAATTGCCGTTCGGCTCGGAGTATTCAGTTCTGTTGAAGAACCTGGACTCAGTTCGCATGCAGGCGCGTATCTCAATCGATGGCAAGGAAGCGACCGGATGGTTAATCATCGGGCCGAACCAGAGCATCGACGTTGAGAGGTTCGTAGAAGATTTAGATAGAGGCAATCGGTTCAAGTTTATCGAACGCACCGAGCGTATCGAGGAACACCGTGGCATTAAGGCTGAAGACGGGCTGGTCCGTGTCGAGTTCAAGCGCGAGAAGATATATGAAGTGCCCCAGGTGGCTATCCATCACACTTACCATCATTATTATCCTGGTGGTTGTTATGGTTGGCACTATCCGTACTACGGTCCGTTTTATAGCGGGAACTATTGCAGGGCGCTGAACCAGAACGTGCAGACCGCGACCAGTGCGGTCACGACAGCAGGGTTGTCCGGCGTGACGTACACAAGCGCTAGCGGTAGCGTAGCGGGCGCACAGGCGAACAACGTAAGCTACTCGGCTCAGAACTTGCAGGCTAATAATGTTAGCGCGAACGCGAACGACGCGGGGATCACAGTTCCGGGCTCACTGAGCGATCAGAAGTTCATTTCAGTTTCAGGTTTTGAAACAGAACAGTCCGAAGTGGTTGTTCTGTATCTTGTCGGCAAGAAAGCGGGAGCGCCTGTGCAGGTCGCAAAGACCGTGCACACGCTGCTACAGTGCGAAACTTGCGGCAGGACAAGTAAATCATCAGCGAAGTTCTGCAAAGAGTGCGGGACATCGCTGGAAAAAGTTTGAAGGCATCCAAAGGGTGCTTTTCATTAAAGCGTGGCGTTTGCGTGCTAGATTAAAAATCGAAGCGCAGCGTTCGCGTTCATAGGAGAAACACATGGGCGTTATTTCGCAGTATCAGATTAACACAGCGTTCCCCAGCACGGTTGGCGGAACGTCTGGCGTACTACAGTACTTCTTCAGCAATCCACCGCAATCTTTGTGGAACGTTGGAGTCTCAGGAGTAAATCCCCCAGTCCAATCTTCACAGTTGGGTATGGTCCCGTCAGCAACCAGCTCAATCGGCATGTTGCCTTTTGATGGTGATGGATTCAAACTACAGGGCAACCGTTTCACCTTGTTCGCTAGCGGTGTCGCATCAAACACCCTAGGAACACCGACAGTTACCCCGTTGATTCAGATCGTGACCCCGAACGCTACAACAGGTTCGATCTACAACAGTCCGGTTTACACAACCATCATCGCTGGCGTTCCCTCTTCAGCTATGGTAGCTGGTAACGCGGTCGCGTTCCAGATGAGTGCTAACTTGTACTTCGAGCCTCAGTCAGGAACACTATCCGGAACCCAAGAGTGGCAGATCGTACCTAAGCAGCCAGGAACCACTTACGTGCTGACACAGGTGACTGTCGCTGGAACCTCAACGACATACACTGGAACGATCACTGGTGGAGCCGCAAACGCTTACGCCGGACAGACGTTCTTGATCTCCGGTTTCGTGAACGCTGGAAACAACGTTTACGTAACGGTGACCGCGTCAACCGCTACAACCTTGGTTGTGACAACCACGACTCAGGTTAACGAAACACACGCGGGAGCTGCAACAGGTGGAGGCACGCCGGTAATTCAGCTTACCTCTCTCTTAACCGCAGTTCAGGGACTATCACCGAACACCCCACCGAGCCCGACCGCCCCGGGACAGATCACGAACGAGTATCTGTCAAATCCAGGGTTCGGGTTTGTCTGCGGAGTTACCTTCAGCACTGGAAATACAGGCAATAGCGCTTCCTTATATGAATTTAAGATGGCGCAATGGTAGGCCCTAATTCCTTTCTTTTCAGTAGTTTAGAAAGGATTTAGGTAACATTCTAGGATGAGACGGGGCGAAGCAAAAGAATTCGCCCCTCCTTCCAGAAAACCGTGTGAAAGCCACAACAGCCTCGTTACAGTCTTGGCAAATTTTATAGGAATCTTGTGAACGAAGATACAGCCCTTATTTTGTCGAACATGAGTGACATACGTAACGAACTCACCAAAGCTATCGGTGACCTGCACTCGGAGTTCGCTGGCTTTAAAGGTGGTATGGACGCTAGGGTAGATCAGATAGAAGCGGACCAAGAGAAGACCGAGAAGCGCCAGTGGATTCACTCTGTAGTAGTTACCGTGGGCACGGTCCTGCACCACGATCTAGGCGCTTGGCTTCACTGGAAGATATAATTCAAAAATAGCACTTGACAAGCAGACAGAAGTGTGCTAAACTATTTGTAGCTACAAGGATGGGGGTGCCTCAATCACCCCCTACTCTATTGAGGAGAGTAAACATGTATCATACTATAAAGGATTTGATAGGTAAAAGATTCGGTAAGTTATTAGTAGTTGCAGATTCTGGTGAGAGAAATAACCACAGAGAAGTAATTTGGTCGTGTTTATGCGATTGCGGGAAAGAGTGTAAGAAAACGTCCAGCACTCTTTCAGCGAATAAAAGTAGATCATGCGGCTGTAATCGGTCGGAGCCTAAGCCCAGCCTTCAAAAGAAGAGAATAGATGACGCGCCGCAACGTCAATCATTTACGCAATATCGTGTCGCCGCCAAAAGCAGAGGCTACACTTTCAATCTCACGCTAGAACAGTTTAAGAATATTTGTTCGTTAGATTGTTTTTATTGTGGTTCTTCTCCGTCAATGGTTAAGAGAACGAAATATGATTCTATATCTATGAACGGAGTAGATCGCAAAGACAACGTTTTAGGATATGAATCTAGTAATTGTGTTCCTTGTTGTGATATTTGTAATAGGATGAAACATACTCTGTCTGTAGAAGAGTTTGTTCAACACATCGAGAAGGTGTACCATTCCAGCCGTCAGTCAAAAACAAGCGATCATGATGCGTATCGCGGAACATCATCCGGAAGAGTTGTATGATCGTAATAAGGGTGCCGCTGAGATGACCCACTCTCAGTTGCACGATTTCGCGAAGACCCCCAATAAAGGGCTTCCTACATACGCACACGCCAGAGCAGCCCGGAAGAAAGAAAATGGCTAACGAATTCGGCGGACTGATGCCTAAGAAGGGCGAGAACACAGACATAATCAAGACCGTAGATACAACCCCTGTCCCGGATAAGCCAGCGCCCCCGAAGCCTCCCGCAGGCTGGGACAAGCTCTCATACGGGATAGCACGGGCCGCGAGGAAGTAAAGTTTGGGCCTATCTGAAAGAAGAACTGGTCTCCCTCGGGCTCTGACCAGCGCACGTCGGAACGATACGACATATCGGCCATGCTTGAATCGATATCTTACCTAAGCCACGCCAGAACCGTGGCCCAGAAGAGCATTTCAGATAAGTGAGCCTAGTATTTTTGAAAGACGTTTTTAATTAGGAGTTTCAAATGGCGGAAAAGAAAAAGCACCATAAGTACCACACGACCACAATTTCACACCACTCTGACGGCAGCCATACTACGCACCACGCCCACGAAGACGGCCCGCAACACGATAAGAAATACGCAACCGGGTCTCACGATGAAATGGTTGACGGCCTAATGGACGCGACTTCGCGCCCCAATCCAGGTGAGGCAGAAGCAGAAGCCGGACCTGCTCCAGCGGCGGCAGGACCGGCAGGTGCTGTAGCTGCACCAGCGGCGGTGTAATATGGCTGTTACAGGAAAAGACGCAGAGCTTCTTAAAGGTGGTAACGAGGAGAAGACTCCTGCGGAGCGGGCAGAGATTGCCAATCAAGCCCCCAATAAAGCGATATCCGAAGGTTCCGGCACGGTAGACGGAAAAAGTATCTGGAAAATGCGCGGCAGTATGAAAGATGGCGGCCCTGTTCATGAGACCGGAGCATATTTACTGCACGAGGGAGAGCATGTCGTCCCTAAGAAAGAGGCTAATATGGCTGGAGAGAAAAAACACAACGTGTCACTTTATAGAAGTATGCACCACCTCCGAAAAGGGGGCTTGCATCGTGCGCTAGGAATTTCAGAAGGCGAGAATATCCCGGCAGATAAGTTGGAAGTTCACGAAGGCGATTCAACACATATGAAACACATGAAGAACTTCGCGAAGACCATGAAGGGATTTAAGAAGTAATGGATATAAAATCCGTTCTATCCAAGTTGACGAATGACGCACATGTTCCAATTGCATTGGTCGTTTTCGCAGTTACTACAGGGTTCCATTTCTACACCGGCAAGGACCTCGGATCAGGATACGTGTCAAGTCTATACGCGTTTTATTCGTTCCTAGCAGGACATTTTGGATTCTCCCAGAAGTGGCCAGACAAAGACTCACAGTAGGTCCAATGGACGAGAAAGTCCTCAAACAAATAATCGGAAAATTAATGATGCAGGTTGAGGAAGAGAAGCGCCTACGCATTGAAGCGATACAGGCGCTAGTAAATCTTCCTCTGCTACAGCCATTTTCGGTTAAAACTCCCACGCAAGAGGAGATTGATAGACGTATACAGGAGCTATTGTAATGGCCGAAGAAACAAATGAAAAACCGAGCGGCCAGGTCGTCTGTTACGCGGTGAGGCACGGGCGAACAGTTGCAAACGAAGAAAATAAGTTCCGTGGTCAGATGAATATTCCGTTGGACGAAAATGGAAAGCAGGACGCGAAAGATGCGGCGGAATTTTTGAAAGATAAGACAATCGGTCAAGCGTGGACAAGTCCTTTGAGTCGCTCTAAGGATACAGCAAAAGTGATTTTGAAAGGTCGCGGAATTAAAGCGATCCCAGATGAAGGATTGTTGCCACTGGACTCCGGGAAGCTCTCCGGGAAGAGTAAAGAAAAGCACAGGTCTCAGATGGATTATTATGAGGCTAACCCTGATAAGACCATCCCTGGCGGAGAGTCCCTGGATGATTTACACGAGAGAGCTAGACGCCCGCTGCTTAAAGCCCTTCGAGTCGGTCTTCGTACTAAGAAACCTAGTCTTATTAGTGCTCACGCCAGTATTCTTCATGTTTTAGGTGAGCTGCTTCACGGAGATCACGAGGTGGCGCTTACCGAGCCCGGCGGAATTGTTGAAGTCTCTTTCGACGGAAAGAGATTTCACGCGAAGCCGATCTTCAAAGCAAAAGAAGAGACAAAAGAAACACAATACGCTTCATAATATTCCGGAGACAATATGCCTTTAGTCGGTCAGGCCAAGCAAGATTGGGAGTTCGTAAGCTATCGTGCGAAACGGCAGACCGAGTACTGGGCCCGCATTGTAGACGGTGACGTGACTCTGGCAAGGGAACTCGATCCAGAGATTCTTGCAGCCGCGCTGAGTCAAGATAAGCCGTTCCGTTCAGAGGGACTGACCCTGAAGGAACTGTGGATGCTCTATATTGGCGTGAATAAGCTAACCGAGGAAGAGGAACAGCGCGGAAAGAAAAAGAAGAAAGACCAGTCTATCGAGCCGATCAAGTCCCGAAGGATCGCTGGCATGCCGCTGTTGGATAAGAAGGGAGTTCCAACGGGCGAGTACGAATATGGTGTCCACTTTCACGATTCTGGATATCTGCACTTCGACCAGTGGCTATACGCACGAGATCAGGCCCGTAAGAACCTGTTGTGGTTGAATCGAGAAGTTCTCGGCAATACCCTTGTAATCGAGAGGGTTCATCAGCAGGTTTGCGATCAGTTTGTCTTCCCGAACTTTGATGGCGTGTACCGTCACGGATACACGATCCAGGAACTGACCGGCACTATCAAGAACTTGAATAGAGTTCCTAGAAAGTGGGACCTGGAATCTCGAAACTACGTTCCGAGGACCCAGACCGATATCGAGAACCCGGATAACTACGCTAAAATTTCCATGACCGAGGACGCTAGAGACTTTTTCAAGTCAACCATCGGTCGCGCTCACGTAATTCAGTTGATGCTGGCGATACCGGATGTCAGCATCATCATCTGTTGCGCGGATAACAACCTCGCTGAAATTTTCGTAACTGAAATCAAAAAGAAGTTCTTTCTCGGTGCAGGAGCAGACCCAGGTCCTATACATCTGCTATTTCCTGAGTACGTTCTACGCGGGGTTAAGGGAACGTCTAACGAGCCCCTTTGGACTCCGGCTCGTAGGCTAGAGCGAACATATCCTACCCTGTGGGCCGACTCAATCGAGTCCACACTGTCTGGTTTGCATTGCGATTTCTTCAACTTGGACGACGTGATCTCTAACACGAACTGTCAGACTCCGATCACCCGCGAAAAGATGAAGAACCATATCGATACTAACATGTCGGTGTGCGACACTTGGGGCTGGATCAACATAATTGGCACCAGATACTTTCCGGATGATTATTACGGGTATCTGGAGGCCATGTCGATAGAGAAGCCGGAAATTTACGGCATTAAGCTCTTCAAGAGAGCGGCCTGGTATGTAAAGCCAGAGTTCGCTCACATCGGGAATAAGAAAGTCAAGATGCTCGAAGAGCACATGGTCAACTTGACCTTCCCAGAGCACGCCGACTGGAAGTTCCTCCAGGGAAAGCTAAGAAACGAGTACACGTTCCGTTGTCAGTATCTGAACGAGCCCGTCTGGGGTTCGGATCAGATCGACATGCCCTTAGAGTTGTTGAAGGCCCACCTGATGAACCCGATGGAGTCCAATACTCTACAGGGCGAGATTTTTGTCATGGGCGATATGGCGAAGGAAGCCAAGAAGAACTCGGATTACTCTACCTTCGTCGCGATGAAGATTTACAGGAAGCGGGACCCGAACACACAGCAGCAAGACGGAACTGTCGCGGTTGTGATCCTTGAGGTCGTTTATGGCCGCTGGACACAGACCGAGACAGCATACCAGCTCGCACAAATTAACAGGAGATGGAACCCGCGTCGTATTCAAATAGAGAATACAGGCGGACTGGAGTCGTTCATCTCTTACGCCATACCCGAGGCGTTTAGAAAGACGGGCCAACCCTGGTACCACATATTTTGGGCACCAGTTGAGCAAGGCTACGACGCAAAAAGAAACAGAATAAAAGGTCTAGAGGTTCTTTTAAAAGCTGATCGACTTTATTTTGCTATGGGGCCCTGGAACGACGAAGCTTTCACACAGTTAAGTCAATACACTGGCGCGAAGAGCACCCGTTCTAGGAAGGATGATATACCGGACGCAATGTCATTTATCAGCCGGTATCTTCCCAGTAGTTCTCCAAAGTCCCCCGAGCAACAGCAGCAAGAGGTAGATCAGCAAGAGAAAGAGATGGGCGCAAAATTACTAAAGGCGCAGCACGACGCGATGTTCGGTCCGACGAGTTTTAATTACACTCCGCCAGCCGAGCCCGCACCAATATCTTCAAACCCTAGCGGTAACACCGGGCTAGTCGGACGTTTATTCGGCGGGAACGGGATGAGAGCATAACATGACGGAACCATTGAACCCGCATGCGGCTGAAACCCTTGAGAGAAGGGCAGTCGATACTGTGGGCGATATTACGTCAAAGGACATGCACAAGGATTCCGGCACCGGGACCTACATGTTCGATGACAGGGCCGCGCTAAAGTTAGTTTTAGATGACGCTTCACGCGCCGACAATTACATCAACATCAACCAGTGGGCGAGTTCGTGGCAAGACTCCGATATCATTTTGCAGAGTCCCCGCCAGTCTAGCGCGTTCGATGGTGGGAACGTATCTCAGGCGAACGTTCCGAAGTTTACCCTGTCGAACCACATCAGTTCGATTGTTCCAAAGATTATTGAGGGTCTCTTCTATGAGGACCCCCCGTTCTTGCTACGCCCGCGCCCGGGCACGAAGCAAGAGGTAACCCGTGCGAAGACCGCCTTGTTCTCCGCGCAACTGTGGGATATGCGGTTCAAGACCCAGGTCGAGCGCGGCACAGATCAGATGGCGCTGTTCGGGACCACTATATTCAAGTGGGGCTATCTAGAGAAGCCGGAGAAGGTTAAGAAGGCCCGTCGCAAGGCGGGACAGGCGATATTAGACACCTCGGTCTCTACCTCGCAGATCGATACTCCGGATTCGGACGACTTCGAAACATACATCGAAGAAGTTAAGATTTCTCGCCCGTGGTTTAAGTTCTGCGACATACGTACGGTCTTAGTGGACCCAGGCACCCGCGTCGGGGATATCCGAGAATCGAAGTGGGTAGTCTATCGCGATTACGCCACATATGACGATCTGAACAGCCTACGCGGTCTCTCGGGATACGATGTCCCGAGCGAAGAGGACTTGCAGGCGTTCTTCTTGTCCGGCCCGACAGTGAAGGCGGACAATATTACGATGACCATCCCGGAAGGTATGCGTGGCTACCTCCAGCACGCGCTCCCGCGTAGCTTTAAGACCAGCGCCGATCCGCAAGACTCTCCGATGGAGATTCTTGAGCGTTGGGATAAGCAGAAGGTCATTGTCGTACTCGCGTTCAACGGCAAGAATATATTGCTCCGAAACGAGCCGAACCCGTACGGAAAGATTCCGTTCTTTAGCGCAAACTGGAGAAATCTCCCGGACGCGTTCTACGGACAGGGCCTAGGACAGCTAATCGGTTCAGAGCAGATCGTTGAACAAGGCATCACGAACCTAGCGCTTGATCTACTTGCGTACGGCTTGCAGCCTACAGCCGTTCGTAAGAAGGGCTTCAACGTTCCGACACAGATGACCCGCTGGAAGCAGGGCGGTATTATTGATGTCGATGATGATGTCGATAAAGCGTTCAAGTTCCTGACGATGCCTCCGGTCCCCGGCGAAGCATGGCAATTTTTACAGCAGGCACAGCAGGCCGCAGCGACAACATCTGGCGCGAACGAAATAGTCGGCCAGGGCGGAACCACAGGCGGCGGGCGTGGAACAGGAATGCGTTCCGGTACCGGAGCGTCAGCCGTTATCCAGGCCAACGCGTCCCGTTTGGACGGTCCGAGCGCACGTTTGGTTGAGCAGGTATTCGTCCCTTGGTTGTATCAAATGGATGAACTTAATAATGAACTTCTTCCAACATCAGTCCTCCGTCGAGTTCTCGGCGAGGAGTTGGGGGAGGTCTATATGGGCGATCATATCGACTTCCGAAATGCGAAGTTCGAATATGAGGTCCTCGCTGGAGCGCACCTCGGAGCCAAGAAAGAGATGGCTCAAGCGTTACCAGTGATAATTCAGTTACTGAATAATCCTACATTTGTACAAAATGTAAATGACGGTCACTATCAATTTGACGCTGTGGCCATCTTTAAAGCCTTTACAGATGCCGCCGGTTGGAAATTTAGTCAATCGTTTCTTCGTCCTATGTCACCGGAAGAGATACAGAAGCATGAAGCAAATTCTCCCGCTGCTATGCAGGCTCAGCAATTAAAGGGCCAACAGGCGATGCAGGCTCAGAAATTCCAACAGGATCAACAGTTAGAAGATCAAAAGACCCTAGGTAAGGCAGGTGCTGAAGTTCTCAGATCAGCTACCGAGCATTCTCTGGGAATGGAACAAGCCGGACAACCCAGCGATAACGCTGAGTCGTTTGGTTCGACAACGACGGTATAAATTTCCCACAGCCTCATGAACTGTGGTATACTAATCAGGGGCGAGCCTAGTACTCGCCTCAGATTATCTTACTAGGAGATAAAATGAAAAATTTAATAGGTAAAGTATTCGGAAGACTTACAGTTGTAGAAAGACTTGAGAATCACGTCGCTCCATGCGGTCTTCAAATTGTAAAGTGGAGATGTTCCTGTTCTTGCGGTGAAACTACTGAGGTATCTTCTAATAGCCTTTCAACAGGGAAAGTAAAGTCTTGCGGGTGCCTCGCAAAAGAGATGGCGGCACAAAAAGGATTTTTAAACGCAACTCACGGTGGGTATTCTAAGAACCGCAGTCTAGAAGATCAGATTAAGTTTCAGGCCCTGATAAATATAAGGGAGAGATCGAAGCGCAGGGGCTATGAGTCTGATTTAGAGATGTGTGATCTACCGGGCCTAACTGATTCATGTCCTGTATTAGGTATTAAATACTCTAGAGGGTCCTTAAAAGATAAGAATTTTTCTCCGTCCATAGATCGAAAGAATACGAACCTACCGTATTTAAAGAAGTATAAAGATAATCTTGTATTTATTTCGCATCGAGCTAATAGGATTAAGTCCGATGCGACAATCGAAGAATTGCAAAAGATTTTGCAGTATCTTCAAAAGGAATGAGATGGCAAATAAACATCCGCTTTTAGCAAATGAGCTAACGCCAACAGAGCAGGTTTCGTTAGCCGCATTGAAGCAGTATCCTGGCTTTTCGGTGTTAGAAAAGCTATTAATGGAAGCATGTAAACGAGCCACAGAAGATGTTATTAAACTCGATCCCGTCGAGGAGGGCTATGAGCGGAAGCTCAAAGCACTTCAGTCCAGGGCTCGGGAACGCAATGAATTTTCTCTTCTAGTTTTGGGGTCGGTAGAGTGGCAGATAGCGATGGCCGCACCGGCAGAAAGAGAGGAAGAGCCGCAAGAAAATCGAATAGTAAAAGGAATGAAATAATGAGTGTAACCCAAGGAATAACCCCCGAAACTCTAACGTTTGATGAAATCAAACTGTGGAGCGGTCAGGAGATGAAAGATCAGATGCGCAGGTCTAACGAGATGCGCGAGGCGGTCTATAAGATCATCTCGTCTAGGTCTCTATCGGAAGTTGAGGCGGCGCAGACACAGATAGATCAGAACGCCCCTCCGGCAGAGATAGTACCGACCACCGATGAGGCAGCCGCAGCCGAACAACAGCGTTTGGCGGCAGAGGCCGAAGCACAGCGTGTCACGGCGCAGGAGACCGCACGCCAGGCCGCAGAGACCGCTGAAAACGAACAGTTACGTGTCGCCGGTATCACGGTTCAACGTGACCAGAACGGTAGTATTGTAAAATTGATTCAGGATTATCACGTACCCAGGGAAGACGGAACCCCTATCGGGCGACCGACGCACCTAGAGGCCCGAAGCTGGCCCGAACTGGTTGCAAAGCAGAAAGAGGCGCACAGTCAGGCGACGAGAGCGTTCGACCGCTTGAAGTCACAGAAGATTTCATTTAAAGATCAACAGCCTATCGTTCCGGCTCAACAATCGGATGCGGACTTACTCGCCGCTATGAAAGACCTGAGATCAGACGATCCTCAGAAGCAGCTCGACGCTCTCAGAAAGGTTCAGAAGGCCGAGGCGGATAAAGTTAACGCCGAGCAGGCTGAATTTAGACGCCAGGCAGATGTAAGTAAGCGGTTCTTGGCGAATCACAAACACGACTTTAATAACTGTAAGGCAAACATCGAAATGGTCAAGGAATATTTCGAGCAGAACCCGGAACTCGCGTGGACTGACGATAACCTTGAAATTTGCTTACACGCCTTGGAATCAAAGCTGGCTCCTGTCGAGCCAGTAGCGCCCGTAGCCCCGGCTAATCCGGCACCGGCGGTAGCGCCAGTAGTTCCGACAATAGCAACGCCAGCGGCAGTGCAGCCGCAGGTGATTGTTCCGGCACCAACAGCAGCCCCGGCTAATCCGGTGGTGATTGTTCCAAGGCCGGGAGTCAACGGCGGACTCGTACCAGGTGAGACTTCAGCGTCTCGCCCGGGACCAGCGAAACCGAAAGGACTCACAGCGGAAGAGATTAAATCGTGGGACGGCCCGACGATGCGAGCGAATATGCGTAATCCGCAGATGCGCCCGCAAATAGAACAGTTTTTCGCCGACCGTGCTCAAGGTAAAAGGTAAACCGCGCATCTAAAGCACACTGGAGGGCACTGCTATGGCAGGCTCACCAAATCCGTCAGCAGCAAATGTTGGGAATATATTGACGGCACAAAGTATCCTTTTCGATAAGGAACTTATTCCTAACCTCAATTAATGGGGTCACTTAGATTTTAAGTGAGAATCTTCTCTAATGGACTTGAACCCTGAGACGGGAACAAGGCGCAAGCGAAAGCAGCGTGAGAGACTAAACGAGAAGACCCGCTGACGGCGGGATGCGATAGTCCGCTCTAACAGGAAAAAGAACTGTTAGTTAACATAAGGCAAGGGAGAAACGGACGCGTTCCTCGTAGCGGCAGAGCGTAAAGTTCAGCCGTTGAACGCAGGTATCAACCGTCAGTTCTTCCAGTACAACACCCTAACCGGCGACACGACACAGGTCGGTGATGGCGTGGTAGGCGCACCAGAGTTCGTAGGACAGATTTCATCTCCCGCGCAAGTTGGAGAGTGGAACAACTACAGTAACTTCAGCAGCTTTGTTATCGCTTCAGCCTTGGACGATGTAGTTGGAAACAGCGCAATCGAACTAGGCTACCAAGCGGGACAGAGCATCTCTGAGTTGTACAGCGCGGTAGCCGATGCAGCAGGAGCGGCCAGCGTTGACACCCAGGTTAACCAGAGCGCGTTGCTAACTACCCCGTTCGTTCTCGATTTGGGAACGGTACGTGAGTTGAAGCAGCAGCTTGTTTCCAAGAACGTGTTGCCGAACCGTGGCGGCAAGTTCGCAGGGGTCGTTTCACCTAACGTCCTAGGCGATATCTTCAATGCAACGACAGTGAACAACTCAATCGTTGACTTGTGGAAGCTTGGCAACATCGACAAGTTCGACAAGATGGCAGGTTCGGACCAGAAGATGGATATCGAACTGCCAGGCACAAACATCGTGCTTCGTCAGACACCTTTCGTTACCACAACCGCGAACTACAGCGGCAGCGGTAAGATCGCGTATCGCACCTACGTCTTCGGCAACTACGCCTTGATCGGCGTGTGGCTAGAAGTCGGAGGCGACACCGACCTTCACGAAGGCGACTGGCGCACGATTGACTGTAAGGTTGTTGACAACGCTCCGGCGTCGTCATTCGACCCGACCGGAACAATCGGCGGATGGTGTTCCTAAATTATTGGGTCACTCGAAAGAGTGAGAATCTTCTCTGATTGACTTGGAAGCTGAGATGGCTGACAGGGCGGAAGCCGAAAGGTACCGTGAGAGACTAAGCGAGAAGACGCCGCAAGGCGATGCGATAGTCCGTTCTCATGAGAAAAAGAATCATGAGAGGTTAGCAGAAATGACTAACCTATTACTTAAAAGTAATATAACAAAAAGATAAGTTTCATCAAACAGTCTCATTGCCTCCCGCCAGGGGTGCCAATACCCAACGCATGCGTTGGATTGATAGTGTCCCGGCTATTCAGTAGGCAATAACTAGATAGTTAACACTATTTAGAAACAATTTCCCACGACCTCATGAATCGTGGTATACTAATCAGGGGTAGAGCCTAGAACTCTACCCCAGATTATCTTTCTAGGAGATTAAAATGTTAACAGAGAAGCAAAAAGAAGCAGATAAGAATTTTCGTCAGCGTCATCCCGAAAAGATGATGGCGAAAGACAAGAAGCGCTACGAAGAAAATAGAGAATCGGAACTCGCTCGTAACAAGGCGTATTATCCGACATATTACGAAAAGAATAAAGAAGAGATTAAATTTCGTCGTAGATGCTACATGCACGGTTGTACGTTTGAGTGGCTAGAAAGCAAACTTAAAGAACAAGATAACCGATGTGCAATTTGTAAAAAGATTTTTGAAAAGACCCCTCACATAGATCACGACCACAATTGCTGCCCTTCGAACAAACGTTTTACATGCGGCAATTGCAATCGTGATCTGTTGTGTGATGATTGTAATTTAGGGCTAGGTCGGTTTAAAGACGATCAAATCATATTACTTTCAGCAATGGAGTATTTGAAGAAGCATCAAAAAGATTCAGGTCAGAGTCAAAAAGGATAGGTGATGGTAATGGAAGTAAATAACCCATCAAATTTGCCACTGCAAAATCTGCCTAATGCTTGGGAAGCAAGGCATGATATCAAGGTCACTCAGGAAACAATTAAGAACATCCTGAAGGACGGTATACCCGCGTGGTATAAGTGGCCGAAGGACTATAAACAATTCGCACGCGAATCGTATCTTGCTGACAAAGAAGTCAGTGAAAAGATGACAGTCCGGTATCGCATGGAAGATCAAGAGAGCCTCCTAAATGAGGTGGCGCGAAGGGTCAATCCTATGAGCACTAGAGACTTCATTCAAAGATTGCGAGACGCGGGAGTGAAGTGTTATACGATTGAGCTTGGCTACCCACCACAGACAGTCGGACTATGGGCCTTCAAACCAGGAACGGATCGTGTCATACCTGTCTGTTATTGCCAAATTCCAGCACAAGTAGAATGGTCTGTTCTGAGACTTGACAAACGCGGATTGCCTGCTGGCGAGTCCTTTCGCGGATGGAGAACAGTCTTATCTCAGTTGATTTTGAAAGGAATAGTCTCGGAGGAAAAAGCTCACGAGATTTTTGGCCGTCCAGTGGACGGGCCTGTAAGTCGAAGGTATCGTCAAACTATGTTTTGGTTTCGCAATCGGCGAGAACTGACAGATGACTTTACTTTGACGGACCAGGAGTAGTAAAAGGCAGTTTTCCCGCCTATTCAAACCTATCCGGGGTTAACCGGCAATCCCGACAATAGTCCCGACACTTTGTCGGGATTTTTATTGGGCAAGAGAATCAGATGACAGAACATAACCAGTCTGGACAGGGCACACCTGCTCCAGCGCCTGTAGTACCAAGTGACGCAGCAACACTCCAGATGCTAGTTCAGCTTTTACTGGCCGAGCGCCAGGAGGCTCTGCTAGAGAGGCAAGAGAAGAAGCAGACACAGGAACTTCGCGATAAGCAACGCCGCATTAACGCTGATTACAACGTGGCCGAGAAAAATAAAGCTCAGTCTCTGTGTACTCATCAAAAGGGCGGCAAGCATCCGACTCCCGGTGTCTTGAATTACGCGGTATATCATCACACGTTTACAGACCAGACAGTTTATATCCGTTGTCAGATTTGCGGCATGAGATGGCGCAAGCTTGACACGACTGAATTTTTGGTCCGTAAGGGTGAGAAGGTTCCTAATCACACCGGAATCGGTTGGACAGAAGCGTATAAGATGCTCGCCCATACCACGAATACCCCGACCTCATCAGAGGTTCTGATGGCTACTCAATCTCTCTCCGCAGATACGGCTCAATTAGCTTAGTCTAGAAATTATCTGGTCCGGCGGATTACATACTCGATTCCGAGACAAATCGAGTTCTTTTATTTAAGGAGACGACCCTGTTATACCATTCCTAATCACTTCAAGACTATAGATACGGGTCTTGAGGACCCGCCTTTCTGTAGTCGGACTGTATAACGACTACTCCCATGAATTCTCAAAGCTTGACGACTTTGCAAAACATGCTAGACAGGGTGCGCTCTTTCGGTGATATCCAGCCCACCTTACACGAGGTCAGCGGATACCAGCCCGAACCCTTTGTTACCATCTGCACCGATGTTTACTCTGATATCGTTGGCGTGCCGTTTCCGCACAAGTGGAACGAGATCAAGCTGCCCGTGTTCTACAGCAACTCCTGGCAGCAGGACTACGCGCTACTCAATCCCGACCAAAGTTCGGTATATAACGTCGAGTGGCTAGAGCGCGGGATCGTTGTCGATATGACCAGCACCGCTATCCCGAGAGCCTGGGGATATGTCGAGTGCGGTCGTCAACTGACCCAGGCGACCGGAACATTCATTCAAGTTAGCACATGGCGCAACCCTACGTTCCTAGCGAACTGGTTCCCGAACTATATGTTGTACTATGGGACCTGGGGCGCTGGAAATACCGCGAACCCGACGACCGGAAACAACCCGGGACCGGGATCGATCTACACGGCTCCGCTAAACGCTATCGCGAACTCGCAGCCGAATAACCCGATCAACCAGATCATCGATCCGAACGGAAACCTTCAAGTTGTGACCACCTACGGTACCTGCGGCAATGTAGCGCCTAACTGGCCCCCGGCTGGCACCGCCCCGGGAACAAATACCCCGGACGGTTCAACTATCTGGACCGTCGTAGACCCGAACGGCGTCGGTATCCGTATCCTACCTGTGCCATCGCAGACCGGGGCTGTATTCCAGTTTAACTTGATCGCGCAGAAGCCAGCGATACGCTTTACGAGCTTAGACCAGACCTTGGACCCGTTCCCGGATAAGTACGAGTCTTACTTCCGCCAAGGTATCATCGCGCAGTGCTACCGCTATAGTTCGCTCGCGACGGTCCAGGCGAAGTTCGAGAAGAACTATCAGATATGGCTCAAGAGCTTGAACGATCTCCGCGCTATGGAAGATCGTGAACTCGAAGAGAACCGATTCGTGCCCGAGCAGGGAGTTATGGACAGGGGCGGCGGTGGCTCAATCGGTGCAGGCTGGAGAGGAGCTGCGTATCCGTTCCCAGGCCCAGGACAGAACTGGTAATTAAATTATGCCAAATTCTTTGCAAGATACAAAAAACTACATCGAGCCGTTCTGCCGATATATGCCTTCGAACGTGGGCACGAGCAATATGCCCCTCATCGGACTCGCGAATATCGTCAGAAACATAATTTTGGCTGCGCCCTTCACTTGGGCCTTTAACCGCAACAACGATGATAGCATCACTACGGTTCAAGGTACTCAGGACTACGCGACAAGTATCACGGACTTTGGTTTTCTAGAGAAGACCACGGTCAAGGACACCGACGGTAAGCTTTGGGAGCTAGAAGACGTTCTGAACAATATATCCCTAGGGAAGTCCACCACTCAGGCCCGTCCGGAGGCAATTGCGGTTGAGGGCTTCGGTGCTACCCCGACAATGCCGACAATGCTGAACACTATTAAAACTAGTTTCAGTACGCCGGTTTTTATGAATCAGCCCTCGATTAGTTTCACCGTGCCGCAGACAGTTATTGCTGGCGACACCCTAGCATTTGCGGTAGAGTTGAGTAACGGTGTCGGTGCTCCCGCTAGCGTTACGGATAGTTTGGGAAATATAATTACTTTAATCTCGTCACAGAGCGCCACCGCCCCCGGAACAGATTCAGTTGCAACAGAACTAGGCGTGGCATCAGCGTACGCTATCCTCGCGGCTGCGGGCATATCAAACACGGGCTCTACCCTAATCGCAGGCGGCAACATCGGGTCCTTCCCGACCGCGACTGAGACCGGGTTTACCTCCGCCAACTTCATCCCTCCAGCGGCAATCGACAACACTGACGCTTCGGCAGCGCTGTCAGCCGCGCTTACCGCGTATAACTTTTACAGTGCCCTTAGCTTCACATCGTTGAGCGGCTCTTCTGCAAATTTGAGTGTCTTAGGTAACGGCGCGACCGCCAGCACTTATATCCCGGGTAACTACTCTGCGGGCTCTAGTATGGATATCCCGACGAGTATCACCTTAGATGCCCAGGGCAACTCGAACGCTTTATTCGTCTTCAAGGCGGGGAGCACGTTGACACTCGAAAGCGGGGCGTCTATCCTCTTGGCTAACGGCGCTAAGGCCGCGAACGTAGTTTGGGTCGTAGGCAGCTCTGCTACCACTGTTGGAACTACCGGAGTATTTAATGGCAACATTCTAGCCAACACAAGCATTACGATTGGGGGCGGGACGTTTAACGGTCGCGCCCTAGCGGGAATCGTAACCAGCTCTGGGGCGGTCGTTATATCAACCGCTGTGGCTATGGCGGTTGCTACAGTTCCTTCAGCAGTTGATAACCATCAATTTCTCGTATACAACATGCCGGTTACGGTGTCCGGAATCAGCACTATTACCATTACCGCGCCAGCATCAAGCGGAGCATCTCTACCACTGACTCAGGTATCGGTCTCCGGAACTACGGTCGCGTACACAGGAACAATCACCGGAGGGGCTTCGAATGCTTTTGTAGGTCAGACATTTACAATGTCCGGCTTTACGAATCCCGGAAATAATGTCTCAATGATTATTACCGGATCGACCGCGACAACCCTGGTCGGTACAACTACGACTCAGGTTAACGAACTGCACTCTGAGATCGCAGCATTTTCTTTGACGTTAACACAGGTCGCGGTTGCCGGACCAACAGTTACATATACCGGAACGATAAATGGCGGAGCCTCAAACGGTTTCGTAGGACAGACGTTCGCTATCTTTGGCTTTACTAACTCAGGTAATAACGTTTCGCTCTTGGTCACATCTTCAACTTCAACTACACTCGTCGGCACAACAACGACCCAGATCAACGAGGTACACTCCGCGCTCGCTCAGATCACACCAGCGCTATCGCTATCCCAGGTATCTGTATCTGGAACAACGACCACATACACAGGAAATATAACCGGGGGAGCGTCAAATAGTTTCGCTGGCCAGGTGTTTACAATCTCTGGTTTTACAAATCCAGGAAACAACCTCGTGCTTACGGCCACCGGATCGACCGCGACAACCCTGACGGCTACGACTACAACCCAGGTTAACGAGTCACACGTTCAGACAGCATCGTCACCTTTAAACGCTAGAAACTTTCTTGTTGAGGGAGTTTTACTGACCGGAGTCGGGCCTATTCAACTTACATCTTACTTCTTTTCGAACCCGGTAAATAACCAGGGCGTTTCGCAAACGTGGACATCGGAGCCTCTGACAACTATACAACCGAACGAGCTGCTGTTAGCGTTCACAACAGCGTACGCTCCGCCATCTTCGGTTACCGACACGTTCAGCGTTCTACAGTCTGGCATTATAACAGATTCGACTTCGGCCAACGTTCAATTGAGCACGGCGGCCTTCATGGCTCCTACGGTCGGGGTGTATAACTCTCACTGGACTCAGGCGTCGTCAGCGCCGTGGCAGGCGGTGTTAGTGGGATACCCAGGTCTCCCAGGTCTCGGTAACTTATCTCCTGTATTCAGGTTCTCAGCCGTTCCTAATAAGGCGTACCCGGTGGATTTGATCTACCAGAAGAAGCCTCTCCAATTTGTGGTATTGACGGACCCGTGGGCCCCGATCCCAGATTCGTTCTCAGATGTGTATAACAATCTGTGCCTTGGGTACTATATGGAATCGTGTCAAGACCCTCGGGCACCTCAGTATATAGCTCGCGGAATAGCAGGATTGCTGTCTCGTTCACAAGGCTTGACCCAGATGGATAAAGCATTATTTGCTGCGAGCTACTTGAACTTCAGCGCTCAACAGATGCTAGAGATGATGAAGCCACAGCAGTCGATCCAAGCTCAGGCGTCAAGATAATGTTCATCGTTCCCAACACAGAGTTTAGATATCTGCTCTTCGGAAATGTCAGTCCGATTAACCCGTGCACTCTGTTCGCGGGCTCTCAGCTACAGATTTTCTCTTATCCATTTATACAGGAGTGGAGAGAAGGTAGAGCAGACGATTGGGGCAGGCTAGGCCGTGAATTGCTCCCTAGGCAGCTATTGGTTGCCCCAGGACCGGGAACATTCTTCAATCCCGCGTACGCGGTCGCTTCCGGGACGGTATCTCTACCGCCAGCGGTTGATCCGGCTACCGTTCTGATAACGATATACCAGAACAGCTTCGCTTTAGTAGGCGGGGTCGCTCAGAAACAAAGTATCGCTCTAGGTTCAACGAACGTCTTAGTGACAGCGGGGGGCTGCGTGAACTGGGAGTTAGTAGTCGGAGCACAAACTAGTCTTACAGGTGGTCCCGGTTTCAGCCAGCAGGCACAGTTAAGTATCGGGGTGGTACTGTATTACCCGACAACCAGCACCCCGGAAGTACAGTTGACGCAGTTTGAATTTCAGAGTTAATAAGGAAGGATATGTCTCCAGGTTTACTTGAGTCCGCAGGGGCGCAACCTAAAAACCCCAGCAAAGGAAAACCCGTACACGTTGCCCGCATGGAGGTCGGCCTCTACACCAACCGATCCCCTCTGCATGATTCTGCGACCACTATCCTTTCTAGATTCTACGGTGGAAATCCTGACTCACTAATTGATGGCAGCAATATGGAAGTAACCAACCAGTTGACCTTGGCTAGGCGACCCGGTTTGTCTAAGTGGTCTTCGATTGCTGTCCCTGACGCTCCGAACTGGTTTTACGATTGGCGCACACTAGACTGCGGTATCAAGGTCATCGTGGATACCCCGACCGCATCATATATCCAGACTCCGACCACCCAGACTCAAATCTTCACGAAGTCTCTCGGGGCGGGTCAGGGCTATTACCAGGGCGTAGCAGATATACTTTACTACGGAGACGGGATAGACCTTCAAAAGATCGTCATGATGTCCCCGGGCTGCGTGCCGACCGGACCGTTTAACTTTGGAACTGCGGCTCCGACAATCGGTCCGACGATGACAGTAACCCCGAGCGCCTCGGCCACGGTCGCGTGGCAGGCCAACACCGTATTCTCAACGATGGGCTTGCTTGTCGATTCCAACGGTAATATCGAGCAACTGATCGGTGTAAACGCGAACCCGGTGAACGCCCCGAACGCTACACAGTTCGGCACGAGCGGAAACGGACAGCCAGCGTGGAACCAAACCCCGGGCGGATTGACATTAGACAACGGGTGGGATTGGACTAACTGGGGCCCGATAGTCCTATGGTCCGCGAACACAGTATACAACAACATATCCGTTGGCGGAACTTTAGCCAACCCGTGCATCATTTACGACGCCGCGACAAAGTGCTGCTTCACAAACACAAATCCCGGCGGCGCTCAAGGCACGAGCGGAAGTTTTAGACCTAATTTCAATCCCGCCTCTGGCGCTATTACATTTGATCCGAACGGCTCTAACGCGCCTCCGGGAGTTAAGTGGGTCAGCCTCGGGGGAGTTCCCCAGACTTGGATACCGAGTCACCTTTATCACACACGCGCTGCGGACTTCCTAGGTCAAGTTGTAGAGCCCGTAGGTTTGACGAGCGGCTTTCCATCGAACCAGACGATATATTATCAGGTGAACCAGACAGGCTCTAACCAGACATCAGGCGCTGGCGGAGCGGGTCCGTCGTGGTCAACTCTTCCAGGGACACAGACCAACGATAATCAACTTCTGTGGTTGAACTTAGGCTCTAGCGTTCGTTTAATAAATACCGGGTATACCGCGTGGACCGCTCAAGGTTCGGTGTTTTCCGTAATTGTGGACTCGAACAATAACTATCAGGTCTGCGTTACGAGCGGAGTCTCATCTTCGACCGCGACCGGCGCGGTACCGTGGGCGACCTTATACGGTCAGCAGACGAACGACGGGACCGTCACTTGGGTCTGCGTCGGCGCTAAGATGGTTTGGGCCGCGAACACGATCTGGTATCTCCCGACAGTCGGTTGGTTTCCCCCGAGCGGATCAGTTTCGTTCGGCGGTGCGCTGATTATCGATAGCAACAATAACGAACAAGCTGTCGTTATCTCCGGTAAATCTGGAGCGGTGCATCCTGTATGGGCGACAACCCCGGTTGGCGCGTTGACCGTAGACAACGCAGCTACCTGGCAGTTGATAGGTCCTGCGGTAACTATGGGCTTTGCGATAACGAAGGGCGTGAGTTTCGCGTACAGTTACGAGAGCCGAACCGCCTGCGATCCTTATAATTACGCTGTAGGTTCAGTGATCGCCGCGTGCCCGAATACCACCTGGCTAGGTGCGCCCCCGGACTGGCCGTCTCCATTAGGAGCGCCAACGGGATCAGAGACCGGGCATATCTCTACTGCGTCACCTTTGACTACGATTACCGGCCCGACCCCTTCATCTGTCGTGACCCTGGTAATCCCAGGATCGCCCGATCCACAGATAGATACAATAGTGATCTGGGCCACTCAAGACGGCGGTAGCACTCTGTTCTTTTTAACTGAAGTTCCTAATACCCCACCTATTGGCGGGGTTCAACAGTACCAGACTGTCGTGATTAACGAGTCTCCGTTTACGGGACCAGGTGCGGTCAACCCATTTATCACAGCGCCCATTAACGGCCAGAATAACCCGCCCCCTGCGGGATTCAAGCCGATGGCGTATCATTTTGAGCGTATCTGGGGCGCGGTTGGAAACTTTGTGTTCGCGTCCGGCGGCCCGGATGTATTGTCAGGAAATCCTAACGAGTCATTTAATCCGCTTGACTTCTTCGAATTTCCAGAGCCCGTGACACGTATCGTGCCTACAGCGACAGGTATCTTGGTCTTTTTGACTTCGGATATCTACGCTATTTTAGGCGGACCTGCGTTCAGCACTTTTTTCCCGACGCCGATGGTGCCGGGGGTAGGCCTCCTGCACTACAATGCTTTGGATGTTCACGGCGCGGTAATTTATATGTTCACCGCCGACGCTCAGTTTATTTCTTTAGACCCGAGTGGCGGTGCGCAGAGAATGGGCGGCCCGATAGCGGATCGACTTCAGAACTTTAGTCCTCTGACAACGTACGTATCGGTCCATGAAAACGGAAATGATAACTCGATTTTTATTTCGGACGGCGCTACAGGATGGTACCGTTTGAACCCGTCACAATTTCCAAATGGAAATTCTGTATGGAGCCCGTTTGCAACGATTACAAACGGCGCTAAAGCCGTACTGTCTATCGAAGTATCGCCGGGTGTGCACCGCCTGCTCGTCGGTGGAACAGGACCTAACGAGTTCATCTTGCAGCGTGATTTTTCAACTTATGAAGACAATAGTATCCCATATACTTGTAATTTTACTATGGGGAGCATTTCTCTTGTAAATCCCGGGCAAATATGCGGACTAACGTTTATGAATCTCCGCGCAACCAAAGTAGGAACAGCGCCAACGGCTGCGTTCTTGTTAAATGAAATTAGCGGAAATTTCACAACGTTTCCAGAATCACAAAACTATCCTTGGCAAATTTGGGGTGCTACACTAGCTCCGACTAGTCTTTACAGTTCGGCATATTATTTTCGTGCCGCCGGAGTTCCCGCGCTTTGCGAGCACATGCAGGTGAAAGTTTCGTTTCCGGCAGAAAATTTCGCTAATGAGGTGCTTTCGCTCACTCTATTTGGAGTTCTGGAGCAATCTCCGGAAATTTAAAATAAGTCTTGACAGCGTTAATTTTATGTGATACAATAAAGATATGATTGGCACACTTTACAGATATCCTCATCCTTGCGATTTGACTAGATTTATCTATGTCGGACAAGGGCCTAAACGCGATGTCGAACATCGGTCGGGTCGGAGTGTCTTCGGACGAAATTTCAAGAAGTTATTTCCCGGCGTAGAACTTCCGCAACCTGTTAGAGAACAAATTGAAGTCTCCGATCATATTCAGCTCAATGAAGAAGAAACAATTTGGATGTTCCGCTTTCATACTTGGCGCGGATATCCTGGCGGAATGAATCTATTGATCCCCGGCTCGCAAGACTATAAAAGAATTGGGAAAATCAGGGGACTCTTAACAGCGTCTATTCCGGGGCACACGGCAAGAGCGGGCCGAATCGGCGGTTCTATTGCCGGGCCGTCTAACGGAAGAAAACTATTAGAGAGAAAGCGAGGGCTTTTCGGTCGAACAAAAGAAAAGATAATAGAAGATGCTCGCAAGGGCGGTCTTGTTGGCGGTTTAACTGCTGGAAAAATTGCTAGAGATTCTGGTCAGCTAGCCGCACTACGTACCCCAGAGCATCAGCGAGAAGCGGGTCGTAAAAGTGCGGCAAGACTCGGCGGCATGCCTAAAAATGGATTACACGTTCGCTGGCATGTTAAAAGAAATAAACCAAATTTAAAATGTAATTTTTGTAGAGAGGAAATAGGTGCCATTAAGTGACTTTTATCCTGATTTGAAAGGGTGGACGCCAGTTACACCATCCGCGCCATCTGCGCCCCCTTCAAATAGCAGTTCATCGGGGCCATCTCAGCTACCACCTAGTTCAGATACTCCATCTTCACCGTACTTGCGCACTAGTCTTCCCCTTCCGTTACAGTATAGCCCGGATACATTACGACAAAGTAATCGCCCGGGTCTTTCCGGTTTTCGTATCGCACCTCTGCCTCCTGGTGGGGTCGCAGCGATCAACGCCGCATCAACTTCGGTTGTTAACAATTCGATAACAGAGTTCGCGGCCTCATCAGGCGCAGCAGGACCAAACGGAAGCGTACAATTTAATAACGCCGGGCCACTCGGCGGAGTTAGCCAGTTTAATTGGAATAACGCCACCAGTACCTTGGGAATTACTGGCAGTTTAACTTTGTCTACTCCTCTCGGGGTCACATACGGCGGAACCGGATCGAATCTCTCTGCGACCGGAGGAGCGAACGAAGTTGTCCAGCAGTCCACTGTGGGCGGTCCGTTCACGGTCGGACAGTTATCGTTTACTAACATATCAGGAATTTTGTCTGTCGCGTCCGGCGGAACGGGAACGGCGACGCCCGCGCTTGTAGCGGGCATGGATATCACGATCACTGGACCCTGGCCCGATCAGACTGTCGCGGTTAAGACTCAGGCTGGGGTCACCCCGGGCTCTTATATAAATTCTAATATAACAGTTGATTCTAGCGGGATCATAACTGCTATCTCAAGCGGCTCGGGCGCGACTGGTAGCACGGTCGCGGCTGTGAACGCGGTAGTTCAATCAGCGGCTATCAGCACCACCCCATTGTACACAGTTCCAGCTTCGCCAGCGGGCGGATCGAACTTCATGCTGTCCTGGAACGCGAAGACTACTACAGCCGCAGGAAGCACATCGACCCTCGGACCCCTTCAGTTAACTTTTACGAGTCCTGACGGTGTTACATTTACCGCTCAGAACTTGCAATATACGATTTGGCCCGGCGGCGTAGCAATCGACTTGTCCGGAAATACTTTCAATACAACAACTGATTTGTCGATGGGTATCCCGATTCTTATAAACGTTCAAGCGGGATCAACGATCAGCTACGCCTTTGGGTACGCCTCTAGCGGCGTGCCGTCTATGGTTTACGATCTTCACGTTCGTCTTGTATTAGTATAAAGGTAAAATTATGAGTTTAATTCCTACTAAGGAAAGCGTAATCGGGACATTTATTAACCCGCGTCGTGCGACCAACGACTTTTTGCAACTGCAAGATAGCCAGGGAGGTACGATTTTCGGATGGGTGGATAGTGACGGCCACTTGCAGGGGAGTCTTCTGTCCGGCATAACTGGAATCGGTGGTAGTATCGCGAGCGGTCAAATCGCTGTCGGGTCCGGTGTAAATGTTATTTCAGGAAGCGCTGCGCTGACTTTTTCTGGTGGAAGTCTCATAGTTAATGCTACTAATTCTATAAGTCTTAACAATTCAGGCGCAAATGGCACAAGCATCTCGGATTCAGGTGGCGGCGGTTTAAATGTTCTAACTAGCGGTGGCGGAAGTTTTAATCAAATAATTAATACAGGCACTGGTGGTACAACTATCGAAGATGCTGGAGGCGGTGGATTAACTGTCGAGACTCCTACTGCATTTTTGACTCTGACGCAGGGCTTGGGAACAACTCTACGAGATACAAGTAATACCGGAATTATAATTGATGCATCTCACTTGGGTGGTGTTCTATCTATTAACCCGAGCGGACAACCTATCACGATTGGCGGAACTATTGTCAGCAACATAGTTCTAACCGGAAACTTTACTGAAACAGGCGTCATGACGGTTACCGGCCCGGCTACGGCGGGTACGGTACCCGGAAATTTTGTATCTACAGGCCACGGGCCAACGAACGTATTAGACGCGGTTTTGGCTATCTCCAACTCAGGCGGGGGTGCAACCGCATACATAGGCCGAAGTGCAACTGGTGTTTTCTTTATTACCAATGACGGCGCGGCCATCCCTAACCATGGGTATTTTCAATTTAATAGTGCAGGTGATGTACAGCTATTAGCTGGCGCTAATGGCGCGGCGCTTGCCATGAATACGAGTGCGGGGGCGTTTCCTGCGGGCTCTGTGGTCTGGGGCATGCCTGATACAGGGGTTGGATTCGCGGTATTTCATATGTCGGGCGGCCCGAACAACGCAGCGTGGCAGTGGCAAACTGACACAGGCTTGATGACCTTTGCAGGCGCTACATCAGGTACCGCTTCAATGGGCGTAGCCGCCGTAGCGGGAACTCCGAATCCAATACTATTGCCCACGAGTACAGGAACTTCCGGACAGGTCCTTACTACCGACGGCGCAAACCCCCAACAAACTAGCTGGACCGGCGGCGGCACGGGTACCTCTGGTACTGTAACCGGCACCATCGCGTCCGGCACGGCGGTATTAGGAACCGCGCTTATCGCGTCCGGCGCGAAGGCGACGACGGTCACGGTCGCGGGATCGGGTATTCTGGCAACAGATAATGTCATGGCAGACTTCAGCGTCGATCCGACCTCGACAACAGGGTATGCACCGTCTGCGAACGGTATGTTAACGATCATAAAATTTTGTACAGCAGGCAATGTAAATTTCATAGTTGTGAATAACACAGGTGCTTCTATAACTCCTGGCGCAGTGACTTTGAACTGGCGTGTGGTGAGATAATGACAGGCAGCCGCGTATTCGATGGAACGAACTCTATCCGTACTCCAGCTAGCAGTGTTTATAATAGTCTATCGCAGGAGACGATTGCGTTCTGGGTCTTTCCAACCGATTTAACAAATCAAAGTGTCGCTCTCGTTAAAGACCCGAACACGCTATCGCCATTAGGCCCGGTTCTGCAATTGCAGGGCGGCCAAATTTCGGTATTCTTAAATGATGGTGGTGCGGGCTCTGTCTCCTCAACCACGATACCAACTAGCTCTTGGAGCTACATTTTGGTAACTATTAATTATTCGCTAGCGCCCGCGAATACCGTTCGTATATACAAAAACGGTATTGAAGTATCTTATAGTAGCACGAACACTGGCGGCTCTGGAACTCCAAGTGACGACAGTGGTGATGGCTTTTGGATCGCTGGTGCTGCCTTTACGTTTGGCACGGGACAGGGGCTCGTTGGCAGTATGGCCGAACTTGCTGTTTGGAACACAGTCTTATCTGGTGCGCAGATCACCGCTGCCGCTGCTAGTACAACCGGAATCGCCAGCATTCAGTCCGCTAACTTAGTCGGGTACTGGCACCTGTGCGGGTTAACAAACCCGGAACTCGATGCGACAGCAAACGGGAACAACGGAGCTTTGGTTCCCGGGCCGTCAACAGCATTTGACACATTTACAACTAATACTGGGCACAGCGCTCTCGCGACCGTAACAGGTACACCGTCAGCGACTAACGAGTGGGTTTTGTCTATAACTGAACCGGCAAATCCGTCGCCATCTTTCAACGCGGGATGGCTGTTAGTGAACGATGCAGGTCCGGTGGCCGCGCAAGAGTTCTTGACTACGACATCCCCGACCACCTTTGACAGCACCTTATCGTCTACGGCGGACTGGGCGTCAGACTTAACTTTCTTTAATAAGCCTCCGGTTCTCCTTCAAGTGATTACCGGGTCTAGCAGCTTCCCGACTACTACGTTATCTAGCAGTACGATAGCGGTCGCGGTCGGCGGGACAGCGAATCCGATCACCGCTCTGTCTGTCACGGATACAAAGAGCAACACATACGTTCAACAGGGCTTTACTAGGTTGAATAATACGTACGCGGCCCTATTTATAGCTCAATCCCCGACGACACCGCTGGTCGGGGGAACTGACACCGTGACCGTTCACTACACCGGCGGGAGCGCGGAGACAAAGACCTTATTGGAGTTGAACTGGTCCGATCCTCCGCTAGCGGGAGTAGCCTCCCCCGGCTACGCGGGCTGCGGGGTGGTCAGTACGTTTGTTCCCCAAGCGGGCGCGTTCTTAGTAGGTTTTTAAATGATAAAATTATCGCCGTCAACCGAACAGGACATCGAGCGTTTGACTGCGTGGATCAAATCTGATCCGTATCACAAAGACTGCTTAAATCCGATTTGGTGGTTAACCGGGGTAGAGGGAAGTCTTCTTTCATTTCGTTTGGACGACGATCATGGCCCCTTATGTTACGTGCGTTTAGATCAGGATATCTTAACTGGCTTGATCCGCTTGCACACTCAGTTCGCTCCACGGCAAGATGTGTCTAAGCTTCGGTTAGTGAGAGGGATGTTGAAGTGCGTTCCTATCGTAGAGAAATTTTCCAGAGAACAAAAAGCAAGCGGGATCGTCTTTCAATCAACTAGTCCTCTATTGATTGATTTTATGAAGAAAAAATTTGAATTTCAGCCAGCAGGCGGTGACGATTATCTGTTTCCGCTCCAGGCAGGTGTATAGATGTGTGGCTCATCAGCACAGCAGAATCAGTTAGCATCGCAGGAAGCAAGCTTCTCTTCATTACTTAGCGCAAACTACGCCCAGAACTTCGGTGCGCAAAGTCAGACTCTTCAGAACTTGACGAATCAATTTACCCCGATAGCAGAGGCCGGACCGGATCAGCAAGGAATGGGTCCGCAGCAACTTGCCGCCCTCAACACGCAGGCCACTGAAGGCGTCGGTCAAAACTACGCGAACGCCTCTCGTGCGCTAAACACGCAACTTTCATCGCAGGGGGGAGGGAACGAATATTTACCCACCGGAGCGGCAGCTTCATTGAAAGGTAATTTGGCGTCATCGGCAGCAAATCAGTTATCTAGCGAACAGCTAGCGATCACAAATCAAAATTATAATCTAGGACGCAGTAACTGGCAGAACGCGACTTCAGGATTAAACGCACTCGCAGGTGAGTATAACCCGAACGCGATTGCGGGGCAGGCGTCCGGCGCAAATCAGTCAGCCGCCGGTCAAGCGAAAGAAATTAACCAGGAAAACAACCAGTGGCAAGGCGAACTTGCGGGAGTTATCACGGGCGGTATAAGCGCTCTATCCGGCGGATTGGGCAATCTCGACACAACAGGAAGTTCGACCGGCGGCGAGCAGGCGCTGAACTTCCTTGGCGGAATATAAGAGGATAACATGGCACTGAACGAAGTAGCACCACAGATTCCGGGGATGCTCCCTAGTTCTCCAGGAACCGATGTGTTAGGTAATCCGACTCCTGCGGGTATGGTTGCGCAGCCGCCAACCGCAGGTCCGGCTGCATTATCCGCCCCTCCGACGGGACAAGGTGAAGATGAAAGTCTTCCTCTCGCGCCCCCGTCTGGTGGCGCTACCCTAGGACAGCGATCACCCACTCTTAGAGCGCTAGCACAGAACGCTAACCTGGCTGCCAAGAGCAACCCTAAAGCTGCGGCTGCACCGGGAGGTTGGGCTAGGACGCTTCTCGCTGGCGTACTGCCAGCAGTCAGCGGGCTAGAAAATGGTATGGGAGATGCTGCGGCAGTCGGAACTGTCTCGGCTGGCGGAGGCGCGTTGACCGGAGTCACCCGTACCTTGGCTGCGAGAGACCAGAGATTGAAGGCCGAGAAGCAACAGCAATTTCAGAATACGCAAGAGGTCGATAAGAACAAGGCGTTGAACGCTGAAGCAAACGCCCGCATGATCCACGAACAGCAATTGACTCATAATCTGAAAGAAGAGGGAACTCAAGCGAGCTTGAAGAGCGGACAAGAGCAGCTAGCCGCCTGGAAGAGCCAGCCGAATCCCGGGATCGAGAGAGCGAAGGGATTGACCGCAGACCAGGCTAAGGAGATGCTTAAGAAGGATAATCTCGATCCGACAGAGGAGACCTTAGTGCCATCGGGGGTTATCACGACCGTAGATAAAGACGGTCAGCCCTACAACCAACTGACCTACAGCGTTGTAAAGGTCACCCCGGTTGACCTGGACCCGAAAAATCCAGAACAGAAGAAGGTATTAGATAGAATAAATAGTTTCGCTCCCCCGGAGTCCGGAAAGAAGTGGGAGGGCGAAAACGGCGGGGCCGTTCACTTCAGCGGCGCGCAGTACAATATGCTCTTGCAGATGTCGAACGAGCGACAGGCCGCTGATATAGCCGCGCAGAAGGTCGCCGCTCAGATGGGGATCGAGCAAGAAGATGTCAAGAAGAGCGAGGAAGCTCTGAAGTTTCGCCAAGACCCGAATATCATCAGGGCGCTGGGCGCGGCGACAACTATAAACGGTGCGCCAGATTTTATCTCCGCTAGAAACGCTCTGCTACAGGCTTCACAGAATCCCAAGAGCCCCCTGTACGGGCAGTACACGAATGTCGATAACGATATGCGACAGTTCTTAGGGTACACCGAGGGAGCCAAGGGCGAGAAAAACTATATCTACGACAAGATGATCGAGGACTACCAGAAGAAGGTAGACGCCGGAACCGAGCAACTATCAGATTTGAAGAAGGAGTTGAACGGCGCAGACGGACAAAAAGCTGCGTCAATCGCCGGAGGTCTTCAGGCAAAGATAGACGATCCGGCCACTCCTGCGCCTTTGAAGGCTCAGTATATTCGCATGAGAGATCAAGCCGCCAAACAGTCACAGGCAAGCCTGGCTTACGATGCGGATAAGAAGCAGAGAGAGACCGCCGCCGAGAACCAGGCGAACACCGGAGATATGTCCGGTATCATGGATATGGTCAAGAACTACGACTACGACCCGGATAAGCTGTTCAGCCGGTTCAAGGACCTGAAGGCGAAGAGAGACTTTATATCTCAAGTCTACGCGGAGACCGGACAGAAGTGGTCGGACTCCGAGTACAAGGCCCGTTACGCTACGAAGCAAGACTACCGCCCAGAAGGAAAAGGCGGACAGGCCGTACAGAGCTTGAACACGTTCGCCGAACACACCGGGGACGCGAACAACTTAATAGCGAACTTGAACAACACCAAGAGCCCGTTACTTAACAAGCCGCTCAACAAGTGGGACGAGTCAGTCCTAGGACAGCCACAGGTCATGCAGTACAGGGTCGCTGTCGCGGCTGCGGCGGACAACTACATCAACTACCTGCTGAACAACAAGGCCAAGCACGCGTCGGATGACGATCTAGCGGCAAAGCTACAGTCAACAAGTACAAGTCCCGCGCAGGCTCAGGCCATGATGCGTCAGATGGCTAACACTATCGCTTTGAAGGCCCGTGAGCAGAACTTCGCTTACAGGAAGCAGATGGGCAAGGATATCCCGGAGTTCCTAGACCCAGATACCGTTCAAATTTTCAAGACCTTCGGTATTAATCCAGATCAGATAACGACCACGGGCCAGAGCGGACTGACGGGCTCTACAAATCCGGGCGCTCCGAAACCACCCCAGGGCGCACAAACAGCCGTTAAAGATGCACAAGGTAATATCATCGGGTACAGATAATGACTCAGCTAGCACCAGGAATGATGACCGACCTTCAAGGGAACGTTGTACCGATCCCGAAGGACGCCCAACAAGAGCCGATACAGTCTGCGCAGCCATCAGATGATAATATGATGACTGACCTGCAAGGAAATCGTGTCCCGATTCCGAAGGGATCGACTCAGGAGGCGCTTCCACAGGAGGGCGCTGCGTCACGGTTCGGTTCGGGAGTTGTCGCGGGAACTAAGGCTATGATCCCTAGTTCCGCTACAGAGACCGCGAAGTCCGTGTTAGCTAACGCTGCTACAGGTGGAGTGTACTCAGGGGTTGAAGCGGCAAAGGGAATATACGAGGGCTATAAGCAGGCTCGCGAAGAGGGCCAGCCGATCTACTCATCCGTAGCTAGCGGAATCGGTTCGGTAGCTGGGCTCGATCCGGAAGGTATTAGAGAGCGGGCAGCAAAAGGCGATATCGCCGGAATCGTTGGCGAGGCTATCCCGTCAATCGCTTTAACATTGGCTGGCGGAGAGCACGAGAGGATCGGACGAGCATTTACATCAGACGCTCGTGCGCTTAAGACCGCATCCGCAACTCGCGAGGCTACGACCGCAACCTACGCCCAGAGGCTCGCAGAGCAAGAGACCGCCACCGACCAGGCTGTGAGAGCGACACAGCGAGCTAAGCAGCTCACCGACAGCCTCGGCAAGGACCCGAATGTAACTCAGCAGCACGTTGATGACGCGAACTCTACCGCGTCCGCTGCGGCAGCGAACGCTAGAAAGGCCACGCAGGCACTGAACGACGCTCACGAGGCTCACGCGCAAGCCGGAGTTGAGGTAGACCGTCTGACACGCAAGAGCCAGAGGAGCGCTCAGAAGGCATCTGAGAAGACAACCAAGGCCGTCGGCGAGGCGAAGGAAGACTTCCAGAAGGCTATTCCGCCCGCTCCGAGCGGTAAGGCCGCGTACAGCGACCGCGACTACGATGTCGGTCGCGGGTACCTTGAGAAGCACCACACCGATGTTCAACAGATCGGTTCAGTTCAAGACGCTTACGACGCGTTCGATCACATCCAGAAGGGAATGGAGACCGAGATCGCCCCATACGTACAAAAGTACGCGAAGGAACCTATCGCTACCAACGTTAATATGGACGTTCGAGACGCGCTGAAAGATAACCCCCGTCAGGACTTTGTTGAGAAGGGGATGGCCGAGCTAGAAAATTACAACTTAACTGACCCGACCATCGAAGAAGCGGACACGATCCGTAAGCAGTTAAACGATGAGAACCGCGCTATCTTGAGAAAGAATATGTGGGACGTTGATACCGCACTCGGTGTCGATCC
>Ga0210394_10000366_pt1 | contig 101290 bp, 82 predicted proteins | sample IncBWC12MmetaG_FD_160121 | JGI IMG/M metagenome (GOLD analysis project Ga0210394, IMG submission 160121) | Forest soil microbial communities from Barre Woods Harvard Forest LTER site, Petersham, Massachusetts, United States - Inc-BW-C-12-M | ecosystem: Environmental > Terrestrial > Soil >...
ATGGATTATGATCTGGGGTACTTCGATCTGGCGACTCGAGTGTTGGAACCGCTGGAAAATCCCTTCGGCCCAAAAGTGTTACCTATGTCTTAGGTACGTTGTGTAACCCATGTCTCCGGGCTGGACCCCTGAAAACAGTGGCGCGCCCGGAGGGATTCGAACCCCCGATCCTCTGCTTGGAAGTCGCGTGACCACTTTAATCAAAACTTGCCGGAGCGAGCACAAAGCAGAGCACAATCAGCAAGTTGTGACAAATGCTGATCAACTACTTGCTCTGTCCTTATCACCTTTAACCAGCCGTTTTGCCACGATTTGTCACAACTACTATTACGTTTTCATGAAGGCTGATCATGATCCAACCGAACGTCGCAGAATTTTAGCCTGCAAGAGCCGCCGGATCCCTACCCTTCTTCGAACCGGACTTGTTGGTACCGATCCGCAGGTCACAATCTGGATTCCTTCCGGATAGCTCGTGGCCGAGGTCCTTATGCTCGGTGCCGGCTTTCTTGCATTGCGGGCTCAGGTTGATGTTGGAGAAGAATTCGGAAAACGAGTCCGTGCGTGATGAGAAGCAGCGGCACTATCAGAGTTGGAAGAAAGAATGCGGCTCCCAACTGCCCCGCCAACAGTCCCGCGTGATTGGCTTGGTAGAAAGCATTAAAGAGATCGGCTGTACCCCAGAGATTGAAGATCCATGCAGCCGCAACGCCAGCCGTGCTGGGAAGCAATAGCAGTGAAAATAACGCCAGTATCGCTGCAATGATGTCCCCATAGGCCTCGGGGTGCGCGAAGGCAGACGGCAGATCGGGTGACACCACCCCGGGAATCAGCACTGCCAAGCCGATGAAGCGGAAGCTGTGCAGAATGAGCAGAGGTTGCAACGCTTCGGCCCGTGTGCGCCGGCGGAGTTCCGGCCAGATATATCGAGCGCTGACAATTCCCCACGCGATGAAACTGAATGCGATACTCACGAAAAACCAGATCATCTGTTGTGGCATGCGAATGTCTCCTCTTCAGAATTCCAGCCATTGACCGCGACTGGTGGCGGGGATAGGGCCTTGTCGCTTCCAGGCGCTGCGGGCCTTGCGTCGTCGGCAAAAGCGTGCTCACGCTGCCAGATCTTGGAGTCAGGCGCGAACTGCGGCTCCGACGGGAACGGGTGGCGCAATTCGCGGTCGTATCGGTCGAAGTTAAAGCCTGGGCTTAGCGGGACGATCATGAACTGCGAGAGCTCGCGAAGCCAGTTGCCGAACGTCCGCTGGTTGCCAGGCAGCGCTGCATAACGGCGAGCGATCGTCTCGAAGTTCTCTGGGGGCTGGCCGGTCACATCGAGCACGTCCGTGGTCGGTGCGCCCATCTCGAAGGCGCCGCGCTTGTGATCTTCGATGTAGTAACGAACGTTGTTGAGCAGCTCGATCGGCAAGCCGCCGCCCCATCGGGCCGCCTTCATGAACATCCAAATTGGCGTCGAAACGACTCTGACCGATCTCCCCACGGCCCGTCCGATCGCCTTGGCCATATCCTCCGCACCCAGGAGTTCGGGCCCGGTGGGGCGATAGCTCTTTCCAGCATGCCGCTTTGGATCGATCAGACTCACGACGGCGATTCGCGCGATATCCTCGTTCGAAGGCGGCGCGTTGCGGCTATCGCCGAAGATCCAGGGAAAGATGCCCATGTGCGCAGCCAACCCGATCGTGAGCAGATAACTGTCGGCAAAGAAGCCCGGGTTGACAACCGTATGGGTAACTCCTGGCAGCATCGAGAACAGCCCGTCGACGAGCCAGCTCTGGCGGGTGGTGAGAGAGTGGTGCGAAGGGCTTGCCAACCATTGGCTCAGGCCGACGATGTGTTCGAGCCGGGCTTCCTTGGCGGCGACGGCGAAGGCCACCGCGCCCTGAATCATGTAGGAATCGTAAGGCGGACAAAAGTACGCGCGTTGAACGTCCTTCAGCGCGTCGGTCACGCGCTCGACATCACTCATGTCAGCGACCGCGATCTCGGCCCCTTGTGCTTTCAGCCGCGCGCTGCGGGCATCTTTGCGATGCACCATGGCGCGAACGGGATAGCCGGATTTGAGGAGTTCGGCAACGACGACGCGCCCGGTCTTTCCGGTTGCGCCAGTAACGATGATTCTTGGCTTGATCATAATCGTCTCCTTATAACCGTTCTCTTACTGCAGCAGCGTCATTGCGCCAGACAGTTGATGCCGCCGAGAGCATTGATGGGTTATTCTCCGCAAGGACGGAGGGCGCGTTAATCCTGGCGGCGCGCGTCCCGTGGTGCAGCGATTCCGCTCGTCGCTGCTGTGAGGTTTTGCGCAGCAGGCCCAGCAGTGAATAGGAGTGGATCAGAAGCGAGCGCGGCACGCCGTAGGCCGGGATGAGCACAAGCGGGAAGAGAATGCCGCCCGTGCCGCCGTTGGTCAGTGTTCCAAGCACCACGGCATTGACAAGATCAGCCATGCCGAAGATGTTCCACGCGATCGCGGCGGTTCGCGCGTAAGGCTTGCCGCTATAACAGGCATACGCAACGAACGCCGCGAGTAATCCGGTCGTGACGTCGCCGATGCCGGCCGGCAGCGCAAATAGACCGGGCAGCCCGCCCGCGAAATAGCGGACCAGCCATACGGCTCCCAGAATCCGGAAGACCTGGATGCCAATGAGCCAGTGCTGCGGCACGGCGGAGATGATGCGGCGGAATGTCGGGGAGAGCAGCAGGAGATAGCCCGCGAGCAAGGTCGCACCGAGCGCGACGGGGATACGCGGCGGCAGCACGTCGTTACCGGCACCACCGAGCAGGGACACGCCGACGATCCAGGCCGCAGCGACCACCGCCGAGCCGATGATCCAGCGCGACTGGCGCGCTGTCGGGGCGGGCAAAGCGCGAATACCGACATAGAACCCGACCCAAGCCAGCGTCGAGGACACCGCCAGGACGATGGTGACGATGAGAATAAGCGACATTGAAGCCTCCATTTGCCATCTGGCCCGAAAAGCGTACGACCGTACTCTTTTCAGGCAAATTTTTTTCACTCTTCAGTGAAGCACTTCATGAAAAAGTTCCTTGCCTCCCTCAACCTCTGCTCACGCCTTTGAGGGTCCGGAATAACGCGGACCATCATCAACACCCCCGCCATACTGGGGAACAACAACCTGCACTTCGCCAGTTTTTCTTCTCGCGTCTGACCGGGCATGAATGGCGATAGCCGCTCACGATATGCTTCCAGCAACGCTTCAATCCGTTTTCGCACGGCCAACGGCTTTCGTGCGAGCTCCGGGCCAAGCGCGGCGCGCACGCAACCGGATCCCGGCGAATTCGCATGGCCTGTACTCAGATAATGTTCGATGATGGCCCGCAGAGCCTGACCCTCGGGCGCGGACCTTGCAATCTCCACCATGCCTCTTCCCGTCTCGTCGAGTGCCCGTGCCACCGCTTCGACGAACAGGTCGTCTTTGCTCTCAAAATGCCGATAGAAGCCCCCTTTTTTCAGGCCTACCTTCTTCATCACCGTCCCGATACCGCTGTTGTCCCCGCCGCGCTCGCGGAAGGATCGAGCCGCCATCGAAAGAATTTTCTCGTGGTTCTGCGCTTTGTGTTCTGGCGAATATCGCATGACTTAAGAGTACGACCGTACTCTAATGGCTGTCAAGGTCAAATTTGACCTTGCTAATCCAGCGCGCGCGCCATCTTCTCCAGAGTTTCCACTGCGGGAACCGACTGGCCGTTCTCGACGCGCTGGAACGTTCGCCCAACATCTTCTCCCGGTCCGTAGCGTTATTACGTTTCTATGACAGAGTATGATTCTCGACGGATGCAAGATGAAGTTCACTTCAAGCAAGCAATTGAATCAGCAGAAGAAGGCTGAAAAACGATTTAATCCGGACATGCCGATCGATCTGTCGAAAAAGCAGACGGTCGAATAAGAACGCTTTCACACACAAATCATTGAAAAACGAAGTGGCGCGCCCGGGGAGACTCGGACTCCCGACCCTCTGCTTAGAAGTTACGCAATACAAAACTCTAAGTGCCGCTTCGGGTGTCGCTTGCGAGGGAACGCGTCATTTATCTTGCTCTTGAACTGGACCGAAGGTGGACTGCAATTGGTGGGGTGAACCCTAAGCTGAATTAAACCTCTAAGAAGCATGAAGAATAATCTGGTGCGAAGTGGTGCATCTTGGTGTATAATGGAAGCTATGGCTACTTCTGGGAGCGCAAAAAAGCTTGTGCGTCGCAGCGTCTCGCTGCGGCCTGAGATCAACAGCAAGGTTCAAGTCCTTGCAAAACGCGAACGCAGAAGCGCCAACCAAATACTCGAAAAGTTGATCGAGGCTGGACTGGAAATCCAGGAAAACGAAAAGCGCCGCTTTTTTGAACTCGCCGAACGCCTCATTGCTGCTACCAGCCGAAGCGAGCGGGAGCACCTCAAGGAAGAGCTGGCACGCAAGACGTTCGGAGCGTGAGTGCCCAAAATACAATGGACGGACCTCCCCCCAGCTCTTCGTGACCACTTGTTTGAAAGATTGCACCAACGCAAGATTACCGCCGAAGACCTTTACCAGCTGAAGTTGTGGCGTGAGACAGAGCCGGAAGCCCCTGCTGGGCTTTGGTGCAAGGCCTTCGGGTCATTCAAAGTCTGCGGTGAGGGGAAATATCGGAGAACCCTCCTGCTGCGCGGCCAGTCCGCCAAGGGAGAGAAGCTGTAGGACTTTCGTACGCTCTGCTCGACCGAAACCACCATAGATAATGGCTCCAACATAGTGATATGCTTTTTCCCAAACCGAATTTGCTAATTGGACCGAACCCTTGCCAACTCCAATTCTGCGTTGATGGATATTATTCACGATCGTGAAACCCCGGATTGTTGCGCTTGTGTGAGTGCGCCTCGTTTTTTCCTCTCGCTTCGCATTTCATAACACTTGACATTAGATTCAGGTGATAAGTATATAGATTACGAATCCTGACTGGATCAGGAGGCGGCCTTGACTCAGACGTCCCGCAGAGACTTCTTCAAGGTAGCGGCTGTGGGCGGCGTCGCCGCTACCGTCTTCGGATTCGACCTCAAGCCCGCCTACGCCCAGCTCAAAGAGTTAAAGATTGCGCGAGCCGCCGAAACGCGCTCAACCTGTCCCTATTGCGCGGTCGGTTGCGGCGTCCTCATCTACACGATCGGCGACCGGGCGAAGAACGTCACGCCGCAGGTGATCCACGTCGAAGGCGATCCTGACCATCCCACCAACCGCGGGACGCTGTGCCCGAAGGGCTCTTCACTCGAACAGGACATGCTCAACCCGCGGCGACTCACGAAGCCGCAAGTCCGGCGCCCCGGCGCGACGGACTGGGAGGACATTTCCTGGGACCTGGCCTTGGACGAGATTTCGCAATGGACCAAAAAGACACGCGACAGTTCCTTCGTCGAGAAGGATGGAAACGGCCGCACAGTGAACAGGTGCGAAGGAATATCGTTCATCGGCGGCTGCACCGACACAAATGAATTCAATTATCTGGTCGTAAAAGCGATGAGGAGTCTGGGCTTGGTGTATTTAGAAAACCAAGCCCGTGTTTGACACGGCCCCACGGTCTCAAGTTTGGGACCAACGTTCGGACGCGGGGCCATGACGAACGGCTGGATCGATATCAAGAACACCGACATGATGTTGATCATGGGCGGAAATCCAGCCGAGAACCATCCCTGCGGATTCAAGTGGGCGATGGAAGCGAAGCGTAACCGCAACGCCAAGCTTATTTCTGTTGACCCGCGATTTACGCGCACGTCCGCCACCGCCGACCTCTTTCTCCAGATACGAGCCGGGACCGACATCGCATTCCTCGGCGGGCTGATCCGCTACGCAATCGAAAACAACCGGATCGCCAAAGAATATCTCGTCAACTATACCAACGCCGCGTTCATCGTGAAGGAAGGTTTCAAACTTCCTGACGATGGCCTGTACTCCGGATTCAACGCCGCTTCGAGCACCTACGATAAAACGACCTGGAACTATGAAGAGGGCGGAGACTTCAGCGGCAAGGCAGGCGCAGCCGCAGCGTCGGGTCACGCATCCGAACCGGCGCCAGGCAAGTCGGGAGGGCCAGCGCCACCTCCGGCTCTGCCGCCCAACGTCGCCTACGATCTCACACTTCAACATCCGCGCTGTGTGTTCCAATTGATGAAGCAGCAGTATTCGCGTTACACCCCCGAGGTCGTCGAACGCATCACGGGCATCCCGAAAGAGCGGTACCTCAAGGCCGTCGACCTGTTCACTTCGGTCCGTAAAGACGGCGACATGAAAAAAGTCGCGACGATTATCTACGCCGTCGGTTGGACGCAGCATACCTCTGGAACACAAATCATCCGCACCGCGGCCATGATCCAGCTTCTGCTCGGCAATGTGGGAAGAGCGGGCGGTGGCGTAAATGCGCTTCGGGGCCATTCAAACATTCAGGGCGCTACAGATATGGCGGGGCTGTACGACTCGCTACCCGGGTACCTGAAAGGCCCCGTTCCCGACGACACGGACCTGGGAGTTTATTTGAAGCGCACGACTCCGACACCTTCGAAGCCTTCGCGCTGGGACTCGATGAACTACTACCAGAACACGCCGAAATTCATGGTGTCGTTGCTCAAGGCGATGTATGGAGACGCGGCCACAAAAGAGAACGGTTTTGCGTTCGATTACCTTCCCAAACCCGGCCAGGATTGCTCGTGGACACACATTTGGGACGACATGTACAACGACAAAATCAAGGGCATGATGGCCTTCGGAATGAACGGAGTGATGATCGGCCCGGACACCAATAAGAATATCAACGCGCTGAAGAAGGCCGACTGGCTGGTGGTGGGCGAAATTTATCAGGACGAGACCAGCGAGTTCTGGAGAGCTCCGGGAATCACGGCCGACGAACAGAAGAAGATCAATACGACGGTCTATCGATTGCCCTGCGCGGGCTTCGCCGAAAAAGACGGCAGCATGACCAATTCCGCCCGCTGGGTCACGTGGAAATATGCCGCGGTCCCGCCACCCGGTGAAGCGCGCCTCGATCAGGACATCATTGCGCAGATTTTCCTGCGTGTGCGCGATCTGTATAAAAAGGATGGAGGCAAATTCCCAGATCCAATCGTGAACCTAAACTGGGCTTATGCAGACGCGGATCATCCGCCACTCAGCCAGGTGGCCATGGAACTCAACGGTAGAGCGCTCGTCGACCTGACGGACCCGGCCACCGGACAAGTGATCAAAGCCGGCCAGCAGCTGCCAGGATTTGCGTGGCTGAAGGACGACGGCACCACGATGTGCGGCAATTGGATTTACTCCGGTATGTGGACAGAGGCTGGGGCGCAGATTCAGCGGCGGGGCACGGAGGACCCGTCCGGCATGGGCGTTTATCCCAACTGGGCATGGTCATGGCCTGCCAACCGGCGCGTTCTTTACAATCGCGCTTCGTGCAACCCGGAGGGAAAGCCCTGGGATCCCGATCGAAAGCAAGTTTGGTGGAACGAAGCCTCGGGGAAATGGGTTGGCAACGACGTGCCCGACTTCAAACCGGACTCTCATCCAAAAGATCACATGGGTCCGTTCATCATGAATCCGGAAGGAGTCGGCAGGCTGTTCGCTCCAATCGGCGTGCTCGCGGAAGGGCCGTTCCCCGAGCACTACGAACCGATCGAAAGCCCCATCAAGAACCCGCTGCACCCGGACCAATCGAATAATCCGCTGGTCAAGAAGTTCAAGACGCCGTTCGATAAGTTCGGATCACCGGAAGAATACAGCATCGTGTGCACCACCTACCGATTGACCGAGCAGTATCACTACTGGACGAAAAATAATCCGATGAACGTCCAGTTGATTCCCGAGCCGTTCGTGGAGATTCCCTTCGAGCTGGCGGACGAAAAAGGTATTCGAGGGGCGGACGTGATCCACGTGATCAGCGCCCGAGGAACCTACACCGCCAAAGCTTTCGTCACCCGCCGGCTGAAACCGATGATGATCGACGGCAAGAAGGTCTATCAAATCGGGTTGCCGATTCACCAAGGCTTCCGCGGCATCGACGAGGACGAAGGAAGAAATGCGCGAACGCCGGCGAATTTGCTGACGCCCGCAGTTACCGATCCGAATGCCCACACGCCCGAATCCAAGGGCTTCCTAGTGAAGGTTGAGAAGGCGTAGGGAGCGACCATGAGCCAGGCCTCCACAGAACTTGTCCGAATATCGGGGCATGCCGGTACCGTTCCAGGCGCTGGGCTAAACCGGGAACTCCAGGTCTGCAAACTGGTCGATACCACTACGTGCATCGGATGCAAAGCATGCGAAGTGGCGTGCCTGGAATGGAACGGTTACACGTTCAGCGAAACCACCTTTGACAACAGCTACCAGACGATGCCGGAAACGGCGTGGAACTATTGGAACCTGATCAAGTTCAACGAGCACGAGCGCGAGGACGGCAGCATGATGCTGCTGATGCGCAAAGATCAGTGCATGCATTGCGAAGATCCGGGCTGCCTGGCGGCGTGCCCCGCGGACGCGGCGATAGTCCAGTATGCCAACGGGATCGTCGATTTCCAGGAGGCGAACTGCATCGGTTGCGGCTATTGCATCACGGGCTGTCCATTCAATATTCCAAAATTCAGCCCGACGGCGCGCAAGGTTTTCAAGTGCACCTTGTGCAACGACCGCGTTTCGGTCGGCCTCGAGCCGGCGTGCATTAAAGCGTGCCCCACGGGCTGCCTTCATTTCGGGACGAAGGCGGAAATGAAGGAGCTGGCAGAGACGCGCGCGGATCAACTTCGAGAGCATTCCGGATTTCCCGACGCAGGAGTCTACGATCCGCCGGGAGTGGGTGGAACGCACGTGATTTACGTCCTGCACGATGCAAAGAATCCTGAATTGTACGGCGGGCTGCCGAAGGATCCCCACATCCCCTACTCGGTGTGGCTGTGGAAGAACCCGCTGAAGTGGCTGGGCAATCTCGCGATGGTCGGCGGCTTGGTCGGATTGGCGTGGCATTACATGCGATACGGGCCGAAGAAAGAGGAACCAATTCCTCCAGATGGCGAGAGGCGCGTATGAGCACAGGCGCCGTTCCGCATTCCAACACCGAAGTAAATAGGAACGAGGAGTTGATCCCCCGGTACAGCTTGGGCGAGCGCGCAAACCACTGGCTTGGCGCGCTCTCTTACGCGTGCCTATTGATGACGGGCCTCGCATTCTGGTCGCCCTATCTCTACTGGTTAGCCGCGGTGGTGGGTGGCGGTCCTACCGCGCGATTCTGGCATCCGTGGCTCGGGCTGGTTTTTGCGGCATCGCTTTTCTGGACGTTCAAAGAATGGCTTCGCGACATGCACATTGACGAGAGCGATCGCGCCTGGGCGAAAGCGATTCCCGGTTACATCCAGAACGAGGACGACAAGCTTCCTCCGGTCGGCCGCTTCAATTACGGCCAGAAATTATTCTTCTGGGGCATCTTCTACAGTGTGATCCTGCTGCTGCTCTCCGGCGTCGTCTTGTGGTACACCGAAACGTTACCTTGGAGCCTCCGGTTCGTGCGCTACGCCGCAATTCTGATCCACGCGAGCGTCGCGCTGATCACCATCGGTCTGTTTCTTATACACGTCTACATGAGCGCGATTCTGGAAGAGGGCAGCTTCGCTTCCATGGTTCATGGAAACGTCACGCGCGCGTGGGCGTGGACGTTTCATCGCACGTGGTACTACGAGGTCACCGGCAGATCCCGGCCCAAACAATGATCGTTGCGCAGTGGGATCGCCGCATCCGTCGGGCCACCGAATTAACATCAACGTATCCATTCGCCGCGGAAGGACTGCGCTTCTACGCGCGCATCACAACATTTCAGAAAAGCCTTTATGCGGAAATCCAGAAAGCCCTCGCGGATTCGCCGAAGACTTCCGCCGACCATCCTCTGCGAGATGAATTGAATCTTTTTCTCCTGCTGCCTCGCTTTTCCGGATTCCTGTCGATGATCCAGCAGATTGCACCGGCGCCGCTTGCCCAGGCCGCGGCCGGATTGGCGGAGAAGGGGCCGGCGGGATGGCAGCGCGCGATTGAAGTTTTCTGGCACGGGCAGACGGAATCAGCTGCAAGCATGGATGACGCCGAGCAGACCCTGACCACCGATGGGCACGAGGCAACCGATTCCGATCGATTGCTCGCGTGGATTTTTCTTCAGCCGTACGCCGAGTATCTTGCCGATCACCGCGAAATCGCGGCCGTTGATGGAACTCCATCGACCTGCCCGCTTTGCGGCGGCAAGCCCATTGTGGCCGTATTGCGGGGCCAGGGCGACGGTGCGAAAAAGTCATTGATCTGCATGCTGTGCGCCCATGAATGGGCCTTTCGAAGAATTTATTGCCCTGCATGTGGAGAAGAACGAGAGCCGCAGATGGCATACTATTCGGCGCCGGAAATCGCGCACGTCCGCGTGGACGTCTGCGACACCTGCCTTACCTATCTCAAGAGCATCGACTTAACGAAAACGGGGCTCGCGGTTCCCGTTGTGGACGAGCTCGTGACACTACCTCTGGACCTGTGGGCACACGAGCACGGGTACGAGAAACTCCAAGTCAATCTACTGGGAACCTAATTAAACAAACGGCAGGAGTCTGCACCGCTGAGCCGGAGGCGCGGAGTGGCCTTGCGCTCTGGGGCGGGCGAGCTAACATGAGAGGAACGCGAGAATCTCAGCGTGAGAGGGTCGAGACGGGTAACCGTCTCTCAATCGGGACTTCGCCTTCGAAGATGCCCTCTCACGCCCTGGATTGGTTACGTGTGGGTGTCCCCATCGAGCCCCACCTTTCCGGCGAAGGATCGGTAGACAAATGCGGAGTACCCGACGGCAAGCACGATTCCAATGAACCACCAGATCAGCCCTATCTTGAGGCCGTAAGCGCCGGCCTTTGCGTTCTCGGCCGTCAGCGCATACAGCGGGTTCCGCGCGGGAAGGACCATGGGATAGACGCCAAACACGGCGCTCGTCAGCATGCCAGCAAGATACGCGCAGGAACCGAGGAATGCTCTCCATTCATTTTTTCTGGCGAGGTAGATCTTCACGGCAACCAATCCCGCAGCTGCGAGCAACGGGAATACCGCTCCCCAGGGCCACCTCGAAAAGTTCGTCGCTACGTTTGACTGCACGTGAAAAGTGGCGAAGGTAACCAGGATACTCAGGACCACCACGGCCCACCATGTGCTGCCAGCAAGGCTGGCGGCTCGATCACTTAGCGCGCCAACTGTTTTTAGTCTCACCCATAAGGCGCCGTGCATTACGAGTGCCGCGAGCGCCAATAGTCCTGCGAGAATCGTGTACCAGTCCAAAATTCCCATATCGCCACCTAGACGGAAATTGGTCCACAACGGCTCGAAGAAATATCCGCTGGCGTCGAGAGGCACTCCTCTAACAACATTGCCGAGAGCTGCGCCGTAGAACACTGCTAGCAACAAGCTCGACGCCCAGAACAGGAAGTCCCACATTGGCTGCCATACGGCGCTGCGGATGTGATTGCGAAACTCGATGGATGTGCCACGTACGATCAGCAACCAGAGCACGATCATGAGCGGCAGATAGAATCCGCTGAAGCCGCTCGCGTACAGCGCGGGAAACGCAAAATACATCGTTCCGCCCGCGGCTATCAGCCAGACTTCGTTACCATCCCAGATCGGTCCGATGCTGGCGAGGACCTGACAGCGTTCCACATCTGTCCTTGCCACGAAGAGATGGATGATGCCGGCACCGAGATCGAACCCATCCAGCAAGACGTATACGGCGATCATCAGCGCGACGAGACAAAACCAAACTGTGGCCATCGCGCCTCCTCAGTGCTCCGGCACGAGCGCCGCACCAGTTGCGTCCAACTGCCGCGGCTCGGGCCCGATTTCGATTTCGCGCCAGACGAGGAACAACCAAAGAATTGCAAGTACCCCGTACATCCCCGTGAAGCCAATCAATGTGAACCACACATTTCCCGCTCCGACACGGGGCGACGCACCGTTCGCCGTCCGCATGAGCCCGTAAATTAGCCACGGTTGACGCCCCAATTCCGCCGTCATCCATCCAGCCGTGTTTGCGATGAAAGGCAAAGGCGCACTTAACATGAGAAGCCACAGCATCCAGCGCGCCTCATAGATCTTGTTGTGCCAAAGAAGAAATGCCGCCACCACCATCACGGCTATGAAGATCGTCCCCAGGCCCACCATGACGTGATAGCTGTAATAGAGCAACGGGATACGATCCGGCCAAAGGTCCCGCGAGAAACTCTGAAGGCCGCGCACATCCGCCTTCCATTCGCGATAGGTGAGAAAGCTGAGGGCTTTCGGGACTTCAAATGGATTATCCAGGCGTTTATTTTGAACGTCCGGTTGACCGAGGATGGCAAGCGGCGCGCCCTGCTGCGTCTCAAACAGCCCTTCCATCGCCGCGAGCGTCACAGGCTGATGCTCTGCAACCATTTTCCCCTGAACATCACCCGTCGGGAAAAGCTGGAGGCACGCCGCAATTATGCCTACAATCACGCCAGACTGAACGAACGTACGCCCGTACGTCTCGTCGCGTTTCGTCAGCAAGTAAAATGCGCCGACTGCGGCCATCACGAAACAGCCCGTCTGAACTGCACCGATCATGGTGTGCGCATACTGTGCGAGAGCCCACTTGTTGAGAAGCAATCCCCAGAAGCTTGAGAGCAGTATTTCCCCATGCGGACCCAGCGTGTACCCGGTGGGGTGCTGCATCCAGGCGTCGGTCGCAACGATGAAATAGCCGGACAACCACGAACCCAACCACACCAAGAACGCGGCCCACCAGTGGCCTGTGCGCCCAAGTCTCTTCTCGCCAAACAAAAACAGACCCAGAAAGCTGGACTCGAGAAAAAACGAGAAGACTCCCTCCATGGCGAGCGTTTGCCCGATAACACCGCCAGCGGTCCTCGAGAATTCCGCCCAATTCGTGCCGAATTGAAACTCCATTGGGATACCCGTGACAACGCCCAACGCGAAGTTGATGCCGAAGATTCGAGCCCAGAAGTGCGCAGCGTGGTTGTAGTGTTCGTCGCCGGTCCGCAACGCCTTCGTCTTCAAATAGACGAGCAGTAGGGCCAAGCCCATAGTCAGTTGCGGAAAGATATAATGGAAGGTCACAGTAAACGCGAACTGAAGGCGATCGATTCCGAGAGCTTGTTCCATTGGGCCTCCCTCTCCTGCCTCGAATCTATCGGCCGGCACCAGCCCGGCAAGGTTACCTTGAGAGCAAGGCTGGTGCACGTGCTAACGACGCAGGCGCTCACACATCCAACTTCGTGATCCTCTACTCAGAAGGTAAACGCCGCAGTGCTAAGTAATAAGCAAATGGACGGTCCCGTCTTCTCCCATACCTTGAATCACGGTTGCCCACCGTATTCGGAAATGTTTGTGTCGCGGTAGGGACGCCGGTTCCCCGGCGCCCGCCGCACCGATCCGCACGTGCAAAATTCCCGCATGCGGCTCCTACCTTGGATGTCTAGGGTCAAAGCGCAAGTTCGGATACATGCGCCGGGCGTGATTCAAACTCCGACGCCAACGAGCTAGTCGGAGGGTCGTTCCGCGCCGCAATCGGAGAAGAGTGAATTCAGTTGGATGCGCATTGGTCTTGCGGTATTCGCCGCTAGCTTGGCTTGTGCGCTCACTAATTGGTTTCTTATGGGCTATCTGCCGTGAACTTCAACAGAGCGCGCGATTCCTAAGCACTCAGTTCGACCCGGACATTGTTCGCGTGTTCATTGACACCATGCGCCGCGCGCCGCGACCCACGGTCGAGGCCGGAATCACGGTCCCAGCCGCACGACAACACGGAGCTATAGGCCCGGGTCTCTCCCAGCAACCAAAACGTACTGTTCGGTCCCTACGATAATCACTACGAATTCCCGATCCAGATTCCCACGGCGAAGACGAGTGCCCCGCCCACGATCACCTGCAGGGCCGATGAAAAAAGAGGCGTATCCATATAGCGGTGGCGGACGTAGCTGATGACTACAAGCTCGATCGCCACCACAACCATAGCCACAACCAGCGCGAGGTGAAAGTCCCCGATCAGAAACGGAAGGGTGTGTCCCAGCCCGCCGATTGCGGTCATCACGCCGGTGACCGATCCGCGAAACACCGGCTGCCCACGCCCCGTAAGGGACCCGTCGTCGGATAGCGCTTCCGTGAAAGCCATGGAGATGCCCGCGCCGAGCGAGGCCGCGAGCCCTACCAGGAACGCGTCCCGGCTTTTGTGCGTCGCAAAAGCCGCCGCAAAAATCGGCGCCAGCGTTGAAATGGATCCGTCAATCAAACCGGATAGGCCTGGCTGCACGACTTGCAGCATAAACATTCGCCGGCCAGCTTTCTCTTCTTCCGTGCGCTCTCCAGTGGCGACCTGTTTCTCTTCCAAGGACTCCGCAAACTCGGAGTGCTGGCGTTCGATTTCCGCCAGATCGCCAAGCAGCTTTCGGGTGGAGGCGTCCGATACCTTTTTCAGCGCACGCTCGTAAAAGCGAAGCGTTTCCAGCTCCATGATCTCCACTTGCTTGCGAACGGCCCGGATTCCCAGCGGGCGCACCAGCCACGTGGGGCGGCGCTCGAGAAAACCCTTCACGTCCAGGCGGCGGACAAGCGGGATGTGCTCGCCGAATCGCTGGCGGTGCATCTCGATCAGCATTTGCCGGTGGCGCGATTCCTCGGCTTGCATCTCGTCAAATGCTTTTGCCGTGGCGGGATACGTCTCGCGCAATCCTTCGGCGAAGTCGCCGTACACGCGGCTGTCTTCCTCTTCCAGTTGAATCGCGAGCGCCAGGATTTCCCGTTCGGTGAGATCCTTGAAACTCTTCTTGGCCATATCGGACGCCCTCAGTAACGTCTTTTCCGCGATGGGATTATATCTCCGCCCTGGACAGACTCAGAGCCCCTAGCCCGCCACCTGGACCACCTAAAGTTAAAACAATTTGACCAGCAGTGTAGCTTGCTGGAGACGGCGGCCGCGCCGAGGACGAAAGGACTCTCAAGCTAGATGTGATGGTTCTCTGAGACTATAATCTTGCGCGCTGATGACACTGGGCCCGTTTCGAAACTTCGCTTTGAATTGGGGCACCTGCGCAATCGCTTTCGAAATTTTCGTTTGCGGCGGAAGGAGTATCGGAGATGAAGTATAGGAAACTAGGGAATACCGGCCTCATCGTGAGCGGCGTAGCCCTAGGCACCATGCAGTTCGGCGGCAAAATGAACATGGGCAACCTAGGTCAGGAGGACGCAACACGAATGGTGAAGGTCGCCATGGATAGCGGAATCAACTTCATCGATACGGCGGACGTGTACAGTTTCGGGGAGAGCGAGACTCTGGTGGGTAATGCCCTAAAGGGCGTCAGACAAGAAATCGTGCTTGCCACCAAAGTCCGGCTCCCCATGGGCGAGAATTTCAACCGAAGCGGTGCGACCCGCGTGAACATCATTCGCGAAGTGGAGGGCAGTCTCCAACGGCTGCAGACCGATTACATCGATCTTTACCAGGTGCATGGATGGGACAGCAACACGCCGCTCGAGGAGACTCTGCGGACGCTCGACGATCTTGTGCATCAGGGGAAGGTCCGCTATATCGGGCTTTCCAACTTCATGTCATGGCAAGCGGCCACAGCGGTCATGCTGCAGGAGCGCCTGGGGTTGGAAAAGTACGTTACGGCGCAGATGTACTACAGCCTCGTCGGTCGGGGACTCGAATACGAGTTCCAGTCATTCGCTGAGTATCACAACATCGGTATCCTGGTTTGGAGCCCGCTTGCCGGCGGCTTCCTTACAGGCAAGTACAACCGTGCCAACCCTAGTCCTGCCGGCACACGATTCGCGGAGGCAGGTGCGTTCGTGCCCTTCGACAAGGAGATGGGGTATCGGGTCGTGGAAACGCTAAAGGAAGTGGCTCGCCGCCATAACGCAAGCCCGGCCCGCGTGGCGCTCTCGTGGGTGCTGGGACGACCGGCCGTCAGCAGTGTGATCGTGGCTGCACGCAAGGTCGAGCAACTGGAGGATAACATCGGTGCCGTAGACCTTCGGCTCTCGGAAGAAGAAGTCCGGCTTCTGGACGCGGCGTCGGATCCCGGCGTTCCATATCCGAAGTGGATGGTCCTTCAGCTTGACACCGCGGAAGACCCGCGTTCGAAAGTTCTCCATCCTGAGCGATACGCGGATGGCGGTCCCTGGAGGGACCTCCGCGGGAGCCGGTGGTCCGGCTGAGAGCGCTGTACCCCCCGCGATAAAAACCGTAGAGGATCTTATGACCTTCGAACAACTCGCGATGCTCCTGCGGTCTCTTCAGGAACCGGTGAAAACGCTTGCAACCACGGTTGCCATGACGGGACTCCGCATTGGAAAAGTGCTCGCGCTAGGCTGGGCTAACGCGGACCTCGAGAAGAATCTAGTGCGGGTCCCCGAGGCCGTGTATATGGGGCACTTTTCAACCCCGAAAACAAAGAGCAGCATTCGCGATGTACCACTCGGGCCTGCACTCCGGCAATCCCTTTCGGCCTACCGGAACGGCGAACCAGAGGACGCTCTTGTTTTTGTCCGCAGGAACGGGAAACCGCTCGATGCCAGGAATATCCTTCGACGGATTCTCAAGCCGACGTGTGCGCGCCTGGAGTTGCCACCAAACACATGGCACAGCTTCCGGCACACGCACGCGACCATGTTGAGCGATCTTGGGGAGTCAATGAAGACGGCGCAGGCGCAGTTGGGCCACGCCCGCTTGAGCATAATGGCAGAAATCTACATACAAGTTGTACCGTCTTCGGCGGCCAGGCCGTGGGCATCAAAGAAGTTCACGACGACATCTGGCTGGTCAGCTTTATGGATCATGATTTAGGACATTTCGATTTGGAGACTGGGGTGCTCGAAGCGCTGGAAAATCCCTTCGGCCCGGAAGTGTTACCGATGACTTAGGTACGTTGTGTCACCCATGTCTCCGGGCCGGACCTAGGAGGCTCGGCTTAACTCTTCACGTATTACACGCCGAATGATCTTCTCAAGAGGTTCACGAACTTGCTGGACATGTTGTCGCAGCACCTCGTTGATGACGCTCTGGTAGTTGCCGCCTCCTGCGCGTTCGACCTGATCCCGGAACCAAGTTAGGATTTCATCATCGAGACGGATGGTGATGCGCGTTTTCCCCTTCGGAACGGCAACGACAGGGCCACGTTTGGCTTTGCTGAAATCGTATTCATGCTTCATGGTGTTCCTCATATTGACTCTTTTCTCTGGCCGTAGCTAGACGCGCGGAAATCAAGCGGGCATGATCCCCTCGCCACGAGTAAACCACTACGAGTCGACGGCCCGGAGCATCTTTGCCAAGAGTGATCCACCGCTCTTCGTCCTCTGAGAAGGGATCACGGACCGTTAACGCGAAGTCGTCTTCCAGCGCTGTAGCAGCATCGGCGAAATGAATTCCATGCTTTGCGAAGTTTGCCCGAGCTTTCGCTGGATCCCATTCATAGCCCACAGATAAGTATATGCACACTTGTGCATACATGTCTACGGTTATCGACCTGATGAGCGGCCTGAGACATAGGTAACCTGAAAACAGTGGCGCGCCCGGAGAGATTCGAACCCCCGACCCTCTGCTTAGAAGATGCGCAATACAAAACTCTAAGTGCCGCTTCTGGTGTCGCTTGCAGTGGAACGCGTCATTTATCTCGCTCTTGAATTGGACCGAAGTTGGACTGAACTTTCTCGCATTGTTGATGGGTCATCTCACTGTCGCTCCTAGTTGAGCGCCGCGTTTATGCTCTCGATTAGTGTCTTCCAATCGTGCCGTTCGTCACCTGTTAGGTCGTCAGCGGCGTGTTCCCGCGTCCAACGAAGGAACGCCTTGGCGAGCCGATACTTAGAGAAATTGGGACTCTCGGCGTTAAAGATATCCACGATAGGGCGCGCAGGCTGAGCAGCAGCCGTTGCGGTTACATCCCATCCAAGTTTTTCTCGAGCGAGCGTCACTAGAGTGCTTCGGAGCATATCTTCGATTTCAGGACGTTTGACAGCACCCGTGTACGCGTCTTTCGTGCGAAGAATTGCTTTGTTGCCAAGCGTGTGAACGAGCACGTCCTGATTCGCCGCCTGGTCGCCAGCCGCATCAGAATCCAAAAGCGCAGCCACCTTCAACTTTTGAGCGTGAAGAATTGTTGCGTAGTAGACCACCTTACCAGCATCACCCGCTGGCTGAAGGGCAATATTCGCGCGCAAGTCAACGATCCCCGCATCACGAAGTAACTGGGCCACGGCATCGATGTACCAATAGTCGGTGAGACCTTCGAGAACCAAGTTCTGTTGTTGCGCGAATAGACTCTGCGCAAGGTCGTATCCCAATGCCTCTTGAAGTGGAAGCAGAGCGGCTGGGTCGGAAGCAGTAATGGTCGTATGTACCTTCGTCCCAACAGTACGGTCGCTCATTTCAACGACCCTCACCAGGTCGAGTTCGCTCGGGCCAACCAGAAAAGGGGAATGCGTCGTGTATAGAGTCTGATTAGTTTCCGCGAGAACCGAGATCGTTTGGCGAAACTCTCTCTGCTTCAAACCGTGAAGGCTTAATCCAGGTTCGTCAAGTAACAGGATTGCATTCTTGTGCTTACCAGCTGATTCGGCAAAAAAGACGACGAAGAATGACACCAGCCATTGGTACCCCTCAGAACGCTGGTCCAGTTCAATCTCGACGCCGAGTTCGTCTTCGACGACAACCTTCAAATACTGTCCATCAGCGACTATCCGGAGACGGTCAGCTTCATCGCGTCCTGCGTCGGGAACCCACACTCTATTAATTGCCTCAGTAAGTTTGACGCTAGCCGCATTCAATTGGTAGGACCGTTGATCGAGCTGGTCGCGGTATTTCTGAAATGCCGCCGCATCCCCTCTCGCCGGTTCGGGTGCCTTACCGAGATTTGAGAGGTCGCGCGCCGAAAACCCCAAAAGTCGGAGAAGGCACTCATTCCCGTAGTCATACCACTTGTCGTCCAGCACGTTGGTTTCAATTCGATGTGCTAGATGTTCGAGATGGATGATTGGCCGTACTCTAAAATAGTTGCTAAACAGTACGAATACTGGCGTTCGCGGGTCTAACGTTTTTAATGCCAGGTCCCGCTGTGCGTCGAGTTGAATTGCGTAGCTCAACCTCTCGTGCCGATTCTCTTCGTCTTGATTCTTCTCATCGACTAATGCGAGCACTTTTTTTAACCACGCTTCGACCTTTGTCGCAACGTCGCCTTTAATAACTTTTGCATCTAGCCAGCCTTGCGTAATTGTATCTAGTTCAGTGCTGGGCGAGACGGGCGCGGGCTGCCCCTCAGCCGGAGCCTTTAGATTCGAGTCGGCGTGGGCGGCTAGTTTCGCGAGGTCTTTCTTGATGCTGCCGTAGGTTGTGCTTGGGGGCCCTCCCTCGAGATTGTGCCAAGCGCTATTGTCTAGTTTGCGGCCACGCACGTATGTGGCTTCTCTGAACTCTGCGGGGATTGCAGCCTTATCGTCGTCCTCCAGTGAGAAATGCGCTTCCGCGACAGTCACATCTTGGGGACGAACATTGCCCGTAGTGATGTCGTTGTATTCAGAGCGAGGATAATCGCGCAGCGCGTCAAGTTTACGCACGCCGTCCGGAGGCCCAATTTGCTGGAGGGCTTGTAAGAGAGCTGTCTTACCCGCTTCGTTTGGCCCTACGAAAATGGTCTTCTTGTGTTCCACTTCGAACCATTCGCTGTCCCGAACACTTCGGTACTTTGTAACGTGGGCCTTTTTCAGTCGCATTTGACTACACCCTCCACAATATCTGCGCGTTCCGATTGCAGGCCCAAGTATGTATTTAAGATGTTCCCGATTTTATCACGACGAGGCAACTGAAACCGCAGGTGTGGTCTCTTTCACTGCTGCTGTTTGCGTTGCGCAACGTTTGAAAAGTTTTTAGGAGTCGCTCGACAACAGCTCTGGAGATAATCTCCACCACCGCTAATAACCGACAATGCCGAAACTGTTAGACCTGTCCTTGCGGCTCGGTTCCAATAACCGGAAGGTTACGTTCTGACGTATATTGGACGCAACGCAATGAAAGGAGGAACCGATGAAGGGATTAGATAACCGTTCGCGCGATGAAGACGGCGAAATACGCCAAAAGCGCGGGGACACCAAAAACAAGAACCTACCAAAACCGATTCCCGAGTTCTCACCAAATGCAACGCTGGAGTTCATGCGCGAAGAAACAGGCAAGGTTAGCGAAGAGGGCGTGCGGAGAGCCGCAAAGAAACTCCGCAGGTAGTAGCGATTGGCCGAAAGGTGTGTGTTGCAACCAGCCTGTTCTTTCACGAATTCATGCGCCACTCTTCATCGCGAACAGCGCTGCGGCGCAGGCTAAGTTTTGAGAGCTGCTTGCGGAGTCGCTCAGGCGTCATGGTCAGGTAGCGTTCTGCGGCGTCGAGACACACGAAGCCCATATAGGCTGAAAGGGCTGGCAGCATTCTGTGAACGTCCACTCCCTGCTTGTACCACGCAGTCAGACGATGCACAGCGAAAGTGTGTCGGAGGTCATGAATGCGCGGTTGGTAGCACCCCCCATCATTGCGGGAGATACCCGCGATCCTTCGGAGTCTCTGGAAACTCTTGCTTAGAGTCACATCGTTGATAGGTTGCGAGAGCTTGTTGACAAAGTACGTTTGACCCTCGACTGCTGCCGAATTTCTGGCCGCCGAATAGGTCTTCAAGATCCTTCGGAGGTCGAGGCCGATTGGGATTCTCCTCAACCGTCCGAATCTCCAGCCACGAACGGTGATAATTCCGCGATCTAGGTCAACGTCATCTCGTAGAAGCCGCATAGCCTCTCCCAAGAGCATCCCGGTTGCATAGAGAAAAAGAAGTAACGCGCGGAAGGTCTGGGCGTCCACCATGCATGACTTGCCCTTCTGGCTTAGTGAGGTCGCATTCAGAATTATGCGGAGTTCCGATTTCGAATAGATGTATGGGACAAAGGTTTGCGGCGATGGCGCACGCATCCGAGGCAATGGCAAACGGTCAAGATGATCTCGAAATTGCCAATACTCAAAGAATTTCCTTAGCTGCCCGAATTTATGACGCCACGTTGTAGCGGATGTCCGAGGCCCGTTGAGAAAATCAAGAACCTGAGTCGAGGTCGCGGCGTCAAGCGCAGGATTGCCCACGTGCCGAGCGAAAGCCCGAAGAGTCTGTTCGGACTTCGTATACCGCAGCCCGGACAGTTTCTTGCGTTCAATATAGATTCCAATAGCTGTTCGTAGCCTCACTGCAATCCCCCCAAGCCAAAATCGGCTACGGCCTTGAGGCTAGCAGCGTCGAATTTCGCGTAAATCCCGACGGATTGAGAATTGCGATGTCCGAGGAATTCGGCGATCTGCGGAAGCGATACACCCCTTTCTAGCAGTCGCGTGGCGCAGGAGTGTCGCAGGGAATGGGGACCGCTCCGACCAGAAGCCGTCTCCAAACGCTTCATTCTCCGGCTCGTGAGGATGTAAGCCGAAGAAGAGTACATCGGACGATAGGGAGGGTGAAGGGTTACGAATAAATGTTTGCACGTGCAGCGAGGTCTGACCTTAGTAATGTATTCCTGAATGGCAGTCCCAACTTCGCACTGAATCGGATATTGCTGAAACCCACCGCGTTTCGAACGCTTAACTGTGAATTTTCCCTTGTGCCAATCGAAATCGTTCAAGAGAAGTCCTGTGACCTCACTGCTTCGCAGTCCGTATAGTGCAAATAGCATCAAAATTGGCCTAGCCCGTATGTCGGCTGGTCTATTCGTTCTGCATCCTTCCAGCAGAAACTGGACCTGTTTCCAAGTCGGACCTTGAGGCAATGAGTTGTATTTCGGAATGGCAGGACCTTTAATTCCTTTGGCAATACCGCCCCTGCACCAGTTCTGGCTCTCTGCGTACCGAAAAAATGACCTGAGAGCCTGACCAGCAACGGCTACAGTCGTTGGATTCCAACCAGTCGCCGCTTTCATTGCGAGAAATCTGTCCACATCATCGAGCGAGACCTGACGAAAAGATTTTCGTAGCCGGTGGAACCACGCGAGGAACTTCGCTGACTTCCAAGTGTGCGAACGTACAGTCGCCGCAGAAAGGCCGACAGACTTCATGTATTCGGCAAAATCATCCAGTTGGGCGGCAAAGGGATGGACTGCTGGGGTGGGTATCTTCAACCTGCCATGAAAGCGGAGCCATTTTTTCGCGGCAAATGTAAAGTAGCCCGTCGTGCATCTCCCGGCAGCTCTCATCCGGTGCGGACCTTTATAGCGTGCCCATCGATTCGCGGCCTCCTGCACCTCCGCCAGGGGAATGTCCCTCATCTTTCTTAGTTTCATGACTCGGATGATGTGGAGCAGCAGTATGGCAACTGTCCGAACGGCTGGCCTACTGCTCCCCTGACGCAATAAATGCATCAAGAATACTTCTCGTTCTTTCACTAAGGGCACACTACGGTGTCTCTTCAAAGCTGACGGAGTCCTAAAAATAACGTCGAGCATCTTTGCCTCCCATAAAAGGTGACTCGCTCTTGGCTACCGTGCGTATTTTGGCATTAGCTTCTGTCGCTCCGGCGGGCAGACAACCGAGCAATGCGCTCTGACAGCCAGTTTTGATCCATTACTTCCTAGACTCGCCGAATCAGGCATCGATATGGGAACCTGACACGCCTGCTGTCTTCCATGCATCCGAGTGCAGGTTAGAGGAGAGTGGCGTACCCTTATAGATTGACAATCTAGATAGAATGTATCAGTATACGGGTACTGACAGTCAGTGTTTGTAATCGTATAGCAGTACATATTACGGTCGCCTGAATCTCTATGGAGGTACACAGAGAGTCGTGATGAAACCTGAATACAGAGAAATGAGATTGCGCCAATTGTCTAAAAGCCTGGCGGCGTTTGAAGTTGCGAGAAGCAACCCGCGCCCTCAACTTGGCTGGCTGCGCGCCATCCGGGAAGCGTTGGGGCTCACACTGAATCAAGTGGGCAAGAATTCGCGGACCACGCGACAGCGGATTAAGAGCTTCGAGGATGCTGAGAAGCAAGATCGCATCACGATTGCTAGCCTTCGCAGGGTCGCAGAGGCGATGGGATGCGAACTTGTCTATGCAGTTGTCCCCAAGTCAGGAACCATTGTCGAACTTGCCGAGAAACAGGCCGCTGATGAAGCCACAAAGCGGGTACTCGCTGTCGAACACACCATGGCGCTGGAGAACCAAGCCCCAGGGGATGTAAATGAGACAATCGCCAAGGAAACGAAGCGACTACTTAAACGGCCAAGATCACGAACCCGATGACCGACATCCCAAATCTCAATCTGTCACCTGGGAATACGCCTCTCGAACCCGACGAATTGGCTCAACTAATCCCCAGTCTGGCAACAAAGGGCGAGCTCGATGAATGGGAACGACAAAACATCATCGAAGCATACGAATGGGCGCTGAATCGCCGACGCGTAAAGGCCAGCGATCCGTTTACCGAGCCTTATCTTCGTGAACTTCACAGAAGAATGTTTAATCGCACCTGGAAATGGGCTGGCACGTATCGCAATACGGAGAAAAACATCGGAGTCCTCGTGCATGAAATCAGAAATCGAATCCCCGCACTCCTTGGAAACACTCGTTATTGGGTGGATCACCAGACCCTCCCCGCAGACGAGATAGCAATTCGTTTCCATCACGAGCTAGTTGGCGTTATCCATCCATTCCCGAACGGAAACGGAAGACATGCTCGCCTTCACGCCGATGTTATTGCGGTGAAACTCGAAAGGCCGGAATTTACATGGGGCCAGAACAGCATCGTGGGAACCGGCCCTACGCGTGAAGCTTACATAAGAGCGTTACAAGCAGCGGACAAAGGTAACATTCAAGAATTACTAAAGTTTGCTCGCTCTTAACGCGTTAGCTATCTTGGGGCACCAAGTACCAAAACAGCCGAGTCATAAGCAAAAAGCTTTTCAGTCGCACACAATCTAGAAGAGCTCTGTTTGCATTTCACGAGACATTCCTCTCCTGCACTGGCCCACAAACAGACACACACTAAGAGTAGGCAGAGCGGCTTTCACTCGCACACGGTCGCGCCAGGTCAACGACGACCTGTCACGCCCGTTGCCATCCGCTTCAGCCGCAAATACTAGCCGCTCCGCTCCCTGTCCTTTCCGTGAGTCTGCTGCGATTTGGTTCCCCTCTCTGGTTGAGGGAACCAACTCTCAACTCACCGAAAGGACAAAGAAAATGAATTCAGAAAACATCAAGAAAATTACAAATCAGGCCATCGAGCAACTCATTACGGCGCTCAACGAGGGCCGTAGCGAGACGCTGACGCAGTACCTTGCGGCGATTGGCCGATTCCATCGCTACAGCCTGCGAAACGTGATGCTCATCGCATCACAGAAACCGACTGCATCGCACGTAGCGGGCTTTCACGATTGGCACAGGCTCGGGCGCTTCGTGAAGAAAGGCGAGAAAGGCATCATGATTCTCGCCCCGATTGTTCGGCGGAAGAATGAAAGCGCCAAACAAGACGAAACCGATGAATCATCAACGGCTGTCGGATTTCGTGCGGCCTACGTCTTCGACATCAGCCAGACGGACGGCCAAGAACTTCCGACAATCGGCAGTGTCAACGGCGAGCCTCGCGAGTACCGTGAGCGCCTTGTGAAGTTTGTCACCGAGCAACGCATCGCTCTTGAGTATTCGGAGGACATCGCTCCGGCGCGAGGCACTTCCGCAGGAGGCAAGATCACTTTACTACCCGGACAGTCTCCGGCTGAAGAGTTCGCGACGCTGGCGCATGAACTCGCGCACGAAATGATGCACCGCGACGAGCGTCGCAGCAGCACTTCAAAGCGCAGCCGCGAGACCGAAGCCGAAGCTGTTGCGTTCGTGGTTTGCCACGCCGTCGGCCTAGAGACAGGCTCAGCGTCTCAAGATTACATTCAGATCTACGATGGCGACGCGAAGCTCTTGACGGACAGTTTGCAGCATATCCAAGGAGCTGCCCACCAGATTCTCAATGCAATCGGCGCGGAGGGTCTGTCCGCGCCGATTGCATCCAGCTCCTTGCTGGGTTAACCACTAGGATCATTACTGGTGTAACATTCGGCCCGTCTTTCGTAATCACGACTCCCAAATGATAAATTGTTGGGGATCTGGCCAACTCAGAGACACATCGAGGCTCTACATAAATGCCGAATCGGACCAGCACAACGGGGAGTGAGCTTTTCATTGTCGATAACAGTGATCTCGACTGGAAGGTGCTTCGTTACCTTCATGATTGGTGTCAGATTTCGAAATCCATAGACTGTGCCACTGGCCACTTCGAGATAGGGGCTCTGCTCGCGCTGAATGAGGAATGGCAAAAAGTAGATCAATTGCGAATTTTGATGGGCAGCGAAGTTACTTTCAGAACGAAACAAGCCTTTGTGAAAGCTTTTGGGGAGGAGAAAAAGCGCCTCGATGACAGCATCGAAGCAGAAAAGGAACGAAATGACTTCCTCAAAGGAGCGGCTGCAATTGTTGATGGACTTAAGTCAGGCAAGATCGCCTGCCGTGCCTACCTGAAGGAAAAATTCCACGCTAAAGCCTACATCACGCATGCACGAATGGAGGTCGTCGGTTCCGCAGCACTTGTAGGTTCTTCCAATTTCTCCTACCCAGGGCTAACGGAGAATATTGAGCTCAATGTTCAAATCACAGGTCGCCCTGTAACCGTGCTCCAAGAGTGGTACGAGGAACACTGGGAAAAAGCCGAGGATGTGACGCCCGACATATTGAGTGTGATCGAACGGCAAGTGAGAGAGTATTTGCCGTTTGATGTGTACGCCCGCTCATTGCACGAATTGCTTCGCCGCACGGAAATAACAGAGAAGGAATGGCTTGAGGAGAAGTCGCGCATCTATCCAATCCTCGACCAATACCAGAAGGATGGCTTCCATGAAGTCATGGCGATTGCCAACAAGTATCAGGGAGCCTTTCTGTGCGACGGAGTGGGCCTAGGTAAGACATTCGTTGGACTGATGGTCATTGAATACTTAGCGGAACGCCACCGAAAGCGAGTGGTCCTAATTGTCCCCAAAGCTGCCCGAAAACCGGTGTGGGAAGCAGCGCTCAACAAGTACGCTCCGCACCTGAAGGGGCGATTTAACACTTTGGAGATCGTGAATCACACGGACTTGCTCAGGAATGCCAACCCGGAGAAGGACTATCCGGCAATAATGCAAGACCTCAAAGCCAATGCGGATGTCTTCATCATCGACGAGGCGCACCACTTCCGAAACCCGGGAATTAGAGGCGAAGAAGGGGCGAGGAAATCACATTATTGGCAGCTCTATGACCTCGCGGTGGGAAAAACGCTTTTCCTTTTGACCGCGACGCCGGTGAACAACAGACTCATCGACTTGCAACACATGATCGAACTCTTTTCTAGGCATGACCCAGCAAAGTTCAAGGACCCCCCGTTGGGTATCCATTCGCTCGCCGGACACTTTCGGAAGATGGAGAAGGACCTGGAAAAGTTGATCTTCACGAAGGTCCGCACACTAACTACCGAAGAGCCGGAGGACGTTGTCACCGATGAAGTAGAGGCGGAGCAAGTATTGTCCAAGGACGATCTCTTCCGCGCGCTAGTCGTCCAGAGGAGCCGAGCCTACGTCAAGAAAAGCCAGGAGCAGTATGGGGGCTCGCATGCTCTGTTCCCAGAGCGAAAAGAACCTCAGGTAGTACCGTATTCAGTAAAAAAGACGTACGGAAATCTTCTGAAGATGGTCGATCAGGCCTTCAGCAAGGAAAAACCGCTCTTCTCGTTGGCTCTCTATTACCCCCTTGCGTACTACAAAGGACCCGATAGCTCGATTGATCCTTTGAAGCAGGGACGCCAGAAGCAGGTGGTGAGTCTCATCAGAATTCAGTTCCTTAAGCGCTTTGAAAGTTCGGCCCATGCGTTTGGTATGTCCTGCGAGGCGTTGCTGTTGAAGCTGCTGGCCTGGATTCAGAAGAACGAGCCGACGGGTGAGGAGCTCAGGCGGCTTGAACGTTGGAAAACCAAACACGGCGACCTGATCAACTACGTTGCTGCCCGTCAGAGACAGTTGTGGGGTGAAGAAGAAGACGAGGAGCAGGATGACGACATAGTTCCCGTCGAAATGGTCGAGAAAGCCGAAAAGTTGCCGAGGGACTTGTACAAGGTCGATGAAATTATTAACGAGACGATTGACGATCTCCATGAAATAGCGGATTTTCTTGTTGAATTGCGAAAATTCAAGCCAGCACACGACGACAAACTGAAAGCTCTGATCAAACTATTAAAAACTGATTCGGTGTTAAAGAAGCACAAAGTGCTCGTCTTTTCGGAATTCATGGCTACCGCACGCTATCTCAGCGAACAACTCACTGAAGAAGGCTTCGATGGCGTGGATGAAGTAGATAGTGCGACAGACCGAGACCGGGGCACGATCATCCGCCAGTTCGCGCCCTACTACAACGACTCGACGAGCGAGATGCTTGCAAAAGAAGGACTACCGGAAACGAGGATTCTAATCTCAACCGATGTGTTGTCGGAAGGCTTAAACCTGCAAGATGCGACTCGGGTCATTAACTACGATTTGCATTGGAACCCGGTTCGCTTGATGCAGCGAATTGGACGTGTCGACCGTCGACTGAACCCCCAGATTGAAAAAAAGCTGTTGGCTGACCATCCTGATCAGAAGGACATTCGAGGAACGGCGGCGTTTTGGAATTTCTTGCCTCCCGATGAACTTGATGAACTGCTGAAACTCTACGGTCGGGTTTCGCACAAAGTCTTGCGAATCTCCAAGACGTTCGGAATAGAGGGCAAGAAACTTCTAACGCCGCAGGATGAATATGAGGCGCTGAAGGACTTCACTCGGACCTATGACGGAACGACTACGCCCTTGGAAGAGATGCGTCTGGAATATCAGACACTCGTGAAGAAATACCCTGACCTACTAGATCGCATTGACAAGCTTCCCAACCGCCTCTTCAGTGGCAAAGAACATCCATCCAAAGGAACGCGAGCCGTATTTTTCTGCTTTGCGATGCCATCCCCACCACAACCCTTGGATACTCCCTCGGAAACTCAAGAACCGGCTTGGACCACAGATGGGGGTGATGCAAAGTGGTATCTCTTTGACTTGGAGAGCCAAAAGATCATCGAAGATCCAACTCAGATCGTCGGCTTCATCCGGTGTACTCCGGATACGCCGCGGAAGCACGATGTGCCCGAAAAAACTCTCTCCGAAATTCGCGCAAATGTAGAAAAACACATAAAGGATACGTTTCTGAAACAGGTTCAAGCGCCGGTCGGGGTCAAACCGAAGCTTAGAGCTTGGATGGAGCTGTCGTAAAAGAATAGTGGAGCAAATCCGCTGATATGGGTATGCCAGATAAGGAACGCCTCCGCTCGATAAAGACATTCCCCTCTCTCGTGAAATATCTTCGCGACGAGCTGGATTGGCCGATCGAATCCGAAGATTTTGAAGAGCTCACGTTCGACTATGCTCCGGAAGAACTGGGGTTGGATCGGCAAACGGCGGTAAAGATCAAAGAAGTAAAGCAACTCCGTCCGCTTGTAAGCAATCAACCCTGGGGGATCTTTTTCGTCAACTTCGAGCCGAAGCGATTGCCAGTCGTAGTCCTCAGGCGCGTTCTTCGCTCGTTGGTCCTTAAGAAGCGGCAGTCCTCGAACAAAGCACAGCAGGCCGCATGGCAGCTCCACGACTTGCTGTTCATCTCCTCTTACGGCGAGTCTGACCACAGAGACATCACTTTTGCTCACTTTGCTGAAGAGCCTGAGCTAGGAGACTTGCCCACTTTGCGAGTCTTGGGCTGGGATGACGAAGACACGGTGCTCCATTTAGAGCATACGGATCTTGAACTTCGAGAAAAGCTCCGCTGGCCCACGGACACTAAAGACATCGACGCTTGGCGTGGAGGTTGGTCCGGAGCCTTCACTTTGAGGCATAAAGAAGCAATCAGCACTTCAAAAGCTTTAGCAGTACGCCTGGCGGACCTCGCGACAAAGATTCGCAAACGTGCAAATGCAGTTCTGCGCATCGAGTCTGAGAGCGGTCCGTTCCGTAAGCTGTACGCAGCGTTCCGCGAGACCTTGGTCCACGACTTGAGTGAAGACGATTTCGCGGACATGTATGCCCAAACGATCTCCTATGGTCTGCTCACTGCCCGCGTCTCCCGTCCTGCTGGGCTTGTCGCGGAAAACCTCCGGGACATGGTCCCAGTCACAAACCCGTTCCTGAAAGAGTTGCTCGAAACTTTTCTCACAGCAGGAGGCCGAAAAGGGAAAATCGACTTTGATGAACTTGGCATAAGTGAAGTCGTTCAGATGCTACGCGATGCGAACATGGAGGATGTTCTCCGCGACTTTGGTGATCGTAATCCGCAGGAAGACCCAGCAATTCACTTCTATGAGCTGTTCTTGAAGGAGTATGACCCGAAGAGACGAATTGAGCGCGGCGTTTTCTATACTCCCCGGCCAGTTGTGTCATTCATTGTGCACAATGCGAATGAGATCTTGAAGAAAGAATTTGGGCTTGAAGATGGGCTAGCGGATACCGCAACTTGGCGCGAAATGACGGCGCGTCACAAGGGCCTAAATCTACCACCGGGCATCTCTCCAGAAGATCCATTTGTTCAAATCTTGGACCCTGCGGTGGGGACAGGCACTTTCTTAGTGGAGGTTATCGACGTTATCCACGGCACCATGCTTGCAAAGTGGCGCAAGGAACGCCGCATGGAGCTAGAGATACCGACTTTGTGGAACGAATACGTGGCCAGCCACCTTTTACCTCGAATCTACGGCTTCGAGCTAATGATGGCTCCATACGCGATCGCGCACATGAAGATCGGCCTAAAACTGTTCGAAACAGGGTACCGTTTTGGCACCGAGGAGAGGGTTAAGGTCTTTCTGACAGATTCGTTGGAACCACACCAAGACTTTTCGGGGCACCTTGCATTCGATGTGCCTGCTCTCGCGCATGAAGCGCAGGCAGTCAACGAAGTAAAATCCAAGAGGGCATTCACAGTGATAGTTGGCAATCCTCCCTACCTTCGAGAGAAGGTTAAAGGTCCGACAAAGCGTCTGGAACGAATTGGGGGATGGGTTCGGTTCGGTCGCCGGGGCACGTCCATGTCGCCGCTATTCGACGATTTCATAAAACCTCTCGCCGAAACAAAACAGGGCGTTCACGCAAAACTTGCGTATGAACTCTCGGTGATCTTCTGGCGTTTGGCACTTTGGATGGTGTTTGAAAAGGACAGGTGCCCCGGGGTTGTGGGAATGATTTCCCCTCGCGCCTACATAGCAGGACCTGGCCACGCTGGCATGCGGAAATATTTGCGCGATAGTGTGGATCAAGTATGGGTACTAGATTTGGGGGGAGACAACCGGGGCGCTAGAAAATCTGAGAACATATTTGAAATCGAAACTGGCGTGGCCATCGGGATTTGTACCCGGCTCCCCTCACGCAAAGCAAAAACTGATGTTGAAATTCGGTATTTCGAAATGAAAGGAAGTGCTGAAGCAAAGCTTGCCAATCTCCTTGTGACACCTCCTCTATTCGACCTGAGGTGGACCGTATGTCCGCCGCGGAGCGACACTTTTCTTCCCGGAAATGTTGGTGCTTACGTGTCGTGGCCCAAACTTACAGATTTGTTTCCCTGGCAGCACTCCGGCACTCAGTTTAAGCGACTTTGGCCGATTGGGGAGTCAAGAGAGATTCTCGAAAAACGGTGGCATCGCCTCGTGAACATGCCTCAGGCTAAGAGGCCAGCCGCTTTTGTGGAGACAGACGCTCGCGTGGTATCAGTTGGAGTGAGTGGAAAGAGGACGCTGCGCGCAACCGGTATTGTTGACGCAGATTCCAATGCGAAGATGCCGCGGATTGAGAGATATTACTATCGAACATTCGACCGCCAGTGGGCCCTAGTCGACGAGCGCTTGGCAGACCGGTTGAGGCCCGCTTTGGTTGCGGTGTTAGGTCCCCAACAGATTTTTGCTACAACCTTGATGTCCAAGACGCTTGGGACTGGCCCGGCGATTAGCGTGACCGATCTCCTGCCCGACATGGACGTATTTTGCAATCGGGGCGCTAAAGATGTGATTCCTCTTTGGCGTGATCTCCATGCGACACAACCAAATGTGACTCCGGGAATTCTCAAGACTGTATCAACGCGGTTGGGAGAGCCTATCTCGCCCCATGATCTTCTCGCATACTGCTCGGCTATTCTGGGCGGTCCAGCTTATACGCGAAGATTTCAGAAAGAGCTTTCAATTCCCAGTCCACGCATTCCCGTTACTGCAAGCATTTCCATTTTTCGGCAGGGAGTGAGACTGGGCGCAGAGTTCGTCTGGTTTCAGACTTTTGGAAATAGACGGATTTGCGACGATTCCAGTCAGATGAAAACCTTACAGGGATCTGCAGTCGTTGAAAAACCAATTGGTGCCAGAGAAGAAGATTATCCCAGCGAGTTTCATTACGATCCGCAATTGCAGACATTGAAGTTGGGCAACGGTTCGATTTCGGGTGTTAAATCTGATGTCTATGGTTACAGTGTTTCTGGCTTTAAAGTTGTCGAAAGTTGGTTACGATATCGAATGAAAGAAAGAGGTGGCCGCGCCAAGAGGGAGAGCACTCGGTCTGTCCTGGACGAAATCAGGCCTCAGAAATGGAGCTTCACGCAAGAATTACTGGAATTACTTTGGGCGGTCGAAGGGTGTGTTAACCTTTGGTCCGATCTCGAAGCTTTTCTTGAGAAAGTATGCGTAGGTCCGCAAATATTGGCTGTTGATCTTCCGATGCCGTCTGAGGACGATCGAAGGGAGCCCGAAGTCCCCGATGTCAATGCCCAGCAACCTCTACTTTGAGATTGTCGGCCAGCCACTGCCCCGCTGGAAGCAACGGCTCGAAAAGGAGTTGGCCTTTCGCTCGGAGTTTGCTGATTTGAATGAGGATGATTGGCGCGGGCTGCTTCAAAATAGGCGAATAGCTAGCAGCAATCACGACACCGTCCTATCCCTAGACTGGCCACATTTCTGCGGACATGCAACCCCAGCGTGCGGTGGACCAGAGGGGTGGTGTTACACGTTTCAGGGCAATCAGGCGGGGAAGCTGCACAACAGACACGCTGCCATGGTTGACGTGCTTGCTCGTACCTATCCAATCGTCTTCGGAGAAGCGGTTTTGGCAGAAGTCGAGGATGCAGTAGAGAAAGGGCTTCTCCCTTATCCAAACATTCGTTACAGCGGTAGTGGTGAAGTAATTGAGGCCTATCTGCCTGCTCTTGAGCAGACGGCCTCTCGGGGAGTCCACCTATGGGGGTTTACACGAAATTTGTTCGTAGCTGAAGCACTTCGGCAGATGGGTGCGGCAGTGATCGTCTCGTGCGACCAAACCAGTCGGCATGAGTTCATCCATGAGGCACAGGCAGCTGGATTTCCACTCGCCTATACTTCATCGAGTGTCAATGACCACCCTCCTCAGGGAACGGTCGTTACGTTTCCAATTCATCGTGTCGGTCGTGTGCGGGAGGTTGTGGATTCACCTTCACTCTGCCCAAAGGTACTGTCTGATTTTCTTGACGACTGCCGACCGGAAGCCGCGTGCCAAAAGCTTTGTCAGCGCTGCCACAAACCTAAAATATGACATTCAAATACATCGAACTATGTGCAGGTGCCGGAGGCATGAGGGCCGGTTTAGACGCTGCGGGTTGGGAATGCATTCTTGCCGTCGACAAAGATCCTGACGCAGTAGCCGTCCATCGTTTGGCGCATGGCTCGGCGTGCAAGGCAGACGTCACAGAGTTGGCTCCGAACGATCTCCCCGTGGCGGATGCTTGGGTGGCAGGGTTTCCCTGTCAGCCGTTTTCGTCGTCTGGAAACCGTGCTGGATTCGGCCATCATTCAGGAAACGTGTTCGAACATTTGGCCCGCCTGTTGCAACAGAGAAAGCCGCCTCTTGTCATCCTTGAAAATGTCGAGGGACTGCTTTTCAACAAGTCCGGTCACACATTTGCAGCGGTTCTTCGCAGTCTGACCGAATTGGGCTACGAGGTCGATTGGCTGTTGATGGATTTACGTTGGTTCGGTCCGCCGCAGACGCGCCCTCGTCTTTTTATTGTTGCTGGATTGCCGAATTTCCTGAAGACGTCAGCGTTGGCAGATAGCTCGGGCCTTCTGCCTGGATTTTCGCAAGGCGAGATGAATGCTTTTACGCCAGTCTTACAAGCAATTGACGCCGTGTGGGAAAAACGTTCCGAAGGACTCCTTAGTCAAACAGAGACTAGTCTCCGCCCGTTGATCGGGAAGGCTCGGCCTGTTGGTCCATTACCTTTCGGGCGTTTAGGCCACGCGTGCGGAGATCGATTCGTCACCTATAATTTATCTGGCGCGCACGAGCCGCGACCAACGCCCAACCTTGGAGTGATTGTTGCACCTAGTTTTCGAGGAGGACAGTATATCCGCTCGGGTCGATTCTATGCGCGGGGAGGACCTACCAAACTGTACTTGAGAGACGGACCCATCTCACACTGCGTAGGGACCAGTCTGGGAGGTGCACCTCTTTTCGCTGTTCCCGTCACGGCAGTCGCGAGGCGCGCAGACCGAAAGGCATTTTTGGAACACGCCAATTGGCACCGCGAGCAGGGGGGCTCTCTCGTTATGAGACTCCGCCCTGATCGCGCCGTGTTGTTGTTCGGGCCTTATACATCAGAACTGCACGAGGCTTTAAAACAATGGGAAGCAGGAGAGACTCGCAAGTATAAGCTCGTAGGTAATTTGGTGGCACCGATTTGTGCGAAGACCGTCGCTGACTTGATCAACGCGCAGATTTCGAGTGAATACGCAGTCGCTTCCTAGACAAGTGCAGAGCCCGAGTGATTTGGTCTAGGGGGGCGCTTGATTTCGCCCTCAGGTCATGCTGCCAGATTCTAACGACAGTCCAGTCCAACTCCTTAAGCCGTCTATTTACCGACCTATCTCGCCTTTTGTTAGTCCGAATCTTGGTCAGCCAGAAATCCTTGTTGGTTTTAGGGGTCTTGAAGTGGACTGGACATCCATGCCAAAAACACCCATCCACAAAAACTGCGACTTTCCTTTCTAAAAAGATAAAGTCCGGTCTACCCACCAGTGAAACATGCCGACGCCAGCCCCACAGTTTATGTCGCCGGAACACTTTGACCAACGCGATTTCCGTCGCCTTGTTGCCACGACTTCGGACGGCCGCCATTATTTCCGAGCGTTTGGTCTTAGAGTAGATATCCGCCATTGCGATGGGATGATGCGGCTGCGCCAAAAAAAGATCAAGCTCGTATGCAAGATTGACAACAGGATGCTAAAGTTCGCCGTGCGCTGGATTCCATCAGAAAGTTTATCGAATCCGTCGAGGAATCCTTGAGGTTTGTTCAGAGCGGTGCGGAAACCTGAAAACCGAGCAGGAGGATCATGGGCGGAATCCGAAACTTTGCCGCACAGCAGGGTCACAATCCACCACTTCGAAATGTGGACAATGACGTACCCCCACCAATGCGCCAAGAGATTCTGGCAGCGACCTATGACTTGCTTCCCTTGTGTGGCGCGGCCCTCACTGAGCAGCAAATCTACTACGGCATCGAGCAGATGCTCGGCGTACAGGCTGCCGGTAATCCGATGGCTGGTTGGAGACAACGACTGGGGCGCGATCTAGGGAACGCTCAATGGGTCCGCATATATGACACCATCAGTTGGTTGTGGACACAGTTTCAGCGTGTCGGGCTCCATGAGGTCTTCAAGAACAACATAAATCAAATTCTCGCGGCCCATGGCGCAGCATGGGACTTAGAGGAGGGCGGGCAACTCGTCCGGGTACTTCCGGCGGCAGCGCAGGGCCAAGTAGCTGCCGCAATTGCCGAACTTGCAGACGCTCGCTACGCCCCTGCTTCGGCTCTCTTCAATGCGGCCAGGGATGCCTACGATGCTCGTCCACGCCGTGACCGAGATGCGTGCAGTAACGTCTTCGACGCCCTCGAATCTGTAGCCAAAATCAAATACAACAGACCGAACGATACATTCGGTCAAGTGAAGAATCACATCGAGCAGAATAATCTAGCTCGTCCGGAGATCATCAACATCTTTACGGCACTGAATCAAATGAGGAATCAGCATTTCGGACACGGCATGGCAGTCCAATTCAATCTCACCGGCGCAGAGGTTGATTTCGTTTATCTCAATTGCATCGGCTCGATTTTGCTGCTCACCCGGACACCCTGAAACCTAAGAGGTTGCACGGCCCTCAACTGTAAACATCCGTCGCCGCCCGAGACCGGTCTTGACATTTCGCTTTTTGTTCGCCTATACTTCCCCAATCGGCGTTCGCAGAAAGAAGGAGCCGCCGTAACACGGATATGACTTGCCACTCATTCTTCGCAGGCACCTTTCTTCAGTTCCCCAACAAAGGATCGCTCTGCGCAATGATGCTTCCACACCCGAGCCATTGCCGCGTCAAGAAACACAACTTTACTTCAATACGCAAGCAAGAGCGAACTAGGCAAGCTCGATTCGAGTCGCCATAAACCAGACTTTTCGGCACTCTTCCGCAGGCTAGTCAGCCGATCTTTTCGGCTCGATTTCAGGAGTTGATATCATGCGAGAGAATCTTCAGTGCAATTGCCATATTTGCAAGATCGAGAGACACCTTGTCATTTCGCTGAGCGAGCCGCCTCACTCAGACGAATTCTTAAAGCTTGCGGGCTCCTCAGCGCCGCTAGCGAGTTTTTCTACGGCTTTCGCCCTAGTCGAACACTTGCATACCCACAGGGACGGAGAGAAGCACGTGCCTTCGGCCAGCGAAGTTGTTGGCTCCTTAATGCAATCCAGTTCTCTCATCTCCGAAACTGAACTCAGGAATTCCGTGTTGGTTCTTTCTTTCGTCCCGATGATTCACCGAACCTTTCGCGAGGTTCGCGCGTGGTTCCGTGAGATCGAGGCAGAAGACATCGCTCAACAGATTCTCACTTTATTCTTAGAACTGGTGGATTCGGCTGGTCCGATGACAATAAGCAATCATCTGCCCATCGCTCTAACACGCACACTTCGGAAGAATGCGTTTCGTTGGGCGGAAAAAGAAAAGCGCCTAACGATTCAGAGAGAATTCGACAAATCGCAGACGAGTGACGAGCCCGGGGCAAATGACACATTCGAGACGGTCTCCGTCTTGAATGATTTCCTCGACCACTGTCACCGAATCGGAATCCTTTCCTTTTTCGAGCGCGAACTGCTCATCAAATTGAAAGTGGAAGGTTTCTTCGCGAAGGAGATCATTCATACACATACAGCGCTCTCAGAAAAGGCAGTCCACTGGCGCGTCGAGAGAATTCTGCAACGCCTTCAAAAGGCAGCCGGTGAACTTGGCATCAAGGGCGATTCGTTTTCGTTTGGTGTCTCTTCACAACATCCACAAAAGAGAGAAAACAATTCGCTGAAGGTGGGGAGTTTTTCTTCGGGGAATCAAAGTGAAGTTTTGCCCATTAGTAAAAGTAGAAGGCAACTCTCGCTGGACTCCTCACCGAAACAGAGCGAATCCAAACAGCAACAGTTCGCTGCAACTCAGCGTAATCTGTCGCCAATTACCGCAACTCCGTTATCGGCTAGTGGGTGCGCACGTGTGATTTCGGGAGCAGCTCCGCAGCGGCGCGCTGCAATTCGATCTTCAGTCCTCCCTCCCACACTAGCCCGCCACACAAAGTTCGGCGAGAGATTGTCTTCGAATCCCGATGCGGGCCTGACCCGCATCATCAGAAAGGAACTCGCCGACAATGAAGAAACTCCTTCGCAACAAATTCGTCTCCCGCTGGCTTCGGCCCGCGTCAATCGCATTTTCCTTGTCTCTGGTCTTCGCGACGGCTGCCTTTGCTCAAGCCGCAGGTGGGTCGCCCTGGGAGAACGCAGTCAACGTGTTGATGCAGGCGTTCACAACTACCATCGCGCGTGGTCTCTCACTCGTCTCCATTGTGGTCGCCGGACTGACCTTCGCCTTCGGTGAGGGCGGTTCGAAACGAGTTCTTGCTGGGGTACTTTTTGGCGTCGGTATGGCCATCGCCGCAGTCAACTTCCTCGCTTGGCTCTTTCCCGGTTCGTAACCCAGACCTCTCTCACTCCACACGGAGAAGCTCATGGCCCAAGCACGAAGAATCAATACGGTCTACCGGACCCTTCATCGCCCACTCACCGTGCTTGGCGTAGAGAGAAAGCTTTTCTTCTTCGCCATGTGCATGGGCGCAGCGACATTCAACATGCTTTCGAGCTTGCTGGGCGGAATCCTAATGTTCTTTCTTCTATATCTTGCCGCCCGTTGGGCCACGAAAACTGATCCGCAGATCCTCCGTTTTCTTTTGTCAGCAGCCAAGTTCAAGACGCAGTACGACCCATCCAAGCTGAGTCCCATCACGGTCCGCAGAGCCTCGAATGCTTAATCTTAAAAAAGCCCTCAAGTCCTACAGCGAAACCGGCTCACTCAACGAACAGGTGAACCTCTACGGTTTCGTTGATCCGCACGCCTTCCTAACCAAGTCTGGCGACGTGGGCGTGATCCTTCAGGTTCACGGCGTAGATTACGAGTGCCTTGATCCCAATTCACTCGACACGCTAACAAAACGCCTCGAATCGGCACTGAAGCTCTTCGACGAGAACTTTCGCATCTACCAGTACCTCTTCAAGCGAAACAACGAGCCAATTCCTTACAAGAAGTATGCAAACCCCATCGTCAACACGGCGATCGAGAATCGCATTCGACATTTCGCGGAGAAGTCCGACAAGCTGTATTCGCTTCAAATGTTCTACGTTGTCGTCTTCGAGGGCTTCCGTTACAAGCGGGCTCTGTTAAAGTCGCTCACCGAGTTTCATAAGAATCCCAAGAAGGCACTCGAAGACCTGAGCGCTGCGTTCTCATTGCGCAGACAAGTCGTTCTCCTCGACCGGGAGATCACAAAAGCACTTATTGCTCTCCACCAAAAGGTGAAGAGCTTCATCCTTCAAGTCAGCGATTTCGTCCAGGTCGAACTCCTCGGCAAGCAAGACGCTTTCCGGGTTCTGAAGCGAGCGTTAAATGTCGCGCCGCAGAAGCTCCACCTCGCACGGCTCAAGCACGACACGTTTCTGGACTACTACCTTTGCGAATCGCATCTGGAATGTCATCGCGGACATTTGAAACTAGACGACTATTACGTCAAAGTCTTGACGCTTAAGGAGCCTTCAGCTCAAAGTTTTCCGCTCATCTTCAAGAACCTTCTCGAAGTGCAGGCTAACTTTCACATCGTCACGGAGTGGAAGAAAGAGGATTCCGGCAAGGCACGGAAGGCGATCCAATCGAAGCGCCGCCACTTCCACAACACAAAGCGATCCCTAGCAAGTCATCTCAACGTCTCGGATGCTCCACCAACGGACGTTCTGGTGGACGACTCAAAGGAAGCCCAGGTCCGCGAACTAGGCGCGAGCATCAAGGAACTCGAAATCGAAGGCAACTATTTCGGCCACTTTTCGCTGAGCGTCGTGATCTATGACCTCGACTCCACGAAGGTGGAGACCGCCGCTGCCGACTTCTACAAGGTTTTCAGCGTTCACGACGCCCAGCTCTATGAAGAAAAGTACAACCTCTTGAATGCATTCCTGGCGACCGTACCAGGCGGCTCGCCCTTCAATCTTCGTTCCATGTATTTGCTCAACACGAACTATGCCGACTTCTCATTTCTCTTCACGCTTCACTGTGGCGAACCAGAGAACCGGCACCTCAAGCAGGAATATCTCGCCGTTCTTGAAACCAATCACAACACACCCTACTTCCTAAACCTTCATCACCGTGACGTGGCCCACACGATGATTCTGGGCCGCACGGGATCTGGGAAATCGTTCCTTTTGAACTTCCTCATCACGAACATGCAGAAATACGACCCCTATACCTTCATCTTCGATTTGGGCGGTAGCTTTGAAAGCTTGACTCGACTATTTGGCGGCTCTTATTCCCGCGTTGGATTGAACTCGCCAGGCTTCAAGATCAATCCCTTCTCAGTTCCACCGACGAAGGAGAACCTGGACTTCCTCGCGCTGTTTGTAAAAGTCCTCATTCAGGGAGCGTCACCGTTAGAGCTGACGCCCACGGAGGAACGCGATCTTTACCACCAGATTGAGAACCTGTATGAAATCGAGCCAACGCTTCGCACGCTCAGCGTTCTCTCAAATACGCTCGACCGCCGTCTCTCTGACCGCTTGGCAAAATGGACCACAGGCGGGCAATTCGATTTCGTCTTTGATAACGCCGAAGACACGATTACGTTCTCCCGTTTCCAGTGCTTCGACTTTCAGGGGATGAATCAATATCCCGAAGTCCTGGAGCCGCTTCTCTTTTACATCCTGCACCGGGCGAACACCGCGATCTGCGATCCGAAGATCAGCCACGTCTTCAAGGCATTTTTCATTGACGAGGCCTGGTTGTTTCTAAAGAACCCAAGCATCAAAAGCTACATCATCGAAGCACTCAAGACTTGGCGGAAACAGAACGCCGCAATGATTCTCTCGACTCAATCGCTGGACGAGCTTAGGAAGTCGGAAATCCTCGACATCATTATCGAAAGCTGCCCGACAAAGATTTTCCTGGCCAACCCGGACATGGACCGAGACCTTTACCGCCGCCAGTTCAACTTGAACGAGAGCGAAGTCGAACTCATCTCGACCCTCCGACCAAAGCAACAGCTCCTCATTAAGACGCCGGAACTGGCCAAGGTCGCCAATCTCGAAGTGGACCGGAAGAGCTACTGGCTCTATACCAACGATCCATTTGACAACCGCAAGCGGCGAGAAGCGTTCGAGGCATACGGTTTTGAGAAAGGTCTCGAAATCCTTGCGGGAAGCACGCCATGATTGTCGAGCACGAGGTTATCGGAAGGGGTCCCACGGTGGGCCCTCTGCTTTGTCGCGCGATCTGAGGATGTCAAACAGTGAGGGGCGACCCGCGAATTGTTGTTCATGGAGCCTTCGACTTTGCTCTCGCATTTGCACAAGGAGAGCGCTCGCAGTGGGCGGCAAAGCGCACATGGGTATAGCGTTCGGATTCCGCACAAAATCAGTGCGATACTCCACAGATTGATCGCCTTCTGCTTCCGGCTGAAGAAACAGCAGGCCGCCTAAACGCTCGTAAGTGAAAACATCATCGGGGTCGTCAGGGTCGTGATCTGGGGTAGAAAATTCGCGCTCGACGAAGGTACTCAGACTTGGCAATCCGACAGGCGTAGTCTTAAGATCATCAACGACAATCACTAAGTTTGGACATTGGTTAGTGAGTTTAGGCAGAGCATTCCGCCTAACCACGTCCAAGGCAACGAGGTGAGACCCAACCGCTCCGCCTTCGATGCCAATGTGCTTATCCTGTTTTGTACGGGCAAAGCGTAACTTTCGATCCTCGACAGAAAGATTCTGCCGCTCTGCAATACGCCGAGGCAGGTATTCACCTTGCCATCCGGGCTGTTTCACCTCAACGAAAATAGCTGGCGAGTTTGGCAAGGACACCAACACTTCACCTTTCGTACGGCCCTCGCCGGGAGGCTCCCATTGGACAATTCGAAAGCCATTCCTCTTCAGATGGAAGGCTCCTCTGGCCTCGGCAAGACAGGCATCTCGGTGTTGCGGCGTCTGAACGTTCTTAGCGGTGGAAAAGAATGCTTCCAGGCGGCTTTCTTGCTGTAGAAAAGTGAGAACTTGTTCAACGTCGTCTGCCCACACCTGCCACGCGGGGAACTCATCAGCGCCTTGCCATCGTGCTCCGCCCAGAAGTTGCTGTGTTAGCTGCCCCAGGCGAACTTCTTTTGGCGGAAATCGTGGAGGCTGAGATTTGGCTTCAGACACGTTTCTCCCGCAGGACAGGCTCTAAGAGGGCCTGTATCAGTTCATCTTTAGGAACCGAGAGCTAACGATCTAACGACGAATATCGGCTTCATTTTACATCGGCAAATCATGCGCTGCACGGGGCATTAAATTCCATATAGCGCTCCAACTGGAACAATTTCACAGTCCGAATTACGTCGCACTAAAAATCTCAACCCTCTGAAAAGGAGCACAAGAATGAAAGTTACATCTCTATCTCCCAAGCTTGGCGTCCTCAGGCTTGTAGCTTTGGCCATTCTTGGCATCTTAATCCTCGGCCAGATTCCGACGCATGCGGCAACTGACTCCGCTCGCGTCGTGAAGTACGCGCAGAACGACATCGTCCCGATAAAAGCCAAACTGCGCTACTCAACGCTCATCATCCTGCCCGAAAAAGAAGAGATTCTCGACTTCACGACCGGCGACAAGGAATTCTGGATCATCAACGGCGCACACAATCTTTGCTACATCCATCCGGCACAGGCCGGGATTCGCAGCAATCTGAATTTAATCACAGCAAGCGGTCACGTTTATTCGTTCCTGCTCTCCGAGATCAGCAGCGACCCGAACGCCGACCCGGACTTGAAAGTCGTGATTGAGCCAAAGGAGGAATCTGGCATCGGAACCGGCGCTTTCGCACAAGGCTATGTCCCCGCGACGGAGGCGGAAGCTTACAAGCGGGAGATTCAGACGATCCGCGAACAAGCCAATGCCCAGGTTCAAACCGCTCAGGCGAGCGCCCAACAGCAGATGCAGAAATTCCGTTCCGAGTATTCGACAAAGCTCCAATTCGATTACCAGTTCGACTCGAAGGGCGCAGGAAAACCGTTCCTAGTCTCAGCAATTTATCACGACGACACATTCACCTACATCAAGTGCGTGGCATCAGAGAAGCCAGCGATTTACGAAATCAAGGACGGCAAGCCGAATCTCATCAACTTCGAACTCCAGAACGGTGTCTACATCGTTCCGAAAATCGTGGACACAGGCTATCTGGCCATTGGCAAGAAGAAACTCGCCTTTACCCGCCATCAGTAAGAAGCGCATCCGCAGAACACTTTCCGCCGAATGAGAGGAGCCCATGACCGAATCAGTTAGTTCTCCGGCCACTCAGCCTATCCAAGACAAAGCACCAAAACCGCCCGGCCTCATGCCTAAGAACGTACAGACGTGGGCCATGCTTGGCCTGGCCGTATTGATGGTCAGCATCATGTGGCTCACGGGTGGGAAGAAGCCCCAGACGTTGCCCAGGTCTGGTACGTCTGCCGTCCAAACTCCAGCCCCACTCGAAGTCAACGAGGGTAAGATTGCTGAGCTACAGAGCAGGATTCAGGACCTTCAGCGCGAGCAACAGGTTGCGCTGAATCAACAGAACAAGTTCTTCGGCGCAATCCAGTCCGAGAGTCAGACCGCCGCGCCTGCTCAAGTTGCGGGCACGACGCAGCCGCCACCAGCCACCGCATCCGATCCGATTCAAGACGAACGGAAGAAAAGAGCATACGTCTCACTATTTTCGTCGAACGTCGCCTTGAGCTACAGGAAGGACCTAGCACAGCCGGAATTGGCTCCGGGCACAGCCTCGCCCGCGAACAATCCGTTTGGCTTGCCGGGCCTTCCAGCGCAAGAACCGACCTTTAACCAGCAGCTCGCTCAGATCCTCCAAGCGCTACCGCCAGCGCCTCAACTAATTCCACCGACACCGCCTGCCGCCGGTAGTACGCCCCAGGCAGGGACAACCACAGCCGAAGATGCAGAGAGGAAAACCGCCGAGAGTTCCTCGAAGCAAACTTCACCAAACCCATCTTCACTCAACGCTGCCGAGGGGAAAAACTACGTCATCTTTGAAGGAACGATCCTCGAAACCGTGCTGCTAAACCGGCTCGACGGGCAGTTCATTGGCCCTGTCGAATGCCTCGTCACCAGTGACATCTACTCTCACGACCGCCAGCACCTCCTGATCCCGTCAGGCACGAAGGTTCTGGGAGAAGCAAAGCGCGTGGACACGTTCGGTCAAACGCGACTCGCGGTCGCGTTCCACCGGCTAATCATGCCTGACGGTTATTCCGTCAGCCTCGACCAGTTCAAAGGAATGAATCAGATCGGAGACACCGGACTCCGCGATCAGGTCAACAACCACTACCTCAAAATCTTCGGCGCTTCGCTCGCGGTTGGCGCAATCGGTGGAATTGCCCAAGCAGGCTCAGGGGGTGTTCTGACTCAATCCGGTACCCAAAGCATTCAACAGGGCGTTGGCGAGAGTCTCGGCCAAACGTCACAGCGCATTCTCGATAAATTCCTGAACATTTTGCCCACCGTAACAATTCGCGAAGGCCACCGAGTGAAGATTTACCTCTCAGGCGACCTCGCGGTTCCCGATTACGCAAACCACAAAATGCCCTCAGACCTGTAGGCCTTAGCGGCAACCTCTAAGATTTACGAACTCACGAAAGGAGAACTCACGATGAAGAGGAAATTCATTGCAGTCTTGCTCGTCATGGGCTTGTGCGTCGGCACGGCCTCCGCGCAGTTCGGTTTCGGGATCGTGTATGACCCGACCAACTATGCCAATGCGGTGCTTCGCTACAGCCAACTCGTTCAGCAACTTAACCAACTCCGGCAAACCTACACGCAGATCGTACAGCAGTACAACCTAGCCGTTCAGATGGCCCGGAATCTTCAGAACATGCCTGCGCGTTACCAGGCGCAATTTTCGCAGTGGCGAAATGTCGTTGCGCCCAACACCTACGGCAACACAGGAACGTGGGTCAGCGGCATGAATACCGGCCTTCCGACCACGGTCAACACCGGCTATCAGCAGGCGACGACCCCACTGCTCCAATACAACGGGCAAGTTCTCTCGGGCATGACTCCCGACGACCTCAACCGCGTGAAATCTCAGTACGCATCGGTTGAACTGTCAGACGGCGCTAACGTGACCGCAATGGCCGCAATCGGCGCGATCCGCGACAACGCCCAGACCATCCAGAACCAGATCAACAACCTTGAACAGGACTCCCTCTCGAACGATCCGAATCTGAACACTGAAGTCTCGGTTCTCAACAAGATCAATGCAGCGAACGTCCTCACCCTTCGCACACTTCAAGACTCGAACAAGCTCCTACTCTCGTTGCTTGAACAGAACGTAATCGCTGCCAAGCAACAGCGGGAAACAACCGCCAACTCCATCAACACCGACATCGCCCGCCAAGCGACGTTGGCAGGCAATCTGGCTCAGGTCACCAGCACGCTGAACAACTCGCTCCAGAACTTCCGCATGCCGTAATCGGACGTAACCCTATCCCCGCCGCGTCGAAGGAGACCCAATGCAGACCGACTATCTGCAATTCATTTTTCAGGCCATCAACAATCTGCTCACGCAGAACCTCGGCTTCTTCGACGCGATGGGCCAAAATCTGTTTCGGATGTTCGCGACCGTTCTCGTCGCTTGGTTTGGCGTCAAGTCCGCGCTATCTGCCTCCAGTGGCAGAGGCGGCTTCCACTTTGAGAACTTCGCCAGTCTGCTCCTCACAATCAGCTTTGGGTTTGCGATGGTCAATTACTACAGCAATCCGATCCCGGGAATGGGGACAAGCTTCCACAATCTCATCACGGATGAATCGCAGTTCCTGGCCAACAGGATCACGCAAACGCAGTTGCAGGTTGTCATAGAACGAGTCGCTGACTTTGAATCCCGCATGGATTCGCCGGGTTTCGGCGATTTCCTCGGCACGCTGATCTATACGGCAGTCACTATTCTTCTTGCCGCTGCACAGGCCATCGCTATCGTTGTCATTGCCTATGGGTTTATCGCCACGGCGGTGTGCGTCTTAGTCGGTCCAATCTTCATACCGTTCTTCATCGTTCCACAACTCGAATGGATCTTCTGGGGATGGTTCAAGGCGTTCATCCAATATGCCTTCTACCAGGTGATCGCCGCAGCCGTTGTGTTCATCATCGCTAATCTCATTCTCGGTACGATGGATCTCCAGCCGAACGGAACAATTTCGACGACACAACTTCTCGAATTCTTTCCCGTCCTCTTCATTACGTTCTTGGCGTCCATCTACGCCCTCTTGAAAATTCCGGCTCTTACCAACCACATCTTCAGCGGCAGCTCCGGCGGGTCTTCCGCCGGCATATTGGGGGCATGAACCATGAACAACAATTCGAGTTTTCACGACGCGAAGCGACTCTACCTGGAGCAATACGGCGATCCTATGGTCACCAACACCTATCTGAAGATTGCGCTCGTCCTCCTTGCCTTCGTTGCGGTCGCCCTCGGACTGATCGACATGAGAACGATCCGCACATTTCAAAACTTTCGCCCGCTGGTAATTCGCATCGACCAGTTGGGCAGGGCGGAAGCGCTCAGCTATGCCAATTTCGAGTACAAGCCCCAGGATGCGGAGGCGAAGTACTTTCTCTCGCAGTTCTGTGCGCTCTACTACCGTCGCAACCGCTACACCATGAATGACGATTTCTCGAAGTCACTGTACTTCCTCGACGGGAAGCTCGCCAGCGACATCATTGATGCGTACAAAAAGAACGGTGTCATCAAGAGCTTCCTGACGGACCCCTCACAACCTGAGATCGACATCGAAGTGAAGAACGTCGCCCTCGAAGGGATGCAGACCTCACCCTACAAGGCTCGCGTGGACTTTGACATGGTTTACTACTCGGCAGCGGACCACAGCGAACTGAAACGCACGCTCTACACGGCCAATTTCGTCTTCGTTTTCAAAACCAACGTCCCGAACGAACTCATTCCCATAAATCCGCTCGGCCTTGCCATCACGTATTTCCGCGAAGACGAGGCATTCAAATGAGATCAGTCCTCGATCACGGAAGATGAGCGTGCCGTGGAACTGATGTCGGCCTCGCTTAAAAAGAGCCCTGTCGCTGAGCAGTTTTGACATATGTGACCAAGATAGATAAAGGTCTCTATGGATAAGGCTTGGTTTGATTTAACATGTGGACAGACATTCGGCCTGGCCCCGAAATGAAGCCCTACAGTCTCATTCTCGCCTTGGCGTTGTTTGCTGGCACTTCGGCGGTCGCGCAAATAGCTCCAGGCCCCTCCAATCTCAAGTCCATACCTTTAGCCGAAGCGGAAGAGCATCTGATCGAACACAACGCACCTGCTTACCCGCCTATTGCAAAAGCGGCCCGGGTAGAAGGTGTCGTTCGGCTAACGCTAGAGATCAATCAACGGGGTGAGGTTGTCCGTATAATTGAATCATCTGGCCCCGCACTATTAAGACAAGCAGCCGCTGAGGCAGCCGCACATTATCGGTATCGACCCTTCGAAGTGAATGGCGCACTGGCGGATGTTCTGGTCGAAGCGGTCGTCAACTTTCAATTGCACGTCCAGAGTCCACATGTGCCTTTTCCCGAAGTTACCCAGATCGGTTCTGTGGTCTTCGAATATAACGACGGTTCTAGTGATATTCGCGTCCGGGGGAACGGCGTTGTCGAATATAGCGGGAGAGGGGTTGGAGTTATAGACGGGGAGCACAAACGCCGCATAAAACCGGAGGAAATTCAGCAACTACTTGATTCTTTCCGAACTGCCGACTTCTTTTCGCTTGATGATGATTACTCGGTTGGGGCGACTGACGTTGGCAGCACGACCACTTCGATACAGGTCGGCAGTTTGCGTAAAGCCATCACTGACGATTGGGTCCAGGTGCCTCCAGTTCTTAAGGATGTTCAGGCCGCCGTCCTGAAGTACTCTCACTCCGATGAATGGCTAAAAGGCAATCAGGATACTGTCCCAGATTTGTTGGCTGAGGTCTCCGCCCCAAATCGCAGGAAGGAGCTGCTCTCAAGCGCTTTACCTCGCGCTGCGCTCTATAGCGATATAGCCGTGATACGCGCCATTCTGGCGAATCCTGTTGATCTCAATCGCAAGGGTCCATTTGATGCAACGGCGCTAATCCTAGCAGCGGATCGCGGGTCGCCAGAAATCGTCAGCACATTGCTAAAAGCCGGTGCAGACCGGCGCGCCGTCGACGACTTTGGACGAGATGCATTACTTTTCGGGGCTGCTAGCGGCAATGCGCAGGTAGTGCAGTTGCTGCTTCAGGCGGGACTGAAAGCCGATACAAAAGACAAATATGGAGACACAGCACTCATGGCTGCGGCGGCCTCCGGGAACCCGGACTCTGTAAGCCTGTTGCTGAAAAATGGCGCGAAAGTTAATGCAAGCAACCAGCGCCGCCAGACCGCTCTCCTTAGTGGTGCCTCCGGTGATTCCGGTTTTAGCATTGGAGAAATTGGCAGACCACATGCCGAAGTGCCGGACGAATTGATCCACCGGGATACAGTCGTAGATCTCCTTCTGAATGCAGGTGCCGATCCTGACGCGCACGGTTGGTTTGGCGAGACTGCTCTCTTCTCGCTTGACGAGGATGCAGTTCGAGAGCTTATACGTCACCACATTAATCTAGAAGCGCGGAACAACTATGGTGAAACCGCGCTGATTGACACGGTCTCGGGCTCAATCGCGGATATATTGCTAAGGGCGGGTTCGGATGTAAATGCGCAGGACAAGGATGGCAAGACAGCTCTCATTCGAGCCGCCGAGAATAATTATGTCGACAAGCTGGAAGTCTTGGTGAAAGCGCCAGGTGTTCGTCTAGAGCAACGCGACAACAATGGCGAAACGGCCCTCATGAGAGCGAAAGCTAAAAACCTCCCAGCCAGCGCTCGTGTACTCGTTTCGGCTGGAGCAACGCAATAATTTCAAGTCTCCAGTGAAAACGCTTCTGTACACTCCTGATTGACGCTCCAATCAGGCAAGCGAGAGCCTCTGCGTTCCCGTCGAGAGTTCGTTCTGACGGCTACGTTTTCTATTTTGTCCGTCCGACAGCCACCCTGATTACGTTTCGCTTTACACGGTGCTATCAGCCACTTTCAAAGGCTTCTTCAAATGGTCGCAAACGCTCTTCTTCTTTCACTCACCCTGCTCCTTGCCGTCGCCTTTTATCTCATGGGCGAGCTGAAGTTCCTCATCCCCTATCGAGCGTTCCTCTTCCATGAGTATGGCTGGGCGCTCGCCATCTTTTTGGGAGTGCTCTTTCTCAACATTTTCGCTGGCGCGTTCGTCATCATTCGCAAATCTTTCCTCAAAGATACTGGCCGGAAGCTTTCACACATCGACAAACAGTTTCATGTTGGAAACGTGAATCTGCCCGCAGACTCAGATTACGACGAGAGAACCTGAACAATGTCCCGCTACGACTTCGATCCAGAAGACTACCGCGCTCCCGACCCACCGGCGAAGCAAGAGTCGGATCGCAAGCCAGAGGACGCCAAGCCGGAGCCCGGCAGAGGCGGTACTAGTGGCGGCGAACAACCGGAATCCAGAAACCGCGCTGAACGCACAAGAAACGTCGAGCGGGGGAATCGTCGCCCACATCAGGATCGAGATAGGGAATACAACTTGCGTGACTCGGAGGTTGCTACCCTCATTGAAATTGCCAAGTTCCGCACCGTGAAGACCGACGACCTTGTAGAAATCCAATACCACGGCAACGCAGACCAGGCCACGCAAGACCTCAGAAACCTCACGGCGCAGGGACTCATCCAGCGCAACACCTTATCGGGCACCCAGAAAGAACAGCTTCTGACAGTCACCCGATCAGCGCAGGCGTTTCTGGACCGTACCCGACCCCAGGGACTTGCTAAGAATCAATCCCTGCATCACGGCTTCGTCAAACCCCGTGAAGCGCGGCACGATGCCACACTCTATCGCTTGTATCAGAAGGCATCCGAAAAGATTGAAACGGACGGGGGCACGAATCTCAGGGTTGTCCTCGACTATGAACTGAAACGCGACCTCTATCGAGAACTGGCAAAGCTCAAGTCATCGCCACCGTCGGAGCAAGAGGCGCGGCGGGAACAAATCGCCCAGGAGCACGGACTGAAAGTGGTAGACGGCAAGATTCCGCTGCCCGATCTGAGGATCGAATACGAAACGCGAGATCACGAGCAGTCCCGCGTCGATTTGGAGCTTGCCACCCGAGACTATCGCGGGCATCACCTCGCAGAAAAGGGCAAGGCGGGCTTTTCGATTTACGCACCGGCAGACGACGCTTGTCGCGTGCGTGCCGCCGCGCAAGACCCACACCTCATTTCGGAGATCCTCTCGCTATGAAAATCCAACCGGAATACCTCACCGCCATAAAGAGCTTCGGATATACGGAGCGCGAAGCCCGCTTCCTTTACACGGTAGCGATCCATTCGGGCTATTTCACACAGGCGCATTTGCGGCAGTTCAGCGGCAACAGGTCAGGCCGCACTGTCCGCGCATTCATCAAGAGGGCTCTCGAACAGGAACACGTCAAAGAAAGCAAGCATCAGAACAACGCTCGCGTCTATCAACTGACCTACAAACCGATGTACGCGGCCATCGGGCGCGCGAACATTCGTAATCGCCGCGAGCACTCGTTTGATTTCATCAAGACCAAGCTCGCTTGCCTGGATTTCATCATTGCCCATCCTCACCATGATTACTTTGAGGGAGAAGCGGACAAGGTTCAGTATTTTCAGGATCATTTTCAAATCCGGCCTCAAGAGATGCCCGGAAAAACCTATGCCGGAGCGAATCGCGTCCCAGATACGATTCGCTACTTCGTGGACAAGTTCCCGATGTTCCTCGATGAGGCTCGCCCCGGAGAGGCTGTGCCCACGCTGACCTACGTTGACCCAGGCATCGGCCATCTTTCAGATTTCAATACGCACCTCGACACCTACTCGGGTTTCCTAAAACGATTGCCACTCTTTGCATTTGTATATGCAGGCCCACGCACGGCCTTCTTTTCGAAGGCAGAGGCTCTCTTCAGGGGAACGCTTGACCCGCAGACCGGGAAGCTCTCCTCACAGCTTGCCCGGTACTTTGCTCTACGTGCCGCGTGGGAAGCAAAACGATATGAAATGCTGACCAATAGTGACCTCGAATTTCTCAACCACGCAACACAGTGTTTTCCCGGCGAGCCGTTCGAATCCGCATACAAGAAATGGCAGACGGGCCAGATCAGCGAAAAGCAATTGGTTGCGGAAATCGAGAGCCGCCCGGCTCACAGGCAGGAAGTGCAATTCAAGACCTGCCTGCTTCCTCGTGACTATTCTTCGTTCGGGCAGAACTCGAAAGTCACCGGAAAACCGTGCTGAAAACGGTTTTCCTCACGGTTTTCCTTTCGGTTTTCCGCATCCACCAATCCTAAGGCCCGAACAACCAGCGAGATACAAAGCCCCGAGACCTAAAACGGGACGCGGGAAAAATCGCGGAAAGGGCGGGAGCGACCCCACCTGACGGACCGCTTCGCGGCCCTGGTCCCCGCGGGCTTCGGGGGTCGCTCCCGCCCTTTCTCCATTTCGCTCAAAGCTTTTGCCCGCGTCCCTCGAATCGTTCGGAAAACATCCAGCAAAGGAGATTAACGATGTCCATCATCAAAAAGCCAGCCGAGCCACCCAAAATCGTCTCGCTCGAAGTCCCGATTGAGCAACCCATTCTCGACACACTCGACCGCTATGCGGAATTCATCCAGACGAACCGAGAGCATGTCGTCGCGTCCGCTTTACGGCTCGTCTTCAAGAAGGATTACGACTTCAAGCGCTGGCTCCGTTCACAAAACGCATCTGACTCCCAAGCGACCCCTCGCACAGCGAAGAAGTCGTGATTCAACGCATCCTCAACTCGAAGAACTTCATTGCGTTCGTTCTCGCTTCGGCAACAGGGATGACTCTCTACTTCCTGTTGCCGTTCCCAGAGGGGAACCTCTTCTTACGCCTGATCGCCGTCAAGGCCCCACTCGTCTATTCGGGCGCGAAATACAGCTACATCGCGATGCTCTTCACGACGCCATACATCATCCTTTCAATTCTTCTTTCCGGCTTGTACATCTTCACCCTGAAGATTAGTAAGCAAGTCTCTCCGGCTCGATTGCCTGCGTATCCTGACGCACAACGCCGGGACAAACTCTTCCTCGTCGTCGGCGAGGTTCACGACCCACGCAAGCCAGTCCCGGCTGAGAACCCGCACTGGCTTACGATCCCGGAGCGTGGCCTCTACACGGGCATCGCAATCTTGGGAGCTGTGGGGACCGGCAAGACAAGTTGTTGCATGTACCCCTTCGCCGAGCAGCTCATCGCCTACAAAGCCCACGACGAGGCGAAGCGTATAGGCGGCCTCGTACTCGAAGTCAAAGGCGACTTCTGCCACAAGGTGAAAGGAATTCTGGAAAGGTATGAGAGGGTCGAAGACTACATCGAAGTCAGTCTGCACTCAGAGTACCGCTACAACCCCCTGCACAACGATCTGGACGCGTACGCCCTGGCCTACAGCATTGCGGCGCTTCTCAATAACCTTTTCGGCAAAGGCAAAGAACCGTTCTGGCAGCAGGCCTACACGAACCTCGTGAAGTTCATCATTCTGCTTCACAAAGTCGCATACGACTACGTAACGCTCTTCGATGTGTACGAATGCGCGATCTCACCCGAAGTTCTGGAAAAGCGGATCGAGGAAGCGGAGAAGAAGCTATCGAAGTTCTTCATCGAAGTGACGCCGGAGACCTACACCGCATGGGTGAGCGATCTAAAGGCATTCTCGTTCGAACTCGACAAACCGAACAATGTTTATCGGGCCAAGGCCATTACCGAACTGTGCGACTTGCTGCGAAACAAGAAAGTTCCATTCCAGTTCAATGCGGATTCATCTAGTGACCGAGACTTTCGCAAGTGGGAACAGCTCGAAGCCGTGAAGAGATGGTTTCATTACGACTGGAAACGGATCGAGCCCAAGCTGCGCACGTCGATTGTGGAAGGCATCTCCGTCTTTCTTTCTCTGTTCGATGACAACCCCGATGTGAAGAGGACGTTCTGTCCTCCCGTCGAGTGCTATGACTCAGTAGCCAATGCAGATCACCGATACGGGAAGCCTCTGCCTTCGTTTACCTGGCTCGTTGAGACTGGCAAAGTATGTGCCCTCAATTTTCCCATCGGCATGAACGCTGGCCTCTCCAAGGCTCTAGGCGTGATGATGAAATTGGATTTTCAAAGGGCCGTTCTGAATCGCGTCCCGGAGATGGAAACGCATCGAGAGCGCTACTTCCGCCAAGTGTTCTTCATCTGCGATGAGTACCAGCACTTCGCCACCGTCGGAGAGAACGAGCCCACGGGCGATGAAAAGTTCTTCAGTCTCTCGCGGCAACCGAGGTGCATTCCCATCGTGGCCACACAGAGCATCAGTTCACTCAAATCCTCTCTACCCGGAGACACCTGGCGCTCGTTGCTCCAGACCTTCCGCACCAAGATATTTCTCGCGCTATCGGATGACTTCTCCGCACAAACGGCAAGCGAGCTATGTGGCAAAGAGGACCGCCTTAAGGTCAGCTACAACTTCTCTGAAAGTGGCCACGATGCCCGTGTGAGCTTCCTGTCAGGCAAGGCTATTTCGAACCGTGCCAACGTAACGGCATCGAAAAGCTACAACACCCGCACGGACTATCGCTTTGACATGAAGACTTTTACGGAACTCAAGAACGCGCAGGCAATCGCCATCGCCTATGACGGTCTGAACCCAATGCCGCCGATGTTCTGCTATCTGAAGCCCTACTACAACGACGTGAACCGCTCGTATTTCGAGCAACTCGCCAACGGGGAAATCTAATGCTCGGCTTTGAAACCATTCTCCCATTCTTGCGGCCAATCGAGCACCTGATCCGCGATGACTCCATAAGCGAAATCATGGTCAATGGTTCGACTCACGTCTTTATTGAGCGGGCGGGCGTACTTCAAGAAGTGCCTGACCTCACCTTGAGTGAGAAATCGCTAATGGTCGCTGTCAAGAACATCGCCCGGCGACTTGGAGACGACATCTCCGAGCAGAAACCGATCCTGGACTCCCGGCTGCCCGACGGTAGCCGCGTCGCCGCCGTAATCCCGCCGTGCAGCATCCACGGCGTCACGCTCACAATTCGAAAGTTCAACGGTCGCCATTTCACAATCGAAGACCTGGTCGCGAGCGGTAGCCTGAACTCTTCGGTTGCCGTCCGCCTCAAAACCTATGTTGAGCGGCGTCAAAACATCCTCATTAGCGGCGGGACCGGCTCGGGCAAAACGACCCTCGTGAACGCTTTAGGAAAGCTAATTGCGGATGACGACCGGATTCTCCTCATCGAAGACACTTCCGAGATTCAACTCGAAAAGCCAAACCTCGTCCGTTTCGAGGCGCGGCAGGCCCAGGCTACTTTGCCAGCCATCACAATCCGCGATCTCTTGAAGGCTTCATTGCGCCATCGCCCAGACCGCATCATCCTTGGGGAAATTCGCGGAGGTGAAGCATTCGATTTACTTCAACTTCTAAACACCGGCCATTCCGGCACGCTCTCGACAGTTCATGCCAGTTCAGCCCAACAAGCCATCTCAAGATTCACGAGCTGCGTTCTGCAAAGCGGCGTCGAACTCCCGTATCGCGCCATCAAAAACAACATCGGCGACTCGCTCAACGTCATCGTTCAACTCGAACGCCGACCAGGAACGCGATTCGTTTCGGAAGTCTTGGAAATTCACGGTTACGACTCCGACCTGGACCACTACGATCTATCCTCGGTATTTTCTGCGCGCGTTTAGAAACCCTCTCGTAAGACAAAGTTTCATCATCCAATTTGCAGCCGCAGACCAATCCAGATGGAAACTACAACACAGTTGCCGTTTGCCGAGGCCGTTGGTAAAGTCTCAGACGCGACGCCAGAAAAGCGGACAGGGAGAAAATCCATGTCGCGTCGATCTGGTCAGAATGGTTGTATTCAGCAGGACGGCAACTGGTACGTCGTTCGGTTCTGGAAGGATGTTAGGGGCCAAGAAAAGAGGCAGCGAGTACGTGAGCGAATCTGTCCGATTTCTGGTTCCGGCAAGCTCTCAGTATCTGAACGGAAACGCAAAGCTAAGGAAATAATCGCGGCCAGCGGAGCGGATACTGCCGAACATTTCGAAGCAGTCGTTCGTTCGAACCACGGCATCACGTTTCGTGAACAGGCTGAGAGTTGGTTGGAACAGATGGAGAACCGCAAACGCAAGCCAGTCGCTCCATCCACGTTGATGACGTGGCAATGCTGTTTGGAGAACTGGCTTAATCCCAACATCGGCCACATGCCGCTCGATAACGTCAAAAATCTCGCACTGAAGAATCTCGGGATCAAGATGGTTGCGGGCGGTCTGGGGGAATCAGCGATCCGAGGATACACAAACGTCGTCAAGATGGTTGTTGCTTCGGCGGTCAATGAAGAGGGCGAGGAGCTGTACCCCCGCAAGTGGAATCACTCGTTCATTGACCTTCCAAGAATCCGTAACCCCAAACAACCGTGTTTCAAAGGCGACGTAGTCACCAGGATTATTGCCGGTGCTAGGAAAGAGAAGTATCAGCTTTTCTTTGCGCTTTGCGGTGGTACTGGTTTGCGATTTGGAGAGTTGCTTGGTATTAAAGTGCAGGAAATCTCTCCAGACTGTTCCACTATCAAGATCATCCAAAAGGCGTGGCGCTCACAGATTCACAATTTTCTCAAGACCGACAGCGGCTATCGAGAGATTGACCTGTGCCCCGCGCTTGCGTCGATGCTGAAGGAGTATCTGGATAACCGCCGGGGAACGTTCAGGTCCGATCTGTTATTCCAGTCTAAGGCGGGCAAGCCCCTGCACCAGTCCAACGTGCTCCGGCGGACGTTGCATCCCATCCTAGAAAATCTCAATGAGTTGAAGTGCGGCTGTCACGCCTTTCGCCGTTTCCGCATTACGCATCTGCGAAAGAATGGTGTCCCCGAGGATCTCATTCATTTTTGGGTGGGCCACGCGGGGAAGAGCGTGACCGACGACTACAGCAAATTGAAGGATGATCTTGAGTTTCGCAAGGAAGTAGCGGTTCGAGTCGGCCTTGGCTTCGAGCTTCCGGCCCAAGAAACCGCAATTGGACCGAATGGACCGAAAACCGAAACTGAGCCGCTACAAGAAATGGCTGCAACTGCTTGATTCAAGAGAGATAAGTGGCGCGCCCGGAGGGATTCGAACCCCCGACCCTCTGCTTAGAAGGCAGACGCTCTATCCACCTGAGCTACGGGCGCGTTTGTCACTCTGATTCTAAAGCATTTGCTCCTCGCGCTAGCACTGTTTTACGGGCGTTGACCTTCTGCGCAAAGGGCAGACGTTCTATCGTAAATGAGACATGCGCACGCTCTGTAATCTCGAGTAACTAGAAGCATTTACGCCAGAAGGTCGTCTGCTTCTCCACCGGTGCCTTCGGTATTATTCGGTACAACTTGGCTCTTAGGTCGCTGTCCCCAAGCGGTCCACATAATCGACGATGGCATCAGAAAGTCTGGATCATCCAACCGTGCCAGGTCCTCCTCGAACTCTTGCGCGGTGATGTAGCCGGCCCCGATCATGGTTTCGCGGAGCTGCTCATAGTTCGCCCGTACGAGCCACGCACCTGGTGCTCCGCGTTGGACCATGAACATTCGTGCCTCCGCGCCCACACTGACAAGTCCATGCGCGCGAAAGCGTCCGAAGAGCAGCCGTCCATAGCGTCTTTCGAATCCGCGATCCGTCATCAACCGTGCCATGGCCACGTGTGTCTTCAAGAGAGTTTCGTATGGACTTACCATCGGATCGGGTGGCACAGAATAGGAATCGAACTCCTCCTCAACGAGCCAGCCTCCCGGTTTGAGAGCGGCAATCAATTTTTCTAGAACTCTCTCCTTGTTCGGGAGATGCACCAGTACCAAGCGAGCATGCACCAGGTCAAAGGCTGACTCAGGTAAAGGGTCGCTGACGATGTTGTGACGCCACACTTCTAGGTTCGGGAGTTTCAAAGGTTCGAGAAACCGCGTGTCAATATCCGTGGCAACGACGCGCCCGCTGGCGCCTACGCGGTCGCTAAGCCAACTCGCTACGGATCCGCCGCGACCTCCGATTTCTAGGCAGTGCCAACCCTGTCTCACTTCCCGACTTTCTAACTGGCGGATCGTGCCGGGATCAAACATCGCGGAAAGAGCGTTGAATCGCTCAGGCGCCTCTCTACCGGCATTATCCAGCAGATAAGAGGAATCCCCCGAGAGTTCCTGGACGTCGCTTTTGCCCCTAGCCTTACTCCCTCCTTACGAAAGTCGATCGAATCGAGGCCATGCCCCTATGATTTACTCTGGCAATTGGCTGCTTTGTGGTTCAGGTAACCAACGGCTTATGAGCAACGCGATCGCCAAAACCAGCAGGCCCGTTGCCCCAGCGGAATGCGCAAGCCGGATAGCCGCGCTGGCACCGGGCATAACATTCGATAGTTGAGTGGTCAAGAGAGCTGCCGACACGGCAATCACTCGGCCACCGATATTCATGGCGAAGCTTTCTCCCGTCCCTCGCAAGTGCGTCGGATAAAGCGTCGGTAGGTAATTTCCCCAGAAACTGTGCAGCCCATTAAAGAGCACCTGAGCGCAAAACACTCCAAACGTGAACGCCACCAATCCATGGGCTGGCAATAAAAAGAACAGAAACGGAAAAACCAAAAGAGCGGGGCCCAGGAAAATGCGGAGCAAACGCCGCCGCGTCGCGACATAAGCGACCAGCAAAGCGAAAACCACCCGGCCCGCGATCGATCCCGATTCCTGGACGAAAAAAACAGCGCTCACGTCTTGCTGCACTTTTTGAGGCGAGAGGTGGACCTTGTCTACAAGACCGGGAACAATTCTCGGTGTGTGCTGAAGTGCACCGTACGGCACCGCCAGGGTGCACGCCATCGTGAGTGTTACCAGCAGAGTGGTCTTGCGCAAGCGCGGCTGAAAGAGCTCTGCGATGCTTGGACGCTTCAAGGTTCCCGCGCGCTTCTTGACGCGCCAAATGGGGGATTCCGGCAAGAAAGGGCGAATGATCATGAGCGGTATCGCAGGAATCAGTCCAGAGAGGAGGGTGTAACGCCAAGCTTCGTGACTCCTTAGGATGGCCGGTAGGCGGTCCCCATACGTCACTGCAAGATAATAGGCGCCGCTTACCATCAGTCCTCCCAACGCGTAGCAGCCTTGCGTGCAGCCCAGAATCACCTCTCGCTGTTTGGCCATGGGGAAGAGTTCGGCCAGCCAGGCAATTGCGGCTACCGCTTCCACACAAACTCCAATCAGGGTCGTACAGCGAAGAACCAGCAGAGCAGGCAGCGAGGTAGCGAAGCTGGCTGCACACGCGGATAAGCCGTAGACCAAAATGCTCCAGACCAGCACGCGGCGGCGACCGAAAAGGTCGGTCAGGTATCCACCGCACAAGCCAAAAGTGCCGCCTGCCACGGTAGGCACGAAAAAGAACAGCCCGACCCATAGGTTGAATTCGGAGGTTCCCGCTTTCAGGTGTCCGAGCGTCGTCAGAACCGGCTCGACGATGAGTGCGGTCATCAGGGTCTCATACAGATCAAAGGCAAATCCCAGGCCGGCAACCGCGCAGATCAGCCACTGGGCCGCAGTGAGAGGAGGAAGACGGCGCGTCCCAGCGGCGATCGAATCGGCGCCACCAACCGCCCCAGTCTCACTTCCGAGAGTCATCAAACCGGGCTTCATGGCCGCTAACCCTAAAACCGAGTGGTATAGAACACAAGTTCAAAAAGCTCAAGGATTGTTGATAGAATCTCAACAATGGAATTCACCTCCCGACAATTGAAGGCTTTTCAGCTTGTCGCGCAGCATCGCAGCTTCACACGCGCGGCGGAAGCGCTGTTCATTACCCCGTCAGGATTGAGCGTGCTGATACGGGAGTTGGAAAAACAGCTTGGATTCCGTTTGTTCAATCGCACAACACGCCATGTCGCCCTGTCGGCTTACGGAAACGAATTGCTCGCGGTTACACGGCGGAGCCTGCGCGAACTCGAAGCGGCGATGTCGCAAATTGGGCGAACGGCGGAGGACGCCAGCCAAGTGCTTTCTGTCGGCGCTCCGCCACTGGTTGCGACGAATATTCTGCCGCAGGCGATCAGAGAGTTCCGCGGGCAACGTCCGGACGTGCGCATAGAATTGTTCGACGCAAACCTAACTACGATCGTGCAGAGGGTCGAAGCCGGAAAGCTCGACATGGGCCTGGGTATCTTCAGGAATACGCCCGGCATTCGGCGCACGCCGTTCTTTCGCTTCTCTCTAATGGTGATACGCGCAGACAAAGAGGCCGCACTGCACCGCATCTCGACGACGTGGTCTGCTCTGAAGGGAGAGACGCTGGTCTCGCTTCCGCCAGCCAGTCCCGTCCAGCTGATTGTGGACAAGCATCTGGCGGAGGCAGAAGCCGTGTGCCGACGCGGTGCCGTCGTGAATTCGCTGGATACGCAGATCGCGCTGGTAGAGGCAGATGTGGGGATTGCTATCATTCCCTCGTTTGGGCTGCCGGCGTGTCGAAATCGAAAAGTGGTGATGAGCCGGCTGATTAATCCCGTGGTGAACCTGGAGTTCTATCAGATCAGCAATCGGGGGAAGAAATTGCCGGCTGCCGCGGACGAGTTCTCGGCGTTCTTGAAAAACTACATCGCGAGATGGGCCGGGCGCGCCGGCGTCCTGTAATCCTAAAAGGGATGCCCCGCGATCTCCTACCTCGAAGTCGCATCCAGTTTTTTCAATCAGCGAAACGGGGCGGAAAGACATCCGCCCATGTACCGGCTACCCGGAAGCAAATGCCAACCTATTGGTTTGTGCGCTGGTTACGCTGCGAGCCGAATCAGTCCCAACCTAAAGGGCAATACTGAATACAATTCGGATGGTTGCAAGCCTTCGCTTTCGACGGACGATACCTCGGGGCCATCTGGCATCTGCGCGTTTGGTTTGATTAGCAAACTCACCGTTCGGTACAACTTCGGAACAACTAAGAGGGAGATTTCGGGAGAGGGAGCCTATAAGCGACGCTCAGCAAAAGCTTTGTAAGATTTGCCTCCATCGTTAGAAGGCAGACGCTCTTTCCAACTGAGCTACGGGCGCATCGGTGAACCTGATTCTAAAGCATTTGCTAATCGCAAAGACACCGTTTTAGACGGCTTGACCTTCTACGCAGGGGGCAGGCGCTCTCGAGTAATTGGCTATCAGCGTTCGCTCATGAATCTTGAACACCTAAAAGCACTTGCGCCAGCAGTTCCTTTGGTCTTGCAATCAGTCTTTACGGTGCATACGGTACAATTCGGCACTTATGCGAGATGGGCCAGTCAACGATGGGGCAGTTTTCGACTATATGGCCCCGGACGTTCGCCGACGGTCAACTCCCGCATGCGAAATTCGAGGGAGTCAGACGCTGCATCTCAAAGCAGCGCGTCTTAGCTAAGGCCACTGGCTGCGAGAGCCATTTGTCCGATATTTCACCCTAGAAAGAGAAGTGAAATTCTAGGGCCTTGGTCTTCGTATACATTATAGGCCCCCAGCAAGAAGCGCGCCTCATTGTCGGATGGAATAGACCTCCTCGCGGTCTGGAAGGAACAGTCGAGCGCAGCATGAAAGCCGCCGTCCATCGCGAATACGGCCCACCGGATGTTGTCCAAATCGAGGACGTTGAGAAGCCTGTTGCCAACGACAACGAAGTCTTGATAGAAGTTCGCGCGGCATCCGTCAATCCACTCGACTGGCACTTCATGAGAGGCAAGCCGTACATCGTTCGCTTGTTCACCGGGTTGCGCAAGCCAAGGAACCCACGTATGGGACGCGATCTGGCCGGGCGCGTTGAAGCCGTTGGCAAGAACGTGAGGCGGTTTCACCCAGGCGATGAGGTTTTCGGCGCGGGCGGCGGCGCCTTTGCCGATTATGCCTGTGTTCGCGAAAACGCATTGTCGCTAAAACCGACCAATCTCACATTTGAGCAGGCGGCGGCCGTCCCGGTGGCGGCGATCAGCGCCTTGCAAGGTGTTCGCGACAAAGGGCGGATTCAGCTAGGGCAGAAGGTCTTGATCAACGGTGCCGCGGGAGGCGTGGGCACATTCGCCGTGCAGATCGCCAAATCGTTCGGTGCGGACGTCACCGGCGTGTGCAGCACGAGGAATGTGAACATGGTCCGCTCGATCGGCGCTGACCGCGTTATTGATTACACCCGAGAGGATTTCACCGAGAGCGGTGAACGATACGATTTCATTTTCGATTGCGTGGGCAACCGTTCGTTGTCAGACCTCAGGCGCGTCATGAGCCCCAGGGCGATCTCCCTCGGGTTCGGAGCACCCAAAGGCCAGTGGATCGCACCTTTGACCGGTGCGTTGAAAGCGCTTGTGTGGTCGATGTTCAGGAGCCAGAAACTCGTCGGGTTCATTGCTTCAATAAATAACCAGGATCTGGTTGTCTTGAAAGAGCTCATTGAATCCAAAAAAGTGACACCGGTCATCGACAGGCGTTATAGGTTGAGTGAAGCCCCTGAGGCTATCCGATATCTGGAAGAAGGACACGCTCGGGGAAAAGTAGTAATAACCTTGGAGAAGAATAACCAAACCTGACACCGGTCCCATAGGCAGCATCCGCGCGCGGATTCGCCGCCATGTGAGACTTGCAAGACCGCGTCGGTACCAGCGTTAGTGGTGGAGGCGAATCCGCTAGCTAGCATCTGATGGATCTAGAATGGGTTCCCTTCCGAGCCTTCGCAGTCTCGCATTGGTAGCGCAAGGAGCGTGTTGGATTGGCAAGAAAGCTTTCCAGCATGCCCGCTAACCCAACTCAAAACCCTGGAGCGGCCTTTCGGCACACGACGCAATGCTGCGGGGTTTGCGGGGGCCGAGATACGGCTGTGAAAGTGAATGGTGCAATTCTCGCCGAGGAAGCGCGTGTCGCTTTGAACGCTGAACGAATTCGGTACGACCTCGGTATAACTAAGAGTGAGATTTCAGGAGAGAGAATCCCCAAGCGACGGTAAGCAAAGCATTTGGAATTCTTGCCTTCGTTGTTAGAAGGCAGATGCACTATCCATCGGTGCTACGGGCGCATTGGTCGCACTGATTCTAAGACATTTATGTTTCATTCGAACACTGTTTCGGAGGAATCGACCTTCTGCAGTAAAGGCAGACACTCTCGCCAACTGAGCGAGGGGCGCTCTCTCGGATGTCGCATATTACAAACACCTTCGCTATAGCTTGCTCTGCTTGTTCGGCTGCCATTTTCGGTACATTCAGTACAACTGAAGCCAAAATCGAGTCGGTAACTCGAACCCGACGCCTAGCTCGTCGGCGATTTGCTTGCGGCGTCTCTTTTTCCGTTTGAGCATGGAGTAATCATCGCCAACCGTTCGGTTCGCCTAACCCTCCGTGCCAGAGTTCACACGAAGGACTTACCGGTCATAGGCAGAATCGTGCTCGGGGTGGAGCGAAACGAAGCGTAGAAACTCCCCATCCCGAAAAGCAAGGGCGCGAATTCTCTGACTTAAACGAAGCGAGTGCACCTTTGCATCATTCGGTGCTTTCAGATGCTCGATCGCCTCCCATTGGAATCCCGTATGGCGAAAGAACGCGCTCCACTCCAATTCACGCAGTCGTCGCAATGACGCGATCACTTGTTTTAATTCGGTAGCCTCGAGGCGAAAGAGCACCTCCTGGAACTCAGGATTGTTCAGGTCCAGACGAATCCGGCTACCGGCGGCGGGCACGCCGGCGCGGCACCTTTCTTGCTTGTCGCTTCAAGAGCGCATCAATATCCGTCTCGGCGGGGCTTGTCTTTGCAGCCCAATCGAGGCCGCGTTCAATCCTGGAGCGATCTGGCTCTGCCAGGGTCCAGAGCTGGCTTTCGGGTACCATCGCCACAGCAGTGAGCACGATGCGTCCATCCTTGAATCGCTCCAGACGCAGCGTTTTCCCCGCATAACGCTTGCCCAGGGATATCTGGCCGCTTCTGCCCACTGTCTTTACTTCGGTGGCGTGAGAATCGATTTTTGCGCTCATGCTGTCATGCTATCATGCATGATTGCCAGTGTTCGCCAGGGAGGACAGGGAGAAGTAGAGAGAAGCAAGCATTTCTTGGCCAAGCCCTCCCGGATCCCGATACTTATGAGTTTTAGTGCGAAGGCAAATTTCATCGACGTGCGCGGCGTTGGGCCGGAGTCAGAATAACCAACAAATATTGGACGCGGGCAGAGATAGATGTATTTCCGAGTGCGCCGTCACCCACCCACAACCGGCGGCAAGATTCCGACAGAAAAATCAAACTTCTCAGAACCGGACTTCGGGGGAATTGGCCAGCTTTCAGGTGTCCCGTAAAAGTCGGGTTAGCGGACATCAAGGGAACGCACGATTCCTCGGGCGCGCAGTAAATCGTGTGCGCAACTAGCCCAGAGTAGAACGCCCGTCCCGATGTTACTCCACGCTACAAGCGAATTTGAACGGAACGAAATGGCGCAGACGCCACACCAAAACGTTATCGCGATCCCCCAGAAATAATAACGAGCCTGCCGAAAAATCTTGCCGAGGGGAAGGAAATGGAGTCCGACCACGGTAGCGGCCAAGACAGGAGCCAGGTCTGGACGATGAAAGGCGTAAGCAATCGTACTGAGAATTGCGATTGCCGTAAATTCCAAAGCAACTACGATAACAAACTGTTTGTTCATCCTATGTGTCAGCGTGTTGGATGACGCAGGGTAGCTTCGGCGCAGAGACCTGCCCTTCCGGATGAAGTAAACGGAATATCCTAGCAAAAGGACTCCAAAGACGTCGAAAAGAACGATAACAGTGGGCGTGAATGCGTGGGCCGTTCCGAGACCCCAGCCAAGCCAACCCATGCCAAACATCCCTACTACCAGCGCTCCGAAACCAGAACGGAGAACCAGTTGCGCTTGAAAGGAACGGTCTACGCTCATGTTGAGAATCTATCTGAGCCGCATGGGCAAGGCAATCCTTACCGATAACATTGAAATATCCAGAAACGGGTTTCGAGGAGATTGGAGCGCTGGCGACGGGAACTCCATCGCGCTTCCTCGAGGGGCAGACTTCTGGGGACTAAGATGCCAACTTGCCTCCTTGGGCCTATGCGCGACGGCCCCATGGTCATAATACCTCGAGAAACGAGTTGCTCAATCAGCACGGCCTTGCCCGTTCCTGTGGTTTGCACGTATAATACACAACCATGGTTGTGAATACAAGTCGACTCAACCCACTCCAATTGGATTTGGCATACCTGGCTTTCTTTCTTGGTGTGCGCGTCAATGAGCTTGTCATGGAGCGCATGGCGACCTGTGGATTCAAGGGCGTCCGCGAAAGCCATGGCTACCTCATTCAGCACCTCGTTGAATCAGATCGGTCCATCACGGAATTGGCCAGCCGCATGGAAGTCACGCAGCAGGCCGCGTCCAAGACAGTGGCGGAGCTGATCGACCTCGGAATCGTCGAAGCGATAGCAGCTAAGGACCGCCGCGCGAAGCGGATACGCCTTTCGCAGCGGGGCTGGAAGTGCGTGCGACTTGGGCGCCTCGCTCGGGCCCGGATTGACGGGAACCTCGTGCGCACCGCAAGAAAGAAGAATTACGAGATGGCGAGGACGAGCTTGCTGACCTGCCTGCGAGCGCTGGGCAGCATCGAGAGAATCCGGTCGCGGCGGGTTCGAGCGCCTCGCTAGCCGCGGTGTTCTTGTCAGAAGGTGGAGGCTAATCGGTAATGCAGAATGGAGGTGTGGCCGCAAATGCGCCGATCCGGCTTCTTGCAAGACTCCGCATTGGGCGATTTTTCGATTCTCGCGCGGAGCGGGTCTTTCGGGATGCTCCTTGTTATTTCGCGACGGGCGGGTTCGTAAAGCCCGTTGCGGAATTGATTCGACCATCTAGCCCCAACACAAAGACATTGCTTCCACTCATATGTTCCCGGCCGTCGGCCCCGGATGCGATCCAATCTGCAAGCACCAAGCCTTGGCAGTGTCGCGGCTCGCCCTGGCGGTGCATCCGCACGCCGGGCATAAATCGTTGGGCGGCTCCTGCGTGAGTTGACAGGTCAGCCAAACCGTCGAGCAAGCTGAAGCGGTCGCGGAAACAGACATCCGGCGTAGCGATCCTGGCGAACGCCTCATTCCGAGCCTGCTCATCAGTCACCGCCCAGGCTTCAAACCATCCGTCCACTACGCTCGCTGCGCCCGCGAACACTTCGTCGGAGACGAGATTTGCAAAAAGCGAAAGCTGAAAGCGCCAGCCTTGCACGTGCTCGTCACGCACAGCTGCTTCGGCAAATTCATGCAGTAGATGAAGTTGCGTGCCGGCTCTGCAAGTCTCCAGAAAGATGCTCACACGTGAACTGCCGGGGGGAATTGGCTTGCCGCTGGCATATCCGTACGTGAATACGATCCGCTCCGCAGGTACTATTTCAAGGATTTCGCCAAATGCCTCCACTCCACCGGGGTTACGAATGAGAATCTTTCCTCCGGAGCGAGCTTCGATGCTGGAGCCCGTGCCCCACCATCTAGCCCACCTCGCACTGTCGGTGAAAAAAAGGAAAACAGTTTCGCGCGAAGCTTGAATTACAACCGACCGCTCCAGTCGATGCGTAAGTGTTCCCATGATTGGGTAAGCCTCCTAAGCCTTTCTCCGGCGGCGGTGCGGACGTGGGCCGCGTCGGGATTCCTCGAGCTCGGCCTCAAGCTTTAAGCCCCAGAGCTTGTCGTCCCACATACGCTCCAGCATCTCAGCCAACGTACCGAGCGCCTCGCGGCGGGCGCGGTAAAACCTGTGACGACTTTCGGCCCGCGCTTCGACGAGGCCATCTTCGAGCAGAGATCGAAGCTGTAGGGAAACGGCTCCAAAGGTCACGTCCGGCATCGCCTGATGAATCGCTCCGGCACGAAGTTCCTCATTCCACACTAAGCGGAGAATTTCGCGGCGGCGCGGCGATGCGAGAGCGGCGAGAACGGTCGTTTCTGAAAGCACGTCAATATTTAAGATTAAACTAAATTATATGTCAAGAATCCATCGCGAACGCCGCCCCGAAGTTGTCCGATGCGATCCAAGATCCGCCAACCGCGAGGAACTCAGGAAGTTGACGGAATCGATACGCGTTCGCCGCGCACAATTGCCGGAACGCTACATCGTCTTTGACCTCCGCATGTCCGTCTGTGACGCTGCCAGCGTGTCCAATCCAGTAGCGATGCAAGTCTTCGGGCTCACGATTCTTCCGCAAGCGGGTTACGCGGCTTCCAACCGACCCGTCGCTTGAGTTCCTGCCTGCACCAGGAAAGTTTATGCGTATCGCATCCTAGGTAGCCTTTTGTAAAATCATATCGTTGAACTTCCACCCACTGAAATTTGAAGATCGAGGCTGAGAAGATTCGATTGCACGCCGGACACTGAAGATCTAGATAATCCGCTGCTAAGTTGAAATTCTTTATTATCGCGGCGGGACTCGACAGAATCATGGTAGCGCCGCAATCGGGGTTGTCGCAGGTGATGCACGGCTCTAGCTCAAGATGATTTGCCATAGCGACTTCAACAATAAGATTTGCCTCGACGGATTTCCATCGGTTAAGAACGCCAGCCATTCACCGCAGAATAACTTGAATACCCCAGGGCGGTGCTTCCATCTGGTCGTTTCGCGAAACGCTCCCAAGCTCGACTGCTGAGACCTCGGTTCGCAAAGCCACAGATCCGGATGCGCAGGAAATGGTTCCCATGCAATCGTGCCCTGGAGATTTCGCTCACAGCGATTTGGAAAGCAGCCAGGTAGTGAGATTTTGATCGGCGTAAGCTTTCTCCCAAGCGCTGTGTCCGACCCCGGGATATTCTGTGTATCGAACCTCGTCTCCGGTTTTCTTCAGTGCACTGAACAGTTTTCGTGAGTCTTGCGGCGGCACGACGTCGTCGTCGCGGCCGTGGAAGATCCAAACAGGCGTCTTGCCAATCTTAGCTGCCACATTTGTATAGCTCGCCGCCACATTGTCGGGGCCTGCGGCGATCAGTTCCGGCTCGGTTTGAAGTAGACGTTTCGGCAGCGTAATCCCGCCTGAAATGGGCACGATGGCCGCGAATTTATGGGGATTCTTCGCAGCAATATCCCACGTTCCATAACCTCCCATGGATATTCCGGTTAGGTACGTGCGCCTCGGATCGCCTTTAAACTCCTTCGTGGCCGCTGCAAGGGTGGCGAGTGCGAGTTCTTCCATGTCCGGCATTGACCACCAGCGATCGTTCTGACACTGCGGCATGACGACGATGGCCGGGAAACGCGAGCGATTCTTGCGGAGCGCCTCGCCAATTCCAACTTGTGTTTGGATGAATCCATCGGAGCCGCGCTCACCCGCGCCATGCAGGAACAAAATGATGGGCCATCGCTGTCTGGGGGACCAATTGTCGGGAACAAAGACTTGGTATTTGTACTTGACGCCGTGGCGAGAAAGCGAACGGCTAATGAAACGGACTTTTGCGGTGTCGAGCGAGCCGTACGAAATCGAGCGGGAAATCGGGAACACGTCGGCAATGCCGGAAATGGAAATGGTGATCACGGCAATAACGGCAACGATCATCGACGACCTGTGTGTGCGTAGACCAGCCCGGATACGGGACCTCCACGCAAAGGCGTCTTCTCCTCGCAGACGCTCTAACTGTTGGCCTAATCCTTGCTCTGTGTTCTCCGGCTCTTGAGTCGCCCTCATATTCTCCGATGGTGGCTCCATGCCTGCGAACGATCCATCGGGGAATTCCTGTATAAGAACTCTCGATTCCTTCTAAGCCCATGCGGCATAGCCGTCTGGCGGAGCTGTCCGCCCCCAATCCGCAAAACACCTGGGTCTGAACGGCAGCCAACTCCTTTTGCGCCACTGCGGCGCCACCTCCGTTACTGGAGCGATTCTGAGGAGACTACGCCGAGAGCGCGTAGATTACGTTCCGCAAGGTAGGCTCATCAGCGGGAAACAATTCCTTACAATCGGGCAATTATTCGGAAAACGCATGAGCAGAAAGTCGACGGAAGTCAAGAAGTCCACTAGTAGTTCACCTCTACTTCCCTCCAGGCTCGCTGGGCAGTCGAGGAGAGGAACGACTTCTATGGAGTTGAGAAAAAGCGCGTTTGCGATCTAGGTTTAACATTACGGACCGGGATAGCGATCACCGCAAATTCAGCTCAGATGGAAGCACATCCCGGTGGAACGGTATGCGCGAAATGAAAAGAGCCCGTACCGCTGATGCCAAGATTCCAGCTTCGCAGCGATAAACTTTCATTTCATCTTTTTCGCAACCGATTGCCGGAGTAAACTACCGTCAGAAACCACGTGCAGGAAACGAGGCCGCAATGGCTCGCACATCACTGAAGGTAAACGGCAGGGTGCACATTGTCGATTCGGACCCCGAATGCCCTCTCCTGTATGTCCTTCGAGACAACCTCAGTCTGAACAATCCTAGGTTCGGTTGCGGGCTGGGGCAATGCGGTGCATGCACGGTGCTGGTGGATAACCGTGCCGTGCGTTCATGCCGCTTGCCGGTAGCCCTCACAGCCGGGAAAGAAATCGTCACACTGGAGGGGCTGGGGTCCCCCGAAAATCCAGATTCGGTCCAAACGGCTTTCATAGAGGAGCAGGCTTTCCAGTGCGGGTACTGTCTAAACGGCTGGGTGCTGACAGCGAAGGCGCTTTTGGACAAGAATCCCCATCCGACGGACGCGGAAATGAGACGCGCGTTTGAGAGTCTGGTGTGCCGATGCGGCAGCCACATGGGAATATTCAACGCGGTGCGCAGGGCGGCCGATTCGACGAAGAGGAGCGCATAAAGCGATGCGTCCCAAGACCGTTATCACCAGGAGAGAATTTGTCCGGGATACCGGAGGCCTACTGATCGGATTCAGCCTGGCCGACGCGGCTGTGCTCCCCCGCGCGCTCGCGGCGTCTCCCGGGGATTCAATGGAAACTCCTTCTCCCGACCGACTGGACGCGTGGCTGCGAATCGAGAAGGACGGAGCGGTTCGCGTATTCACCGGCAAAGTGGAAATCGGAATGGGGGTGGAGACGGGTTTCACACAAATCGTGGCCGAGGAGCTCGACGTTGCCCCGGGGCGCGTCCGCTTCGTGATGGGTGATACGTCAATGACCACCGACCAGGGCGGTGTCGGAGGTAGCACGTCGATCATGCTAGGGGCCAAGCCGTTGCGAAATGTTGCAGCGACCGCGCGATTCTTGCTCTTAAAGCTTGCATCTCGGCGCCTCGGGGCACCGCTCGAGCAGCTTCAGGCGCGCGACGGAATCGTGAGCATCGAAGGGGACGCTTCCAAAAGCGTTTCTTATGGAGATCTCGTCCGGGGCGCGGACCTGAACGATGCTCTGAAGGTTTCGGGCCGGGGCTTTGCTTTGAACGTGGAGGGCATCGGGAAGCCCAAAGATCCGGCGAGCTACACAGTGGTCGGAAAGCCGCTTCCGCGACTCGACATCGCGCCAAAGATTCTGGGGCAGTGGCAGTATGTGACCGATGTGCGAGTGCCCGGCATGCTGCACGGGCGAGTGGTGCGTCCTGCGCGGGCAGGCGCGAAATTCGTGAGCGTCGATGAAGAGGCAATGAAGATAATTCCCGGCTACGTCAAGACCGTCGTCGACGGGAACTTCCTCGGGGTGGTGGCCGAAAGCGAATGGGCCGCTATCCGGGCCGCGCAGGCGCTGAAGGTCACCTGGACTGGCGCGGTGCCGGTATTCCCGAACCAAATAGAATTGTACGACCACATGCGAAGCGTCACACCTAAGGCGAGCAGGGAAACCGTCAACAAGGGCGATGTTGTCGTCGCTCTGGGAAGCGCGTCGAGGGTACTGAAGGCGAGATACGAATCGCCGTTTCAGTCCCATGCAACCATGGGTCCCGGTTGCGCCGTTGCGGACGTCCATATTGACGGCGTGACCACCGTGTGGTCTGGCGGACAAAAGCCGCACGCCTTGCAACAGGGTTTTGCAGAACTGCTTCGCGTGCCCGCGGACAGAGTGCGGGTGATCTGGGTCGAGGATGCCGGTTCGTACGGCCGGCCGGGTTTTGAGGACGCCGCGGCGGATGCGGTGCTACTTTCGCGCGCCGTTGGGAAGCCCGTGCGCGTTCAATGGACGCGCTCCGATATGACTGCCTGGGGCACGAAAGGCCCCGCGGTCATCTGCGAGATGACTGCGGGACTCGACCCACAGGGGGGAGTGAATGCGTTTCGGTTCACGTCGCACGCGTTTTCCGGCGGAGAGGTGATGTACTTGCCGTCGACGGCTGGGAATTTTTTGGGCGCTCAACTAACCGGCATTCCGAATACAACGGGAGTGGACGAGTTCGCACAGTGGGGCGAAGAATGCGTGGGCTACGCGTTTCCGAATGTTCACGCGGACGCGCACATCGTTCCTGGTTTTTTGGCGGTTGCGTCTCCGCTACGCACAACCCACTTACGCGATCCCGAAGGCCCGGCCACGACGTTTGCCACAGAATGCTTCATGGATGAGCTCGCCGCGGCAGCAGGCGCCGATCCCGTCGAATTCCGACTCAAGCATCTGGATGATGAACGCCTCAAAACCGTGCTGACGAATGCAGCTGACAAATTCGGCTGGGACTCTCGGCCTTCTCCGAAGAAGGCCACTGGCACTTCGGAGAATACTACCGGCCGAGGCGTGGCATTGAGCTTGCGCGGGGAAACGCGTGTGGCCACCGTGGCTGAGGTGGAAGTGAATCGCCGGACAGGGGCGGTCCATGTGAAACGTTTCGTGTGCGTCCATGACTGCGGATTGATCATCAACCCCGAGGCACTCCGAGGTACGATTGCCGCGAATCTGATTCAGTCCCTCAGCCGCTGTCTCAAGGAGGAAGTGACATTCGACGCGACCCAAGTGACCAGCGTGGATTGGAACACCTACCCCGTCGCCAGGGCGTCGGATGTTCCGGACCAGGTGGATATCGTACTGATCGACCATCCCGAGATTCCGCCGAGCGGCGCGGGCGAACCGGCCAGCCGTCCCACGGCCGCCGCGATTGGCAATGCGATTTTCGACGCGACCGGCGCTCGCGTGCGACGAGGACCTCTCACACCGGAAAGAGTCCAGGCGGCTTTCGTTGCGCGCCAGACCGCGTAACCGATAATCGCTGGCGTTTCAACTCGACGAAAAATGAAAAATAAAATTACCCCGGGTGGCCTGAGAGGTGCCCCTTCGATCCGCGGTGCGACCCCGGCGAGCCTCATTGGCATTTTGGGCTGTTTGCCGTTGACGCCCCATTACAGGGGCAACGGACCGGGAGGGTCATGTTCTGCGACTTCTGCGCCGGCACGGAAGGTCAGAACAGAGCAGTTTGTCTTAGCCCCGCAAGGCTTAGCTACCAGCGCTCGGTTCGGCTCGCTCGGATGGAACTATGAAAGCGGGACGCAACCTCGCGAGTGCTATCGGATTGCTTCCGGGGGATCTTGACCGAGTCCAGGTAGAGCGCGCGCCGCATCTCGCAATTTCGTTCGAGGCGTTTGTAGACGACGGTCAACCGAGACAGGAGTGCAGATCCGGATTGCCTGGTTCGCAGGTACGATGCTCCTTGCGGTCGTCTCCCTGAGCTTCACCTGTGGGGCTTTAACCGACGCTGGCGAATTGGCACTGAGCCTGATGCGATTGTAATCACAATGCGAACGTCCAACCCACATCAACAACGAGTGTCCGAGATGACGAAGGCAGGAAAGGGCTATCGATCCATTGCGTTGTTGATTGTCGCTTTCTCTATAGCACCATCGCTTGTCTTTGCCCCAAGCCTCAATGGGCAAGGAAACATCTACGTTCGTGGGCGGAGTGACACCGTCGAAGACGCTAGGATTCTTCGGACAGGAACGATGCTGTCTGTCGATACCCCCGCCAGAACGGCTCCCGAAGGTTATCCTTCGCTTGCCGGTTCCTATACAAGCTCTGCGCAGCATCCCCGAGTCTTCATGACGCCAGCCGACATGAACGACATGGTTACACGAATCAATTCTTCAAGCTCATTTTCGGCGCAAAGTTTCGCCAAACTCTCTAACAAAGTCAAAGCCGATCTCGCGGCCAATGTCGATTGGGACGCCGTGTATTCGGGTTGTGATCTTGACATCTATCTGCACGCTTTTTCCTATGAACCCATAACCGGGTATGCCGACGAGATTCGCACGACGAATCAGCTCGGTTCAGCAATGAACGTGAAGGCGGGAATGGCACCCCCGACCGGCGCGGCGATTGTCGCTTCGAGACTCGCGATCTATGCGGCATCGGTAAAGTCGGGAGCAAAGGCACCGACAGGTGGACCTTCCGCCGGTGAAGCGGCAGCTCTCGCAAAACGGATTCTCCTAGCCTGGGCGAATCGAGGCTTTCGCGATCAGGGAGGAAACTTCCTGAGCAGGGCGGAGCAATTTTGCGACGGTCAACAACATTTCAATGTCGTTGTTCAAAACGGTGTAGGGCTGCAGGTCGGAAGAGGAATTATTTATTCAGTTCACGCTCAAGATTTGTTGCAGTCGATTGGTGCGTTCAATAGTACACAGACGAACCAGCTCAATGTATTTCACGCCGCCATCTTTAATTTGATCCGCGAGGCTTCAAACTTCCGCGCCGCGCTGCCGCAGATGAACGGTCCAGCTACGATCTGCGAGCGTTATAGCAATCACGTAGGCGCTCATCTGCTAGGGCTTCTGGCGATTGCGCGTCTCCTCGATGATGGCCGCAAATTCAATGCGGTTCTCTATGGCAATGACCGCTCCATTCCTGTGGCGATTCCCTGGACGAATTGGTTCAACCATGCAGTTTACGGAGAACATGATAAACCGATCGCATGTCACAAAAACACCGGTCCAGATAGCCTCGCGAGCCATCCTTCCTTCCAGACCGCCGTGGTTGCGCCCGGAGAGATCGAGGACCGCTATAGAAATGCAAATGCAGGGCAAGCGTTTGGCTACACTTTGGGCGTTTTGGCAGGACTCTTCGAGATGTCGGACCTAATGAAAAACGCCGGGTTTGACGCCTTTGGGTATCGTGGGACTCACCAGCGGTCGATTGAAATGGCAACCCAGTATTACGCTTGCTACGGTAGGGATGTCGGGTTCAAAAAGACCGTCACCGCCGACAATGCTCGCGCTTGTCCTGACTATCAACAATATATCGGACAGATCGTGAATGGCCTGGGAACGGACATTGTGATGGGCGCGTACCGCTTTCCCGGAAACTCCGTGATTACAGAACTGGAACCAGCAGCGAAGGCAGCAGCAGGAGCAGATGTTCTTGACGCAATCCGCTTTGGACGCTGGAGGGACTGACCCCAGCATGCCCCTTCGCTGTGCATTTTCGGCGTCGTCTTCGACTCATTCGGCACAACTGACGCCGAACGAAAGTCCGCAATCGGAATCACTTTGGCGAAGTACCTGGCGCTCTGATTCTAAATTCAACCAGGTCACGGCGATCTTGCAAGTGATGTGAACGCGCGGAGCTCGCTATTCCGAATTCTCGTTGTCCGAAACAGGAGCCACCCGACTCAGATGGCTTTCGGTCGCCGCGTGACAATTCGGCAAGCCCTTTCGCGGCTTTCGCGATGGAGCCCACTATCACTTCGGGACGACTCCGGTGACCGTCGTTTCCGGGCTATGGATCGATGTCGTGGAGTATCGCGAAGCGAGATTCATAAAGCGCTGCGAGCGATAGTGAGGTTTCGCTAACTTCAGCCGCGGGTGATTCCCGCGGAAGCTCTCTGCCGGCTCGCGGCATTCGCGTGTGTCTCCGCGCCGCCAGTCGCCTCGTCCTCACGGGTTCTGCCGCCGATCCTCGATGTCCGTGATGTGTTCGCGCAAGCGAGCGAGAACGTCGTCATTTTCTCCATTGCTCAGTTCCCGTTCGACTTCTGTCAGCGCGAAATGCACAATGTCGTGATGGTGAATTTCCTTGCCCGGCAGCCTTTCACCCAGCTGTAGCCAAATCTTGTGCAGCAGGTCAATCTCCTTCGGCGTCATTCGCGGCGCATGTGGCCCGAGATAGAAAATCTGCTCCTGTCCGGTGGGCGCAAACAGCTCCAGCGTAACGCGAGGCCGCGGCGCCGGCATTCGCTCCCACGCCAATCCAATTTCATGTGCCTGCTCGGTGATATTTGTTTTCGACGAACTCCCGGCGACGACCGCGCTCGACTTCAGATTTTCTGCCGTCCGCAGCACGCCTTCCCACAGGTCATTCGCGGCGGCCACCGCGAGCCGCACCGGCTTGCCTTCTTTTTCCGCAATGGACAGAACCTTCGTGAACAGAAGTTGCTCGATCGTGCTGAAGAGCTGATCCGGCGCCAGGTCGTATTCTCCCGAAGCCGCACGTCGGAGCATGCGAACGTGTAGAACTACGATTTCCGCCTCTCTTCGCTTGGCACGCCGCAGCGCAGCTTCCAGGCCGTAGAGCGCATACTGCGTGCTTACCGGCACCAGGATGTTGCCCGGCTGCACTCCCACGTTTGCCGGCGTCAAGTCGGCTTCTTGCGCCAGATTAAACTGATCGAGTTCGACGCGCCCCTGCCCCCGCAGTCGCTGCGCCTTCTGAATCCGTTTTTCGGAAATCTCAAACGCCGCGAAGAGCAGGCCGGAGAAAATAATCCCCGATACGGTCGCTGCCGGCTTCGTGAAGAGGTTAATGACTGCAATTCCGAGCAGCGTCAGCGTGATCAATCCTAGCCCAAGCGGTATTTCCACTCCGGCGACGTGAAAATTCAGCGGCACACGGAATTCGCGATCCTGCGGGTGCGTATAGCGCAGAACCAGCACTGCGATTCCCTTCAAGGCAAAGCTCCAGATCACGCCAAACGCGTAAAGGTTCGCCAAAAAGGTCACGTCGCCGCGGCTGATGACAATCGTGACGATTTGCAACACGACCACCATGTTGATGATCCGGTGCGAAGTCCCGAACTTCGGATGCGGCTGCCGGAACCAGTCGGTGAGCACGCCGTCTTCCGAGACGCGGTTCAGCACGCCGTTCGATCCTACGATCGCCGTATTGACCGCGCCGGAAAGGATCAGCGTGCCGACCACGACCACGAAGATATGGAACAACAGCCGCGCCACAAATGGACCCGTCAAACTCATGGCCAAGCCGCCGATCAAGTTCTCGAAAAATTGCGGCCGCGTCTTATCGGGGATGATCATTACCGCGAAGAACGAAACCAGCGACGTGAACACCATGCTGTAAATGAAAATTACGAACGCTGCCTTCTTCAAATTCGGCAGCTTGGGATGTTCGATTTCGCGGTATACCTGCGCGAGCGATTCTTCTCCGCTCATCGCCAGCACGGAATGGCCCAACCCCACAAACACGGCAACGAGCGTGATCGTGCGTGCCCATTGCCTCCCGGAAAGCCATCCGAGCGAATGCTTGTCCAAGATGATGTTGTGCGTGATCGGCGCCGGAGGCAGATGAAAGCCGCGCACAAACAGCGTGTAGCCGCACCACGCGATGAGCGCGACCACCATCACGGTCGTGAGCTGCATGATCCACAGCGCCTTTTCGCTCGACTCGGTAATGCCTTGGATGTTTTGCCACCAGAAATAAACCGTCACCAGGATCGCGAACGCTGCCGCCGTAGCGCCACCGTTCAACACCAAATTGATGTGGGCGTACGCGAACAGCTCGTTGAGCAGTCCGGCTAGATATTGCCCCGCGGACACTCCGCTGATCGGGCCAGTGAGAACGTAGTCGAACATCAGCGCGGAGACGGAGAATTTCGCGAGCGTTCCGCCCATCGCTTCCTTCACCACGCGGTAGACGCCTCCGCGCACGAACATGCTGCAGCTCTCCACGTACACTTGAGAGACCGCGTAGGAAAGCAGCATCGTCGCGAGGATGAACCACGGAGCGGTTTTGCCGATGAACTGTTCCGCTTCGCCGCCGGCGTAATAAGCGGAAGAAGCGAGGTCGTTTAGAACGATCGCTGCCGCGCGCCAGTACGAAATGAACGCCAACATCGCCGTGGTCGCGACCAAGACTTTGGCGACGGGTCGCGCGGCCTGCATAAATGATGAATCGTTAGGAGTCGACACCATTACCTTCTGGGCGCGCAATAGACTTCCCAGTTCGATCAAGCGCGCGCAAGGATATCAGCAAGTCATTGACGAATTATATCGAAAACATAAACGTACCACGCCAACCTGAGCCTAACCAGAATTTTCCAGCCGATTGAAGCAATCCACAATTTCGATAGGAGGTTCCACGGTGAGGCAATCGATCAAAGTTCGGAATTCTCGCTCGAGTATGTCAGGCTTGGGTGCGGAAAGTGCGATCGTGCTGCGCCGAGAGGAATTCCAGCACCGCGTGACGCGTAGCGGCGGGCTGGTCGGTCGGGAAAATGTGGCTCGCGTGCGGAATCATCACCAGCTTTGAGCCGCGAATACGATCGGCGATCAACTTACCGTTGCCCGGTGGAACGAGCCGATCGGTCTCGCCATGAATCACGAGCGTGGGCGCCGCGATCTGCGGCAAGCGGCTGTAGGCTTCCCAAGCGATGATTCCCTGAAACTGCGCCATATAACCGACAGGATGGGGCCACCATTGCTTGCGGATTGCGGCGTCTTCGTCGAGCCGGGCGAGCGGAGTGCCTGCGTCGTAGAGAAAGGGATTCGACGCCGCAACGGAGGCATCCGGGCTCAAATCTCTTCGCGTAAGGATCTCGAGGACTTCGGGCTCCGCGTGCAATGCGGTTGGCCCGCCCGCTGCGGTGCACCCCAAAATTAACGAGCGCACTCGCCCGGGATACTGCAGCGCAAATTCCTGCGCGATCATGCCTCCCATCGAAACGCCGAAAACATGCGCACCTTCGATACCTGCGGCATCCAGCACCGAGACAGCGTCGGACGCCATCAAAGCGATGGCGTACGGCCCGGGCGGCATGCCACTTCGGCCGACGCCGCGGTTATCCAGAGCAATTGTCCGGTAGCGCTCCGCCAAAACCGGACGCGAGCGATGCCACATCGGTGACGCCCATCCGAGGCCCATGATCAATAGAACGGGCTCGCCCTGTCCTTGCTCGTCCCAGTAAATCATAGCGCCCTGATTTTCGACCCAGGCCACCGCAACTCCTCGCCGGCGTTTGACTACTCGGCATTCATGCGCGGGCTGCCCAGTGCGAAGTCGCCGGATCCTGCGGAGCTTTGTATTCCAATAGTCGGTTACAGACGAGAGCGACTAACGGTTTCGAATTGTATATAATCGCGCCCATCATGCCAAGACAGGAAACTCTGTACGAAGTGGCCGAACGGGTGGCGACCATCACCCTAAATCGCCCGGACAAACTAAACGCGTGGACCGCGATCATGGAGCAGGAGGTGCGTTCGGCGATCGAAGAAGCCGAGCGGGATGAAAACGTGCGCGTGATCGTGTTGACAGGCGCAGGCCGGGGATTCTGCGCGGGCGCCGATATGTCACTGCTAAGCCGGGTGGCGACCCGCGGTGTTGACGAAGCGACCAAGGAGCGTGCCCTGCAGGCAGGCGCGCGACGCGAGGGTGCGAGGCCAGACTTCCAGAAGAAGTACTCTTTCTTCCCCGCGATCGAAAAGCCGGTGATTGCGGCCATCCATGGTCCGATCGTAGGCCTGGGGCTCGTCATCGCGCTGTATTGTGATCTGCGATGGGCCTCCGATACCGCTCGCTTCAGCACCACCTTCGCGCGACGAGGCCTGATTGCCGAATACGGAATGGCGTGGATGCTGCCGCGCCTGGTTGGCCATGCCAACGCGTTGGATTTGCTGTTCTCAGCGCGTACGATCGATGCGGCCGAAGCCTTGAGGATGGGTTTGGTGAATCAGGTGTTTCCCCAGGGCGTGTTCTTGGATCAGGTGCGGGACAACGCGCGCGATCTGGCATCAAACGTAAGCCCGCGCTCGCTGCGAGTCATGAAGCGGCAGGTGTACGACGCGATGTTCCAGACTTTGGCCGAAGCGCTGGAAGCTTCCGAGCGAGAGATGCTTGCAAGTTTACAGAGCGCGGATTTCACAGAGGGCGTCGCTCACTTTCTTGAGAAGCGGCCTCCCGCTTTCACCGGCAGATAAGAGGCCCCCCGTGAAATTCGAATTCGGTGACAAAGTGAAGGATCTGCAACATCGCTTGCGGGCCTTCATGGACGAGCACATTTATCCAAACGAGCAGCGCCATCACGATGAAATCGAGCGCAACAGGTGGCTGCCTACAAGGGTCATCGAAGAACTGAAGCCAAAAGCTCGCGCCGCGGGACTCTGGAACTTATTTCTGCCCGAAAGCGAGCATGGCGCGGGGCTGACGAATCTAGAATATGCGCCGCTCTGCGAGATCATGGGGCGGAGCCATATGGCGCCGGAAGTCTTCAACTGCGCGGCGCCGGACACCGGCAACATGGAAGTACTCGCGCGTTACGGCACGCCAGACCAAAAGCAACAATGGCTCCTGCCACTCCTCGCCGGTGAAATCCGGTCGTGTTTCGCGATGACTGAACCCGCCGTGGCGTCGTCCGACGCCACAAACATCCAGGCAAGCATCGCCCGCGATGGAAACGAGTACGTCATCAATGGCCGGAAATGGTGGACGTCCGGCGCCGGCGACCCTCGCTGCAAAATCGCTGTTTTCATGGGCAAGACCGATCCCTCCGCGCCGACCCACAAACAGCAGTCCATGATTCTGGTTCCCATGAACGCTCGCGGAGTGAAGATCGAGCGACGATTGAAAGTGTTCGGCTATGACCACGCGCCGCACGGTCACGGCGAAGTCACGTTTGACAATGTCCGCGTGCCGGCCTCCAACATGTTGCTTGGCGAAGGCCGGGGATTTGAGATTGCGCAGGGACGCCTGGGACCGGGACGCATCCATCACAGCATGCGCTGCATCGGCGTGGCCGAGCGTGCACTCGAAATGATGTGCAAACGAGTGCAAACACGCGTGGCGTTCGGCAAAGCAATCAGCGAGCAAGGAACGATCCGCGCCGATATCGCGACCTCGCGCATGGAGATCGAGCAGGCTCGGCTGCTCACGCTGAACGCGGCATATCAGATGGATACCGTTGGAAATAAGGAAGCTCGTGCGGAAATCGCGATGATCAAGGTGGTCGCACCGAACATCACACTGCGAGTTCTGGACCGAGCGATTCAGTCGCACGGCGGCGCCGGCGTTTCGGAAGACACATTTCTCGCTGCCGCCTGGGCCGGAGTACGAACGCTCCGGCTGGCTGACGGGCCAGACGAAGTCCACATAGAATCGATCGCCAAGAACGAATTACGAAAGTGGGCCAAGCCTCCAACGCGTTCCACGCCACAATGATCGCCAAGTCCCTTCGTTCTGCGTAGCCTTGTTCAAAAGGAGATTCCGTGCCTCCACTCGTGATCGAGACGCTGCGTTCGCTGAAGGATTTTGTAGGCCGGGAAATCGCGGTGACGGATTGGATCACCGTGACGCAGGAGCGCATCCGTCAGTTTGCCGAAGTCACGGAAGACCGGCAATGGATTCATGTGGACCGCGAGCGTGCACAGAAAGAGTCTCCGTACGGCACGACAGTCGCACACGGCTTCTTGACCCTGTCACTCGTGAGCTACTTCATGAAGGAGGCGATTCAAGTTCGTAGCGGCGTGCGGATGGGCATCAACTACGGCTTGAATAGAGTCCGCTTCCCGTCTCCCGTCCGCGCGGATTCACAGATTCGCGCCCGCGTGAGCCTTCATTCTATGAAGGAACTTCCAGACGCTATCGAGGCCGTCTACGGGATATCGGTAGAGGGTAAGGACGGAGAGAAACCTCACTGCGCGGCGGAGTGGGTTGTCCGTTACTACGAATGAGCAAACGAGATCTACCGGAAATCGGACCTTGCGACATGAGCAAGGAGAGGCCTGATCAAATCGAGGTGCTATCGGCGGAGAGCAGTGAAGATCGCAGCAGAATCTTGACCAGGTCCGACATCGAAGCAAAGCGCGGGTCTTTTGTCAGCCCCTGATGATAACGGCAATAAATCTGCTGAACGATTACGGCGATCTTAAATCGAGCGAACGCGAGGTAGAACGCCATGTTGGACACGTCGCGCGTCGTAGCCCGGGCGTAGCGCTCGACGAGTTGTGAGCGCGTCAGGCTGCCTGGATGCGATGAGGGCCCCCAGCGAATTTTCTGCAGTTCGTCCGGATCCTGCGGGTCAACCCAGTAGGCCAGAGTCGTGCCCAGGTCGGTGAGCGGATCGCCGATTGTGCTCATCTCCCAATCCAGCACGCCGACAATCCTGGTGATGTCTCGCTGATCCAGCATCACGTTGTCATACTTGTAGTCGTTGTGTAGGAGCGCGGCATCGCTGGTCGCGGGCATATGATCCCTCAGCCAGGCCGCGATTCGCGCGACTTCCGGCAGATCGTGCGTCTTTGAGCCGTCGTAGCGCTCAAGCCAGCCATTCACTTGCCGTGACAGATACCCTTGCGGTTTGCCGAGATCGCCGAGTCCGATCGCTGTGTAGTCCAATCCGTGCAAGAGCGCGAGATTATCAATGAAGGATTCGCTCAAGCGTCGCGCCGTTTCGGCTGTGAACTCGAGACCTGGGGGCGGATCGCGGCGGAGAATGATGCCTCGAATCCGCTCCATGAGATAGAAGGGCGAGCCCAAAACGGAGTCGTCATTGCAATACAGCAAAACCTTCGGCGCCGCCGAGTACGCGGGATGAAGTTTTGACAGCACCCGATATTCGCGGCCCATATCGTGCGCGGATTTAACCTTGCTGCCGAAGGGCGGCCTGCGAAGCACCATCTCGCGCTCGCCGAGACGCAGCAGGTAGGTCAGATTGGAATGCCCGCTGGGAAATTGCTCGACAACCAGGGGTCCCGGGTCGGAGGGAAAGGAACGTGCCAAGAAAGGCTCCAGACTCTCCAAATTCAGTTCTTCGCCGCGTCTGACTGCGTCCGGATGATCTCGAAGGTCAGCCATGTCCCGTCCTTGTCTCGCGCGCTATCGGTACGTCAGCAACGAGGGGTCGTCGAGATGCGGAAACGCATTGAACGAGCTCAGCGTGAAGCGTTCACCGGAGCACAGGAACTCGCTGTAAGAACAATTCCGGGACATCCACGTGATCCCCAGCGTATCTCGCGGTGAAAGGTTTAGGGCGCGTTGCATGGCTGCACCAATCGGCCCGCCCGAGGTAAAGATTGCCACCCGCTCGCCTCTCATGCTGCTGGATGTGAATTTTGAAAGTCCATGATTCACTCGGGCGCAGAATTCGGGCCAGGACTCGACGCCTCGCAAGGGAATTTCTCCGTCCACCCATTTGCCGACCACTGTTTCGAACATCCGCTGGAACGTCTTGCGTTTCTCGTCAGAGGTCGCCGCGCCTTGAAACGCGTCATGTAAGTCGCGGATCCTGGCATCTGTCTTAACGAGTTCCGGAACGCTCTTCTTCAGCACATCCTCTCCCTGATATTCGTCGAATTCCGGCATTGTAGCCGGCCAGGGAAACGCGCCTCCCCGCCGCCGGCACAGGTCGGCCACGATTTTCGCCGTGTCGATTTGGCGGACGCGCGGACCTGAGTAGACGCGGTCAAACGCGATATTTCGCGATGACCAGTACTCACCGAGCAGGCGTGCTTGAATCTTGCCGGTGGGAGAGAGCTTATCGTAATCCGGCTCGAGGAAAGAAGCTTGGGCGTGACGCACCAGGAAGATGTGGCTCACGTGGCCCGTTCGAACAATGCTGCTGCGCCCTGGCCGCCGCCGACGCACATTGTTACCACGCCGTAGCGCGCCTTGCGACGCGCCATTTCGTTGGCAATCGTGCCAACCATCCTTGAGCCAGTCATCCCATATGGGTGACCGATCGAAATTGAGCCACCGTTGACGTTGAGCTTTTCGGGATCGATGCCCAGGTGGTCCCGGCAATAAAGTACCTGCACGGCGAACGCTTCGTTCAGCTCCCAAAGATCAATATCGGTTATCCGTACGCCACTACGCTTCAGCAATTTCGGCACGGCGAACACCGGACCGATGCCCATCTCATCCGGGTCACAGCCGGCGACTTGAAAACCCCGAAAAACTAAGGAATAAGGGATCGCCCGTCGGTCCGCGCGCTCGCGCGACATCAGGAGCGTAGCCGAAGCGCCGTCCGACAGCTGAGAAGAATTGCCGGCGGTCACGGTGCCATGGCCGCTGTCTGGATCAAAGTAGGGCTTCAGGGCGAGCAGGGCATCCAGAGTCGTGTCCGGCCGGTTGCACTCATCGCAGTCCGCGCAAACTTCTTCCTTGCTGGTAACTTCACCTGTCATTTTGTCGAGGAGGGCTCGCGTGACGCGTATCGGCGCGATTTCCGTATCGAAGATTCCTTCGCGTTGCGCGCGAGCCGTGCGCTGTTGGCTCAGGAGCGCATATTCGTCCTGTGCCTGGCGTCCGATTTTGTAGCGCTTGGCCACAACCTCCGCCGTCACCCCCATTACCATGTACAGCCCGGGCAACCGTTCGAGTAATTGAGGATTCGGATTGAAATCACGCGGAGTCAGGCTGATGCTTTCGAGGCCTCCGCCGATCGCCGCATCCACGCCTTCGTTCGTAATTTGATGTGCGGCGACCGCGATGGCTTGCAAGCCGGAGGAACAAAATCGGTTGATCGTTGTGCCGGCGACCGACGTCGGCAGGCCGGCGAGCATCGCAGCGACGCGTGCCACGTTTTGCCCCTGTGGCCCGTTCGGTTGCGCGCATCCCAACACAACGTCCTCAATTTCCTTAGGATCGAGCTGCGGCGCTTTGCGCAGCACATCCTTGATGCAATGCGCGGCGAGTTCGTCGGGACGCGTCAGGTTGAAAGATCCGCGAAACGACTTTGCCAGCGCCGTCCGTGAACTGGCCACTACAACCGCTTCTCTCATGCTCTCTCCGGCCGTATCCCATCACGAGTCAACCAAAAGAAAGACGCCATGGGTTTGAGTTCTCGAATTCTGCAGCGCTAGGCGGTATGGCCGTGATCCCTGCTGAAACCGGCAAAGGTACCGCCCTGCTCGGCTAATTTCCTCAGAAGAGGAGCTGGTTCCCATATCTCGCCATGCTGTCGATGAAATTCGCAGACTCGCTCGTACACTTTCGCAAGCCCCACGGTGTCGGCGAACCACATTGGACCGCCACGATACGCGGGAAAGCCGTAGCCATTGAGGTAGACGATATCAATATCTACCGCGCGAAGGGCGAAACCCTCTTCCAGAATGCGCGCCCCTTCGTTCACCAGAGCATATACACAGCGGTCAACGATTTCGCCCGTCGAAATTTGCCGTTGCGGGATGCCGGCCTCGCCCGCCCACTGGCGCACGAGGGTAGCGACCTCGGGATCGGAAGTCGCAGAACGGTTCTCATCGTATTTATACCAGCCGCAGCCGGTCTTTTGGCCGTAGCGTCCCAACTCACAAAGCCGATCGCCGGCCATCGGCTGCCGCACTCCCGGCTTTTCCAGATGGCGATATTCTTTGCGGACGCGCCAGCCAACATCGAGGCCCGCGAGATCTCCCACGGCCAACGGACCCATGGCCATGCCGAAATCAGAAAGGGCTTTGTCCACCGCTTCGACGCTGGCGCCCTCTTCGACCAGGAAAACGGATTCGCGTACGTACGGACCAAACATTCGGTTGCCCACAAAACCTCGGCAATTGCCGACGAGCACTCCGATCTTTCCGATCCTCTTCGAAAGCTGCATGCATGTGGCGATCACAGGCTTACTGGTTTTTGCTCCGCGTACGATTTCGAGGAGACGCATGACGTTTGCCGGGCTGAAAAAGTGTGTGCCGATCACGAATTCAGGCCGGGACGTGTTGGAAGCGATTTCGTCGATGTCCAAAGTTGACGTATTGCTTGCCAGGATGGCGCTCGCTTTGCAAACGTGATCGAGGTCGGCGAAGACCTCCTTCTTGAGCGCCATGCCTTCAAAGACTGCCTCCACAACCATGTCGGCTTTCTCGAAGCCGTCATATTGAAGCGTCGGGCGAATCAGCTTCAGGCGTTCATCAACAAACTGCTGCGTGAAGCGGCCGCGTTTCACGGAGTTTGCGTAATTCCTCTGAATGTTCGCTATCCCTCGATCGAGCGCCGCCTGCTCGGACTCCTTCAGCAGCACTTGCATTCCGGCATTCGCGAACACCATGGCGATGCCGCCGCCCATCGTGCCAGCGCCGACCACCGCAACATAATTCACTGGGATTGTCGGAGTTTCCTTCGGCACGTCCGGGATTTTGGCGACCTCGCGCTCCCCAAAGAAAACGTGAATGAGCGCCTTGGACTGGTCCGACTGCAAACATTCAACGAACAGCCGCTGCTCTTCCCGGCAACCCTCGTCGAAAGATAGCTTCGTGGCGGCTTCCACCGCTTGAATGGCCGCAAGAGGAGCCATCATACCGCGCTTTTTTTTTCGGACAGCCTCGCGAGCGGCCGCGAAGATCGGCGCATTCACTTCGGGATTTCCGAGGTTCCCCTCCCGCTCGCGCGTTTTCGGAACCGGGCGTCCGGCAATCTCTCGTGCGAACCGAACGGCGCCTGCGAGCAAGTCGCCTTCGACGATTTGATCAATGATGCCGAGCTTCGCAGCATCTTCCACCTGGACCGGATTCCCGTCAGCGCACATCTCCACGGCCTTGGCTACCCCCGCAAGGCGCGGGAGGCGCTGCGTTCCAGCGGCGCCGGGGATAATGCCGAGCTTTACCTCGGGCTGGCCAACCTGGGCGCCGGTCGCTGCGACGCGATAATGCCCTGCCATCGCAAGTTCCAGGCCGCCGCCGAACGCCGTGCCATGGATCGCCATCACGATGGGCTTGCGGCAATCTTCCAGCTGGAGCAGCAGCGGCAACAATCCCGCGCCGCGAGGGCTTTTGCTGGAGGCGAGTTTTCCAAATTCCTTGATATCTGCGCCGGCTACGAACGTGCGACCGCCGCCTATGAGCACAGCCGCGCGAACGGACTCATCTTTGCCAATTTCCTCGACCGCTTCGGAAATGCCTTGGGGGACACCCGGGCTGAGGGCGTTTACGGGCGGATTACGGATGGTGATGATGGCTACGTCGCCGTCTTTGGTGAGTTGAACGAGATCGCTCATGAATATTGACCGTTTCTCTTGGGTTCCTAAGCACCCTCGACCGAAGCTGCCCCGGCATCGATGACCAGCCTGGCAATGCGTTCGCGATGAAAGGTGGAGTCGCCGAGGGTGGTCTCCGATGCTTTGGCGCGCCGGTAATAAAGGTGAAGGTCATTTTCCCAAGTGAAACCCATACCGCCGTGAATCTGGATGCCGCGATTGCCGACCGCACGGGCGGCGTCGCTCGCGTACATTTTTGCAATCGAGACGGCCACGCCCGCGTCGGGTGCGTCCTCTTCGAGCGCCCACGCCGCGTAATACGCCGCCGAGCGTGCGCTTTCCGTCTCCAGGTACATATCCGCGCACTGGTGCTGCACCGCCTGGAACATTCCGATGGGCTTGCCAAACTGTTTCCGCGTCTTCGCATATTCAACCGTGATGTCGAGCGTGCGCTGCATTCCGCCCACCATCTCAGCGACCAACGCCGCGGCGGCAACATCGAATGCCCGCCCAAGGCCAGCCGTGTCGCCGATCCGTTCTGCCGGCGTCTCATTCAATCGCACCGAGTACAATTTGCGCGTGAGGTCCATCGCCTCCATGCGCTGAACGATGATGCCCGGCGCCTTCGCGTCCACCGCGAAAACACCGTCACGAGCGACAACGAGAATGAAATCCGCTACGACGGCGTCGGGCACGAACAGTTTTTCTCCAGTCAGCTTCCCGTTCGCAGATGCGAAATGCACATCCGCGGAATTCCAGCTCGCGCCCGCTTCCAGGATTGCGACCGTCGAGCGCGCCTCGCCCCCGCAAATCGGAGCGAGATATTTCTTCTGTTGTTCCGGAGTCGCCACCGCGTTCACCACAGAGCCGGCGAGCGCCACGGTCGAAAAAAGCGGACCCGGCAAAAGCGCGCGTCCCGCTTCCTCCATCAGGAGGATCAATTCGACCGTGCCAAGGCCGACACCGCCATACTCCTCGGGGAAAATGATTCCGGTATAGCCCTGCTCGACCATCTTGGCCCACAAGGCCGCGTCGTAAGCCGTGTCGGTCTCCAGCATGCCCCGCACTTTGGCCATCGGGCACTCGCCCGCAAAAAACTTTCGCGCATTGTCTTTGAGGAACTTCTGGCTTTCGCTTAATCCGAATTCCATCGTCTCCCCTTAATAGCTCCTCGGCAGTCCCAGAACAAAATGCCCGATGATATTGCGTTGAACCTCCGATGTGCCAGCCTCAATCGTGTTGCCGCGAGTTCGCAGATAGCCGTACGACCAGATGCCGTTGTCAACCGCGTGACGGTCCCCGCCGGCAAGCTGGCCGTAGGGACCGAGCATCTCCTGCGCGATCTGCTGGACACGCTGATTGAGTTCGCTCCAAAAAATCTTCAGGATTGACCCCTCGGGGCCGGGCACGCCCGTCGAACTGATCCGGCTGAAGGCGCGCAACTGATTCAAGCGCATGATTTCGACCTCCGCGAAGCACTGCGCAAGCTTTTGGCGCATCAGCGGGTCCCGGGCGGCGGAGTGTCCGTCTCTTTGAAACGTGCGGGAGAGTGCAATCAGCCTGTCGATATTTCTCTTGAACAGGAGATGGAGGCGAGCGCCGTACGAGCCGCGCTCGTACATCAGTGTGCTGACAGCCACGTTCCAGCCATCGTTCACCTCACCGAGCACGTTTTCCACCGGTACGCGCACGTCCCGAAAGAAAAGCTCGCAGAATTCGCTCTCGCCCGTCATTTGCCGCAGGGGACGAACATCGACTCCGGGCGATTTCATATCCACCAACAGGACCGTCAATCCCTTGTGCTTCGGAACGTTCGCGTCCGTGCGCACCACCAGCTCGCACCAGTTCCCGAACGTGCCGAAGCTCGTCCATACCTTTTGACCGTTGACGGTGTAATGGTCCCGGTCCAGACGAGCCTCGGTTTGCAGACCGGCGAGATCGGAGCCCGCGTTTGGTTCGGAGAAACCCTGGCACCAGATCTCTTCCGCGCTAAGGATTTTGGGAATGAATCGCTTCTTCTGCGCCTCCGTCCCAAAGGCGATGATGGTGGGGCCGATCAGCCCGAGTCCAAGTGCGTTCGCCATGGAGGGCGCCTCGGCTCGCGCCATCTCCTCCCAGAAAATGGCTTGCTGCATCAGAGTCGCGCTGCGGCCGCCATACTCCTTCGGCCATGAAACGGCGGCCCAGCGATCTCCATGGAGCTTTCGTTGCCAGGCACGCAAATAGGGAAACACTTCCTCGAGCGGTTTTTCCCGCCACTCGGCCCAGTCCTTCGGAACGTTCGTGTCAAGCCAAGCGCGCAGTTCATCGCGGAACTGCTTCTCCTCGGCATTCAGATTCAGATCCATTCAAGGAACTCCTTGTATCGTTCGTCGCGGCCGCCGCTTCGCGCCTTGCGCGGTTGACTGGCACACCTAGGGGCTACGCTCGCGATCCCTTTCGCTTCATCTCGACAACTTCCGGCCGGATCGTTTCCTGTCCCTGCCAGTATTTTTTGCGCAGATCCCTCTTGAGGATTTTCCCCGTGCCGGTCTTGGGTAAGCTGTCGAGGAATTCGACCGAGTGGGGACATTTATAGTGCGCGAGCCGCGAGCGGCTGAATTCAATCAACTCTAATTCATTCGCCTGCGCCCCGGGCTTCAGCACCACCAGCGCCTTGGGCACCTCTCCCCATTTCTCATCAGGCACTGGAATGACCGCAGCCTCGAGGACCGCGGGATGCGCGAGGAGCTTCTTCTCGACTTCAAGTGAAGAAATATTTTCTCCGCCGCTGACAATGATGTCCTTCTTACGATCGACGATGAGGATATATCCTTCTTCGTTCCACGTGGCCAAGTCCCCGGTGTGAAACCAACCGCCTCGCATCGCTTCTGCCGTTGCTTCGGGCTGCTTCCAGTAGCCTTTCATGATATTGTCACCGCGGGCGATCACCTCGCCGGTGGCGGTTCCGTCGCGCGCGACGTCTTGGTCGTCCGCATCCACAACGCGAAGTTCCACGCCCGGAATGGCGAATCCGGCCATCGCTTGCCCAGCGAAACGTTGTTTGCCCTGCCATCCAAGCCCCGGCTTCATTTTCGAAGTGGACAATGTTGGCGCGGTTTCCGTCAGTCCGTATCCGGCGTAGCACGTGCATCCGAACTTTTCCTCGACCTCCTCGACCAATGAGGGCGAAGATGCCGCGCCGCCGAGATTGAGCCATTTCAAACTGCTCAAATCGTATTTCTGGAATCCCGGAAAATTTACTAGCGCGATCGCCATCGCGGGCACAGCGCTGAGACTTTGCACGCGCTCCTGTTCGATCAGGCGAAAAATCTCCGCGGGATCAAAACGCGAAATCATCACGTGTTCGGCGCCCCGTAGCGTGACGGTGTGCGCAGCGCCCCACCCGTTCGCATGGAATAGCGGAATGGTATGGAGATGCACGCTCTCGGCCGTACTTTCGTGGGTGAGTGACGAGCTCAGAGCTTGCAGATAGATATTTCGATGGGTCAGCATCACGCCCTTGGGATCGGCGCTGGTTCCACTCGTATAAAAGATTTCGGCGACGGCGTCTTCGTCGAATTCCATTATGTCGGGGCGGTAAGGCGTAGCTGCGGCCAGAAGGTCCTCGTAATTCTGAGGCATCAGCCAGCTGGCCTGAGGCTCGCCGGATAGCAAAGTGAAGGATTCCACCGTGGAGAGCTTTGGGCGAAACGAGTCCGCGAGGTCGGAGAGCTCTTTTTCTAGAAACAGTGTTTTCACTTCTGCATGGTTCAGAATGTAAGCGAGTTCGTCGGGAGCGAGCCTGATATTCAGCGGAAGCAGCACGGCGCCTGCTTCCAGGACTCCGAAATACGCCTCCAGCAACCTGTGGCAATTCAAGCTAAGGAAAGCGACCCGATCTCCAGGCATGACTCCAACCTTGCGCAGACCGCCAGCGAGACGACTTACGCGCTCCGCCAATTGCGAATACGTGAAGCGCTCACGTCCGCAGACGACGGCTGTTCTGCGAGCGTACTGCTGCTCGGCGTAGCGCAAGAATCGGACGGGAGTAAGGGGAATATTCATGGCAACGTTCGCCTGTGCTAGGCCGTCTGTCCCCCATCCACCACCAAAACATCCCCGGTAACGAAAGCGGCAGCGTCGGACGCGAGGAAGACAGCTGCTCCCTTCAAGTCGTGGTCACCGCCGAAGCGGCCCAATGGAATTCCTTTCAGAAAGGTTTCCTTGTTTCGCTCGATCACGATTTCAGACATGCGAGTCGGGAACCATCCCGGCGCGATCGCGTTCACACGAACGTTGTGAATGGCCCACTTGCGCGCCAGATCCTTGGTGAAGGCAATCACCCCGCCCTTGCTGGCGTGGTATCCGATCGCCTGAAATTCCGGCGGAGCGCCCCGGAGTCCGGCCGTTGACGCAATGTTGATGATCGAGCCTTGCTTCTGCGCCGTCATGAACTTGCCGACCGCCTGACAGCAGAGGAACGTTCCGGTCAGGTTCGTCTCCATTACTTTGTTCCAATGCTCGAGGCGCATCTCCTCAATGGGCGCCCCCCAAGACGTTCCCGCGTTGTTGATCAGGATATCGATTCGCCCGAATTCCAAGATCGTTGCATCTACAAGCTCTTGAACGCTCGACGGAGTCTTTACATCGCAGCGGACCGCGAGAGTTCTTACGCCGAGCGCTTCCAATTCCTTCGCGGCCTGCTCGCAGGGTTCCTTTTTGCGGGCACACAGCACGAGATTCGCGCCCATCTCCGCGAGGCCCTCGGCCATTTGCCGCCCCAACCCGATCGAGCCACCGGTGACGACCGCCACTCGTCCTGTTAGATCAAAAAGCTGTCTGACGTTCATCGCCGGGTTGATTTTCATTCAATCGCTGCCGCTCCCAGGCACTCATCACCCAAGCGAACCTCTTCCAGGCAGGTCATACGCGATCCGCTACTCGGGAAAGGCCACGCGTGCACGGGACCACAGATCGGGGGGTGGCCAGATCCGATAGTCCCGCCCCGCATGGTGAAACAACTCGATTGACGTTGTGTCACTTTAGTGCGTGTACATATCATATGTTAGCGACTAACGTCAATTCTCTCCGCGTTCCGCAGATCCTAACACGCGCTTTCTCTAGATGTGAAGAAGGCGGATCGCCAGACCAGCCAGTGCCCCACCAATCAGCGTGCCGAACACCGAAATCGGCGCGTACGCCCAATCCGACCTGCCCTTCCCTGCGATGGGAAGAATCGCGTGCGCGATCCGGGAGCTCAAATCGCGCGCAGGGTTCATGCTGCTTCCGGTTGTCCCTGCCAGCGAGAGAATCAGACCCCAGACCAAGGCGCCCACCAGGAACGGTCCTAAACCAGCTGCCATGCCGCCCGACAAGTTGGCGCGCGAAAAAATGCAGAGCACGACGAATACGAGCAGGAATGTCGGGATGATTTCACTCACCAGGTTCGTAATTCTGCGCGGAAAAGCCGGATGGCTGCAGAAGCAACCTAGTTTGTGCATCGGATCCGGCGTCTCGACCCAGTGCGGCAGAAAATGAATCCACACGAGCACCGAGCCGAGGAACGCTCCCAGCAATTGCGCTGTGATGTATGGCACGAGCTTCGTGAAATTGCCGCTCTGCAATGCCATGCCCAAGGTCACTGCTGGATTGATATGAGCGTCTGGGCTTCCGCAGGCGATAGCCGTGAAAATCCCAGCCATTGCTGCGAACGCCCAGCCCGTGGAGACGGCCATCCATCCCGCGCCTTGCGCCTTCGACCGCGCGAGAGAAATGTTCGCGATCACTCCGTTGCCCAACAGAACCAGGACCAAGGTGCCCATGAACTCACCCAATACCGGCGATGTCATTCGCTGCCCTTTCGGACACCTGAAGTGAACGCATACAAGGGACGATGGAGCGGGGATCGTTCGCCCCATCGTCCCTCTATTGGAAACCAACCTAGAAAGTCAGGCGCGCGCCAAACTGAATTTCACGCTTGGGCAACGCGGACGTGAAAGCCAGCGGCGTGCTGGACGTGGCGATACCCCCGCCAGCCAGAGCTGTGCCCGGTCGAATCCCATGCACGTTAAACGTCGTGAACCCGGGTTCAAAACCAAACAGCGGACTGACTTCATTGTTGACGCTCGCAAAGTTGGTCCGGTTTGCGATGTTGAATCCCTCGGCCGTGAATTGCAGATTCACTTTTTCGGTCAGCCGGTGCTGCCAAGTGAGGCGCGCATCGAAATCTACCAGGTTGGGGCCGAGGCCGGAGTCGCGGGGTGCTCCGATCGGACGTTCATTTGTTGTGTGGCCGTCGCCGTTGACCTCTCCTCCGGCCAATAGATTGAACGGATGTCCGCTGCTGTAGGTGAAAATGGGGGACAACTGAAAGCCCGACAAGATGGCTTCTTTCCACGGGCTGTCGAACACTCCGGCGACCACGAACTTATTCCGCTCGTCGAATTCCGAAAGACCGCGATCCAGGCTCAAGTTGGTTGGATCTTGCGGCCCATAGTCCGTATTGAAGTCGGTGGATGTATCAAAGCCCTTGCTGTAAGTGTAATTCCCGAAAATTGTGTAGTGATCGCTGAAGCGCTTCTTCACTTCAATGATTCCGCCCTCGTAGAGGGCAGACGCCGCTGCGGTGTACTGGTTATTTTGCACGATCAGTGGATTCACAAAACAAGCGAAAGGATTTGCGCCGCAAGGAGAAAGCCCACCAGGGAATTCGACGCCGCCGAGCGGATCGGCGCCGGGATTGCCGGGAGTGTCCGTATTCCAGTTACGGTACGAAATACTCTTTCCGTTTGCCAACGTTACCGTAGAGATTGGCGCGGGCAATAAGTTTGTATCCAGCGCGACCGGAAGCCGCAGTGTGTGGGAATAAATCCCGCTCAGGGAAATGGAAAACCCCGGCGAAATTTCGCGCTCGATTCCTATCGACGCCTGCTGCGAATAAGGAGGCGCATAATTCGGAGGGTTGCTGAAAAGCACCGTCAGCGGCGAAAGTTGGCCCGTATTTTGAACGAAGATGCCGAACGGGGCCACGTCGGTCGGCGTAATGCAAGCTTGGCTTCCGGGAGCCGGCACGGTGCACTGGATTTTGCCTGCAGCGAACAGTCCTTGAAACACAGCCGCGGAGTTTTGCAGAAATGGAAGGGGCGTCAGAGTGAGCGGGTCGACGTAAATGGAAATGTACCGATTGCAGGGACTGGCACCGGTGCCCGGGAAAATAACGCCTGCAGCTCCAAATGCAGCGACTCCGATCCCGCATGTGTTGACAACGTTTTGGATCTGATCCGGTATCTGTGCGGTATTGTGCTGGTTCTCGACTGTGCTGCGATTCTTGTTCAGAACTCCCAGACTTAAGTCCACCGCCGGAATCTGCGAATCAACCGGGCCGTAGAAAATCCCGTAGCCGCCTCGGATCACCGTCTTGTGATCTTTGAACGGGTCCCATGCGAACGATAGGCGCGGAGCAAAATCGTGATAATCCGTATTCAAGGGAAGATATTGCGAGTCGATTTCATATCGCAGGCCAAAGTTCAGCGTGAAACCAGGCGTGACCGCCCAGGAATCCTGCCAGTAAAGGCCCGTCAACGGACGCGTATAGGCCGGGTAATCAGGATTGCCAAAGCCCTGCTGATACACTTGCGGCGCCCCCAAGGATGCTCCCTGCAGCGAATCAATGACGGCCGAACCCAGAGTCCCGCCCAGCCCACAGCCCGTCGTCGCAGTACCCGTGATTGCACCGTTGGGGTTTGACAGGCACGAACTGAGCGCGGATCCCGGCAACGTGCCGAAGACGAATCGGCCGGGGAAGAACGTATGCGATTCTGAATGGTTGCCGCGCAGCAGCTCGTTGCCGCCGAACTTCATGGTGTGGTGGCCGCGAATGAGGGTCATGTTGTCGGCAAATTCCAGACGGCGCAGGATCGTGAAATTGGGAAGGAAGATGTTCGTTCCCAGATTGTTTGCGAAGCCCGGGACTTGGATTCCCACCGCGCCGGGCTCGTTCGGAATCACGTTGAAACTGTTGTAGTCCCACTGCAGGTGGAGTTCGTTCTGAGCCGTCGGGCTAAACTCGTGGAACCAGGCTCCTTGAATGGTGTCGTCATAGGTGTGAATCGAACTGCCGGCCGAGAAACCTGTCAGGGATTGCACATCGGGATTTTCTTCGAGATCGTACCCGTACCTGAAGGAGAACGAGACCTGGTCCGAGTTAGTGATATGGTGATCGAGCCGAACCGATGCCAGGTATTCGCGGGTGTTGTAATTGAAAAGCCCTCCATTTGTTTCGAGCTGGCCGATGAAGTATTGATTCAGCGCAGTTTGACCTGGTGTCAGGCCCGTCACAGGACTCACGGTCAACCCGGTCGCGAGCGCTCCAGCGCAGGTCTGTGCGGGCAAGGGCGTAACGGTGCCGTTCGGATTGTTGATGCACGGAACCGTCGGATTTCCGGGGTCCGTCGCCAGAGCTGTGACAATTGCCTGCTGGGCGAACCTGGGGTCGCTCGGCGCAAACGGGTTCGCTGCCGCCACTGGATTCGGCCCGAGGAAAATCGAGCTGTTGGTCAACAGAGGGACTGAATTTTGGGAGTTCTGCAGGAGACCCTCGAACGCGACGAACAGAAATGTTTTGTCTTTTTGAATCGGAAGTCCCGCGGCGCCGCCGTATTGGTAGCGGCTCAGGCTGTTCTTTACAGGCGCGCCAACGGAGTCAAAGTTAAAGTTGCTGAACGTCGGGTTCGGCGCCAGCGCGGGGCTAAACGCGAACGGATCGCGCGCATCCAAAGCGTCATTGCGGAAAAAACCAAAAAACGATCCGTGCAGATCATTCGTTCCTGATTTCGTCACGATGTTAATTGACGCGCCGCTCGCGCCGCCCAAATCCGCAGAATAGTTACTGCGATTCACCTGGAACTCCTGCACCGCGTCCTGGCTTACGGTTGTGCGAACGCCGCCGCTATCGCCGAGGGCCTCGCCGCCGTCCACGGTGACGCTGTTCCCGCGTCCGTTACTTCCGTAGAAGGAGAGGCCGCTTTGAGGAGTTTGTTTAACGCGAAAATCCTGATCGTCTGCCAACCGGGTGGAATTCGAAACACCGGGCAACAGCAGGGTGAACGTGAGGTAATCGCGGCGGTCGATCGGCAGGTCGGTGATGTACTGCTCGGTCAGCGTATTCGCTTGGCTTCCCCGCTGGGTGTCCACCACGGGCGGTGTGGCGCTGACTTCCACGGTTTGTCCGGAAGTCGCGACCTTCAGGCTAAAATCCAAGATCGACGTCTCGCCCACATTGACGACCACGCCTTTTTGAACGAGCGTCTGGAAACCGGCGACCTGCGCGGTTACGTTGTACTCGGCGGGCAGCAGCCCTGTCAGGCGGTACTGTCCCGCGGCATCCGTGATGGCCGTATACTGCCTTCCTCTCGCCGTTTCGACGGCGACAACCGAGGCTCTCGGGACGACCGCGCCCGACGGATCGGTTACCGTTCCGACGATGTCACCCGAGGCGCCCACGCCCTGCGCATCAGCAGCAGGAGGAGCGAACAGCAAACACGTCAACGATGCGAAAGCAGTCGCCAACAAGATAGGCTTCATAGGTCCTCCTCGAAATTCAATACCTCGCCAAGGTTTTTCAGAGTAGGCCCAAAGATGTATCGATCCTAGGTTCTGAATTTGATTGGTTTGATCACTGTTCCCGCCCCATCCCCGCCGATCGAATCCGGGTCCCTATCCAAAATTGTGATAGCCAATATCACATTAAAGAGACTAACGTCAAGACGAAAGCATGCTCAGTACGGCCGAGGGATTCGCTTGCACAGACGAGACTTGCAGAGAACGGAACCGAGAGTTGAGGCTTGTCGCGACGAGAAGATTTCCTGGCAGAAGGGAACGACGCCTTGACTTTAGTGAGACGGGACGCTTCCATGGGGAGTAAGAACGATCCGGCCGGAAACGCTCCCTTGCCGCAATTCCTCCAGAACCTGATTGGCGTGCGCCAGAGGACGCGTCGCGGTCTGGCAGCGAACTTTTCCCGCCGCAGCCATCGCCAGGATCTCCGACAGGTCTTGCCGCGTACCGACGGCGGTAGCCTGCATGCGGACTTCGCGGGCCGCCAGGAGAATCGGCGGAAAGCAAATGTTTTCGGCGGGCAGGCCGACAACAAGAAGATATCCACTGGGCCGAACGCAGGAGAAGGCCATGTCGTAGGCTTCCTTCGCTGCCGAGGTCACAAGCGCCGCATGAACTCCGCCCCGATTCCGAAATTCCTTGGCCACATCGGGCGAAGCAGCATGGAGGGCGTGGCGAGCGCCAAGCGATTTGGCGAGAGCGAGTTTTTCCTCGGAGATGTCCACCGCGGTGACTTCCGCGCCAAGCGCGCAACCGATTTGCACCGCAAGGTGCCCTAAGCCTCCAATGCCAAAGACAGCCAGTCGCTGTCCGCGCGAAATCCTTGCCTGCTTGAGCGCTCTGAACACGGTGACGCCCGCGCAGAAAAGAGGGGCCGCTTCGACGGAGGAAAGGCCCTCCGGAATTTTCAGAGCATGGCTCGCCGGCGCCTTTACAAATTCCGCATAGCCGCCGTCAACGGTGACGCCAGTGATCTTCTGCCGCGCGCAGAGATTCTCGTTCCCCTCACGACAGAATTCGCAATCGCCGCAGGTCCAGTGAAGCCAGGGAACGCCGACGCAGTCGCCCACGTGCAAATCGCGGACTGCAGAACCCTTTTCAACCACCCGCCCAGCAATTTCGTGTCCGAGAATCAGCGGCTTCTTGACAATTCTCGCGAACTGCGGCCAGTCGCCATCGGCAACATGTAAATCGGAATGGCATACGCCGCAGGCTTCCACGGCAATCAGGACTTCCGTCTCTCCGGGCTTTGGCGGATCAACTTCTCGAAGCGTGAGCGGCCGCTTGAACTCGTGCAGGACAGCAGCGTTCATCGCAAGGACTCGGCCGTCACGGCTGGGCGGCGCGCAGGAAAAATTCCACCGCGCTGCGCACTCGCTCGCTCAGTCTGTGCGGACCGGTGAGATCCACGGCCCATTGCCGAACGATCGTGTTGTAGAGTCCTTCCATGAATTCAGCGAGGTGAACCACGGGAAAGTCTCGCGTGATCTCGCCGCGCTTTTGGCCTTCGGCAAAAATCTCCCTCAGCAGGTTGATCGTGACTTCTTCGGGCCGGCGCATGTCGGGCGACCGCACCGGGTCCATCGCGCCCGATAGCACCACCGCCTGCCACAGTGGCCTGTCCGCTTCGACTTCGCGGGCCATGCGCTGATACATCCGTCGCAGGCGCTCCTCGGTAGTCGCTTCGCTGGAAAGTTCGGTTTCCAGACGTTCTTCGATGCACGCAAACGCGCGCCGACCGACCTCCCGCAGGACCGCATCCTTGCTGGGGAAATAACGGAAGAACGTCGGCTGGCTGATTTCGAGAATTTGGACGATGTCGTCCACTCGCGTGTTCTCGTAGCCGCGCTTGCGAAACAGCTTGACCGCAGTTTTGATGATCTCCTGGCGCAGCCGTACCTTCTTGCGTTCACGGAGGCCGGGCACCTCGTGAATTCCCGATTCGTTTACAGAAACGGGTCCATTCTGCTTGGGGAAGCCGCGGCGATTCCCGGAAGCTATTTCCGGCGCCAACGAGGATACGTCTCGAGCGATCTTCGTACGAACCATGAGTCAATATTCTCCAAGATGAGTTGCAGGGCGAGCCGACGACCGAGTCACGCTTCGCGAGAACTACTTTAACATGTTAGTGGCACACGCCAATATCAGTCAATGCAGACCACGTAGCCGAAGTCTGTTCAAGGAAAGGCGTTGAACTTAGGAAACCGCCCATGTACACCCAACTGCCGATCCCGAGGGGCGGGTGTGTTATGGCGAAGCACATTCGCCGCGTGCGCGTTTACTCAGCAGCAGCATCTCAAGGACCGTGACGCGATTGAAGCGGCGCCTGCGCGATCCTATTTGTTTGCCTCCGGCACGGCGGTCATCACGGGTGATGCGCGAATATAGTTGTGGTAGCTCTCGACCATTTGCCAGAGACCGTTTACAGGCGCCAAGACACGGCTGGACCAATACGCCTTCTCCCCATAGTTCGGCTGACAGGCGATCATCACGACCGCGTCTCCGAAGTCCCACGTGCGAATCCAGAGCGCCGGAGCCGCCCCTACTTTGGGAGCATTGGGATCACTCTGCGCTCGCTTGGTCATCGCGGCGATCCGGTCAGCTTTGGACGGCGAAAGCCCTCCGTACGTACTGACCACGCGTTGATCGTAATTATCGGCGACGTGTTTGGCCCAGCCCGCTGGGCTCGACTCCTGTTCCTGCCATTCGTCGAGAGCAGCCTTCTCGGCTGCCGATAGCGGTTTGTACGGTACTTCCTGGCAGGGATTGTCGCAGGGAATGTCGTACGTGGGCCGGACGAACTCAAAATCCCGCTCGCGCACAGCAATCTCGGTGGTGTGCAGCAGCCGCCAGCCGGCCGGACGTTGCACCCAAAAGTGCGCGGCGTATTTGTTCCCCTGGTTCTCCTGTATCCACACCACCTTCCCATATCTGTGCTCGATTATTTTGACGTCTCCGCCGCTTGGTAACAGCGGCTTCAGCCCGGCACGGAGAGCATCCTCCTTCGCCCACATCACTCCATCGGTGTCGATCCAAGTGAAATCCGCGTCGAGCAGCCGATTGGCTGCTGCCTTGTCGCCCTTTTCCAGGGCCTGCACCACGGCGCGATCGGCCAGAACCACCGCATCATCGGCGGCTGCCGGCCTGCTCGACAGCGCGGCCACGGTACCAACACACACGACACCGGTGACGAGAGCATCCGTGATGAAGCGTTTCATAAGCCCTCCGTCTTAGACCTGGCTGCTTGCCAGACTTCGCTGCTGCCTCGTTCGGGAAGCGAGAAGACTAACACTCGGTTCCCACACGATTGTTTGGACTGACAAGAATTGGTGCGAAAGCTTCTCGCGCGTCGTGCTTCTACCATCGCGTCGTTGGAACTGTCAAGTGACCTCCAAAAAGACAGCGGCACGACGTGTTGTTCCGGAAGCTGAACCATTCGTGCGTCGGGACGCTCTTTAAGCGGGCGGATACCCAGAAGCTCGCGGAGTTGCCGTGGTCCGGGTCAAAGGCCACAGATGAAATGTCCTGCACCTTGTCGGCGCATTGCTTATTTTACGGCGGTGGTTGCAACTCGTCATCGCCGTCACTGCGGACACATTCGCCGCGACGTCCGTTTTGGGTAAATGGTCCATGGCACGTCACCACGAGAAATCGCTGGCGGATTCCACCCTACCATCGTAGGGCTGATTTCTTGGACCTGATGAACGGTTGTTATTGTTGTTAATGTCATCTCACTGGGATTTGCCTTGACACGCTTTGTCGCACGATGGTATCTGACTTCCAGCGTCTGGGGTCGAATCGGGCTTCGCACCACTATCTTGAGGAGATACCAATGAATTCGGTCACTTTCGATTTGGTCGGCCGGGTGTGTTTCCGCTTGAGGAAAGCCATTCCGGTTGCGGGCCTGGGTCTTGTCGCGCTCTTAATTTCTGCGCCACTGTTCTCACAAGCTAACCTCGCCAGCATCCAGGGATCGGTTACAGACCAATCCGGCGCCGCCATCGTTGGCGCGTCGGTAACCGTCACGGACGTAGCTAGAGGCGTTACGCGGACCTTGACCACGGATGAAGCAGGCGTGTACAACGCTGCCGCTTTGGTTCCCGGCACGAAAACGATCCGCGTTGACTTCGCAGGCTTCAAGAGCATTGAGCGCACCAACGTCGTCTTGGAAGTTGGCGAGAGCGTTCGTGTGGATTTTTCTCTCCAGCCTGGCACCGTGGCGCAGACGGTTACGGTCGAGACAACGGTCCCGCTCACGGACACCTCCAACGCTGAACTCGGCGGAACGTTGACCAACCAGACGATCAATGACCTGCCTTTGAACGGCCGCAATTACATAAACCTCCTCACCCTGCGCCCGGGCGTCTCGATTTACTCGGGGGGCGGATTCTTTACCCAAAGCACCGACGGACTTCGTCCCGATGACAACGTCTTCTTGCTGGACGGTCTGACGCAGACCGTGGCCTGGACGGGGCTGAGCATCGTGAATGGCGCATCCCTGGCCGGAGATTCTCAGACATTCGTGCCCCTCGATGCCATTCAGGAATTCCAAATCGTGCACCTCCCCGGGGCGGAATACGGCTTCAAGTCCGGCGGCGTGGTCAACGTCGGGCTAAAGTCAGGGACGAACGGCGTGCACGGCACTGCCTATGCGTTCGGCCGCACCGATGGCTGGGATGCGAAGAACTATTTCGACAGGGCAAGCAACGGCTTTCCGCCGGCCCCATTGTCCCTGGAACAGTTCGGCACTACCGTGGGCGGCCCCATCAAGAAAGACAAGCTATTCTGGTTCTTGTCATACGAGGACCAGCGCTATACCACGGCTGGCTCATTCACCACAACCTCGCCAGTGACGTGCACTTTTACGGACCCCGGCTGCGGACTGACCGCGTTTGATCCCGTTGACAGCCTCGTAGACGCATGCACCGCCGCCGGGCGGGCGAACGTGACTCCGCTCAGCGCGAAACTTGCCGGCCTCACCAATCCGGCTACCTGTACGGTGACAGCGAATCCTCCCGGTTCCAAGATTGTTCCCGGCCAGGCGGCAAGCATATTCCCCCTCAACAATTCGCCCGTTCTTTACCCGAACTTAACGGACACCAACCAGTCGGACAATGGCCTGGCGAAAATTGATTACCACCTCAATGACCACAACACGATCAATTTCTACTATTTTATCGGTGAGAACAACGGGACCTGGGCCGACGGCGCCAACGAAATCGCGCCAAACTGGCAGTCCCTTCTCCACGTGCGATCCCAACTGTTCAACGGCAGTTGGACGTATGTCCCGAATTCATCGTGGGTGAATCAACTCCGGGGTGGATACGGGCGTTTTACCCAGAGCTACCTTAGCGCCGACCACACCACCCCGGCGTCAGCCTACGGAATCAACACCGGCGTGACGAACCCGTTTTTTGACGGCTTCCCGATTTTGTTCATGATCGGCCTCAATGCCTCTCCGGGCGGATCATGGCCAAAGCTCGTCGGGCCCGACGGCACCTACGATTTCGCGGATACTGTCTCGTATCTGCACGGCAAACACACGTTTAAGTTCGGCGGCGAGGTCATGGACCAGATACACACCGGGGCCATCACTGCGTATGGCAAGGGCCGGATCAAATTCAAGCCATTCAACGCCACTGGCAATCTGCTGGAAAACTTTCTCCTGGGCGATATCGCCGATGGGTCCGCCCTTCTGACTGGCAATGCCCAACGCGATTCTCACATGTGGTCATACGCAGGGTTTGTGGCGGACGACTGGCGCGTCTCTTCGAGACTAACCTTGAACCTGGGAGTTCGTTACGAGTTGAACTCCGTTCTCCAGGAGACGAACAACCTGCTCGGTAATTTCGACCCGAATTTGGGAATGGTGCAGGTTGGCAAGCAGATTCCTTCGCTCTATAACGGCGACCATAACAACTTCGCTCCGCGTCTCGGCCTGGCCTGGGATGTCCTAGGCACCGGCAGGTTCGTGGTCCGCAGCGGTTTCACCATCATGTACTCGCAGATCGCCCAGCAGTCGTTCATGGGGCTCGGCAATTTGCTCGGCGCACCCGCCGATCCCACGGCGGCCACACTTGTAGTGGGTGGCGTGGCGACACCAGGCACCGGGACCATCAATCTCCAGGCCGTAAGCTTCACTGGCAATGGAACGGCTGCCCTGGTAAACGGTTGGCAAAACAACAGCCCCACGACGCCAATCTTCCCGACCAACGTAACGCCGGTGTGCGGCGATGGCTCGTCTGCTGCAGGCGTCAACGGTGGCTTGGCGACGAGCCCCTGCACAATCTTTGCAGTGGATCGTAATCTGCGCACCCCATCGGTGGACGGCTGGTCCCTTGGTTTCCAGGCTGCCCTCACACGTAGTTTGTCGTTGGACCTTAGCTACGTTGGCAACCATGGTAACGACCTGATTGGGTTCAGGGATATCAACGAGGTCAACCCACTCTCCCCGGCGGAGATTGCCTGCGGCCATTGCGAAACCAACCAACCCTTTGCGGCCAAGTTTCCCTATCTGTCTTACATTGACCAACTCTCGAACCTCGACCGATCCAACTACAACGGCCTGCAAGCGACTCTCACGCAGCACGCTTCCCGCGGGCTGTCCTTCACGCTCGGTTACACGTACTCTCACTCGAGCGACGACGCTTCCTCCAATTGGAGCGGCGCCGGCGTCATTGACAATGGCTTCCAGCCCGGTTCGTACTACGGCAACAGCGACTTCGACGTCCGGAATCGCTTCACGGCCACCGTCACCTACGCCCTCCCCGGAAAAGAGGGGTTTGGACAAATGCTCGAGGGCTGGCAGATCAATTCCATCGTGACGCTTCAGAACGGCCAGCCTTGGAGTGCTCTCGATGCCGGCGACGACTTCTCAGCCGACGGCGAGTCGAACAACATCCCCGCGTATCTTGGTGCCCACTGGGATTTCTTCGGCAATCCTAATGACTTCAGATCCGATCAAAATTCCATCCCCTATTGCGCTGGATCAGACTTCTCGGTCCCCTTTACTGGTCCCCTCGGAAGTAACCCGGGCAGTTGCACTCAAACTACACCCGGTGGAAGCGTCACTCTTTCCGCCGCGCAAGCGGATGCCTTCCGGACCGCTTGCTTCGCGGCTGCCACCACCGCGAACGCGGTGGCGAGCCTTGATGGGGCCACACCCGGCGGTGCCGGAGGCTGTTTCGCGCAGAACAAGTCCGTGCTGATTCCTCCTGTTTACGGAACGTTTGGCACGGCGGGCCGGAACATCTTTCCCGCTTCCCCCTTCAGGAACTGGGATATGTCTATCTATAAGAACTGGAAATTCAGGGAAAAGCTCACCGCCCAATTCCGGGCTGAGTTTTTCAATGTTCTCAATCATCCCGAGTTCGCCAACCCGGGTGGAGGGCCAAACGGCTACCTTCACAACGATCCTTCCGTGCCCAACCTGTTCGGGTGCGGTTGCGCCACCCCGGATGTGGCTGGCGAGAATCCCGTCCTCGGGTCCGGATCCAACCGGGCGATTCAGTTGGGCTTGAAGTTGATCTTCTAGCCGCTGAAGGTTCGCTTAACCGAGAAGGGGCCGGAACTATTTCCGGCCCCTTTCTCATTTCACCAGGGGAGAACTTCCGTGAAATGCCTCATCACGAACACGATTGCCATCGCAATTCTCTGCGTTTGCATTTTGACTGCGCTGTCCAGCATGCCGGTTACCGCCGCCGATGATGTGGTGGTTCTGGCCGATCGCGCCGTGGTGCAGGCCCTGGAAAAGGGCGACAAGGCAGCAGCCAATCGGCTGCTCGACGCGGATTTCACTTGGATCGACACCGATGGAGTGATGTGGGCGAAGGAG